>Ga0209573_1000736_pt1 | contig 61101 bp, 54 predicted proteins | sample TNRBio252014_DNA_FD_185870 | JGI IMG/M metagenome (GOLD analysis project Ga0209573, IMG submission 185870) | Wastewater treatment Type I Accumulibacter community from EBPR Bioreactor in Madison, WI, USA - TNR Reactor_6/25/2014_ DNA (SPAdes)... | ecosystem: Engineered > Bioreactor > EBPR >...
AGTGCAGCCACCGAAGAAACGGGGGTTCTGGAGCCGCTTGAGATTTCGTGGAACCGGCTTAGATGTAGACGATAAGATAAGTATACTTGACTTAAAGATGACACTCTTGGTAGATTTCGAGAATGATCGCCCCTCGCGCCGAGCTCATCGCCGTCCTTCGGCAGTTCAACCCCTGGTGGGATGGCAACCGCGTGCCGGAACTTCCTCGCTGGCGGCGCGCCGCCTTCCGCGAAGTGGAGACGTGGCTTTCGGCGCCTCCTGCTCCGAGGGCGCTCCTCCTGAGCGGCGCCCGCCAGGTCGGCAAGACCACGATCCTTCTCCAGGCGATAGAAGAACTGCTCGCGAAGGGGGTCCCGGCCACCAGCATCCTCTACGCGACGTTCGACCACCCGCTCCTGAAGCTGATCGGGCTCGACGGGCTCATGCGGCTATGGAAGGAGTACGAGCCCTCGGCCCGCGACGTCGAGTACGTCCTCCTCGACGAGATCCAGTACGCCAAGGACTGGCAGACATGGATCAAGCACCAGGTGAAGTTCGAACCGAAGCGTCGCATCGCCGTGACCGGCTCGGCGACTCCGCTCATCGTGGAAGGGCAGGAATCCGGTCCCGGACGGTGGCACACCGTACGGCTCGCGCCCCTTTCGTTCTACGAGTTCCTCCAGATCAAGAGGCTCCCGACTCCGAAGCTGCCGGATGTGCCCTCGCTGCGTGAGCTCTTCTCCTGGACCCCCGCGCAGTTCACGCGAGTCGGCGCGCTCGCCGTGGATCTCGTCGGACCCTTCCAAGACTATCTGATTCGGGGGGGATTCCCGCAGATCGCGCAGATCGAGAGCATCTCGCTCGCGCAGAAACTCCTCCGCGAGGACATCGTCGACAAGGTTCTCAAGCGCGACATGACGGCCCTCTACGGCGTCCGCCGCATCCTCGAGCTGGAGCAGACGTTTCTCTACCTCTGCCTCCACGACGGGGGGCTCCTCGATGTCCAGGAGCTCTGCCGGAGCCTCGAGGTCAAGAAGCCGACCGCGAACAACTTCATCGAGCTCCTCGAGCACACGCACCTCATCTATCGTCTGCGGCCGTTCGGATACGGCAAGGAGATCCTTCGCGGGAAGCAGAAGATCTATCTCGCCGATCCTGCGATCGCTCCAAGCGTCCTCCTACGAGGCAAGGCGCTCCTCGAAGACGCGGCCGCTCTCGGCCTCGCGGTCGAGACGGCGTTCTTCAAGCACGTCTACACGCGGTACTACGCCCAGAGCATCGGGTTCTCTTACTGGCGGGGAGGCCCGAAGGGGCAGGAGGTCGACATCATCGCCGACGTGAACGGCCGGCTCGTCCCGTTCGAGGTGAAGCACCGCGCTGACGTCACGCCGCGCAAGCTGGCGGGCCTCACGGCCTTCTGCGACGAGCGCAAGGTCTCGGAGGGGTACGTCATCACTCGCGATTCCGACGACTTCGGGCTCGTGCGCCTTCCGACCAAGAACGTCGAGGCGATGGCGGTGAAGATCCCGGCCCCGCTCGCGTGCTACTGGCTGGGGCGGTCGGAGATACTGGCTTCGAAACTCGAATCGGAGGGCTAACCTCGTCTCGGGTGCACCGCGACGCCTGGGTATCGGTCCGCATCGAGGGGCGGTCCCGATCTCTCAGCGTTGGCCATCGAGGTGGGCCCTGACGTCCCACCTACCTAAACACCTCGGCCCACGTATTCGCTTGAATGGCTGCGCCGGCGGCTGTTGACGTCAGTGTTCGTTCGCTCGCCGACATCGAGTTGGCCAGGTCGTTATTCGAATTCGCAGGATCCTGAACGGAGCCTGTCCGCATGTGATCGCGGATGTGGATGAGAGCAGCACTGAGCTGCGGCTCGAGCTCGGTCAGCGATGTGCCCTTTGCGCCCTCGATCGCCATGAGTTCGAGCACGAAGGACTTGACGGGGACGCTCCGCCGAAACCTCCAGAGCTTGAGCAGTCGGATGAGCTCGCGTCGGCCGCTACGTCGAACGTTCTCGATGTGGACCTTGATACTCGTCTGAAGCGACTGGCCAGTATCCGTCCGATAGAGGTTCGCGTACCGGAAGCCGCGGTCGATCGCCCGCCCTGGAACGACGTCGACATGGAAGCCGTTGTCGAATGGTAGCCGCCATGCCACCGTCTTGGGTTGCACGACAGTCCAGTTCTTCCTCAGAGAGTCTCCCACTGCGGAGAAGATTCCGGCCAGAGTGTAGGGCGTGTCGTGAGGCCAGTACATGACGATATCGAGGTCGTAGCTCGACCGGATGATCGTGTCCTTTCCGTACGAACCCGCGTAGTAGAAACGGGGCGTACCTTCGAAAGTGCTGAGCTGTCCCTCGATTAGACTTCGCAGTTCTTGGAGTTGTGCCAGCTCGGCAGGCATGAGGATTTGCCCCGCCAAGAGCGACTCCAGGTACATTTGATTCGTCATTTCAGCGGCTGGGAGGACGAACGATGCACGGCAGCTGACGCAGCGCCAAACAGAGGTTGATGCCCCACTCGTAGCCTTCGGACTGACGGTAGTTCCAGGTGATGAGGGGTGGGTGGATGTTCTCGGAGACAATTTGGCCCGTGTGGAACGCTAGCGCCATCGGGCCTGCATAGCACAGGTGAATGACCTCGCACTTCGGCGAACGTGCGGCGATCAGGTCGAGCGCACCGCGGATAATTCGCCCATACGCTAGTGGTCCCCGTCATACAGACGTGATCTTATTCAGCGTTGCGCGGGCTCGCTTGACCTTCTCCAGGATGTCGCAGGCTCTGGCGGTCCACACGAAGGGCCGCGGATCGTTGTTGTGAGCGTCCAGATAGGCGTGAATGGCGCCGACAAGATCCTCCACGGACGAGAAGGCGGCGCGACGCAGGGCCTTCTCAGAGAGGTCTCGGAAGAACCTCTCGACCATGTTCAACCATGAGGCGCTCGTTGGGGTGAAGTGCATCTGGAACCGAGGGCGACGCGCGATCCACGTTTGTACTCGAGGGTGCTTGTGGGTTGCGTAGTTGTCGGCGATCACGTGGATCTTTGTGGGCGGCGGGGTCTCGCGGTCGAGCAGCCGCAGGAAAGCGAGCCATTCCTGATGTCGGTGCCGCGGCATGCAGACGCCGATGACGCGACCCGTGCCGACGTTGAGCGCGGCGAAGAGAGTGGTCGTGCCGTGCCTTTTGTAGTCGTGGGTCATCGTCCCGCAGCGGCCGCGCTTGAGCGGCAGGCCGGGCTGGGTGCGGTCGAGTGCTTGGATCTGGCTCTTCTCGTCCGCGCAGAAGACGACCGCATGCTCGGGAGGGTGCAGGTACAGGCCCACGATCTCTTCGAGCTTCTCGGCGAAGAGCGGATCGTTGCTGACCTTGAACGTCTTGAAGAGGTGGGGCTTGAGTCCGTGAGCGCGCCAGATGCGGCCGATGGTCGCCTCGCTGACGCCGGTCGCCCTGGCCATCGTGGTGCGGCTCCAGTGAGTCTGGCCCGGAGGCGTCTCCGTCGTCGTCTTGCGGACGATCTCTGCTACCTTGGCCCGCGAGTACTTCTTCCTTCGCCCGGGACGCGCTGCGTCCTTCTCGATGCCGGCAAAGCCGTCCTCGGAGAAACGTGCCCGCCACTTGCCGACCGTGCCCCGGGCGAGACGCAGCTTCTTCGCGATCTCACGATTCTCGACTCCGTCGCCAGCGAGCAGAACAACGCTCGCCCGAAGCACGAGGCGGACCGGTGTGCGCGGGCTGCGGACAAGTCTCTCCAGCGTTTGGCGCTGCTCCGGGGCCAGGATGATCTCAGCTGCACGTCGTATGGCCGCTTCCTCCCCGGAGAAGATACCGGGGCGGAGCGGATAAGTTCACGGAAATGCGACGGGGACCACTAGGACCTGCGCAGCACTGCGCACGATGCCGCGTTCAGGAGAAGTCACGGCGAGAGCGATGACCGGCGTCCCCGCTTCAGTCAACCGTCTGGCTGCTTCGTCGTTCGCAGCGTAGCTCGTCGAGACCGTGATGATCACCTCGCTCGTCGCGGGCGTTAGGGCCTCGGTGCCGAAGGTGCGTAGTTCAGGGTACGTGGCATCGTCATGTTCCGGCCACTTCCAGGTGTTTGAGACCGTCGGGTGAAAGTCGTACAGCGTGACCGGCTGTCGATCGGAGACGAGGTGGCCAGCGAGCATGGCGAAAGGAATGTGGCAGAGTCCCTGGAAGGCGAAGTCCACCTCGGCGCGGCGCGCCAGCGCCGTCATGAGTCCGCCAGCCGGGTCCGCGAGCCGACGGGCCGCCTCCCCGGGGTCTGTGACGATTCGGTCCACCACGAGATCGGTGAGGTCCAGAGAGACGAAATCCCGGGGTTGTCCCCGTTTGTCAGGTGCCAACGCGCCGATGATCTCTTCGGGGCCGATGGTTCGAAGTGACTGAGCGCAGAGCACGAGAAGAGGACGTCCCGAGATTTCTTGTGTTAGCGCGGCGCCCGCCTGGGGCACAGGTCTCGTCCGCAGGAGTCCAACGAAGAACGCTGCGGCAGCGTCCGCGGCATATCCCCGCCAGTCGTCGTCGCTTTTCGTCTCGTCGGCGTAGTCGGAGATGCCTCGGATTTCAATCCATTCCGTCGCGCTGTCCGAAACCGCTAAGGCGACTCCGGCACCCTCCATGGCGACGGCGAGCAGCTGTGGGCAGTCCTTTCGGAGACGATCGAGAAAGCGCTTGTTCGCAACAACCTTCTCGCCTGCGGCGATCGGTCCGAAGTGGACGGTTGGCTGCAATGACGTTGCCCCAAGTGCGGGCCTCTCCTTTTCGAGGTCCTTGTGCCAATCCGCCGCGTCGTAGGCTCTGGCCCTTCCGTAGAGGATCCGACTGCACGGGAACTGCTTCCCGCGGCGCTGTTCGCCCGTACCCGTCTGCTTCGCAGGCTCATAGTAATAGCTGAGTTCTCCGACGACGACATCCCCTGCATTGACCTTCCCGCGTACGCCCCCAGCGATTCCGACCATGACGACGTACGCTGGGTGCCAGCATTCGACGAGCTTCGCAGCCGCGGTGGCCGCTTCGGCGTTCCCCATACCGAGCTGCATGACGAGAACGACTAGGTAGGTGTCGCCCGTTTCGGGTATCGACAGTCTACCTTCGTAGTACGTGTGCGGGTCGCCATCGAACTGTCTCGAGACGACGCCCTCGAGGCGTCGCCGAACGGCGTCCCGCTCGATTGGCAGGGCGGTGATGATCCCGAAGTCGACGGCTCTACTCATGCAGTGCTCCTGGGGGGCTGCGTCTTCACCCGCGGGTGCTCCCCGCCCCCGACCCACTCACCTGTCGCGAGCCACACCTCGTAGTAGTAGAGCCACAGCGACGCCCATGGGAGGATCGTGTCAGCGATGGCCATCGTGGGCGTCCACTCCCTGCGCTTTGGGTGGAACAGGCAGAGTGAATCATCCGCATAGCGGTGGGGGGCCGGGCGACCATCTCGGTGGGCAATCTGCGGGTCAATAATCCTCACTTTCGGCCACTGGCCGACGCGGTAGGACACCTCGGTAACGTACTCAGACGAGAGGTCTGTCGGTTGGAGCGACCCGCGCCACTTGACCCGCCCGCAGCGCCACTGCATCACGAATGACGGGAAGGCCGAGCGCATCCGTACGATCTGGTCGGGGATGCCGAGCTGGCGCGGTCGAAGCCTACGCACCATAGAACGTGTTGTTTGCGACCGCGATAACACTGGGGCCCACCGACGTTGCCAGGGCCCCCGCCCGCGTCCCGGTGACGCCGAGGCGTTCATCGCGTCGCGCTTTCTCGATTGCGCGGGCCTGCTCAGTGATGACGCCGGGAACGACAGGCCCGAAGAGCCTTTCGAGCTGCTCCGCTGCCCGTGCGATCCCGTGCGCGCCTCGAATGGCGGCGAGGTCCTTGTCGAGCATGCGGAGCCCAGACACGAAGGCCGGATAACGACGGGGATCGTCGTCCCACTTCTCGGAGAGATCTTCGAGCGGGTTCATTGGGTTCAGGACGTAGAGCCGACCGAAGGGTGGGAGAGCCCCGAGGATGCTGGAGACCACGCGCGAGAGGGCCTCCATGGGTGAGGGTTCACCTGCGTAGTGCTGCCCGGCGAGCGTCGTCAGGACGATTGAAATCGGTGCGAGGTCCGGAGTTGACGCGAAGTAGATGTCCCGCCACCGCTTCACGAGCTGCACCGCGAGCTGGAGCGCGGTCTTCTCGTGAGCTGGTTCGTGGTCGGGTAGGGGCTCGATCGACGCCCGCAGGATCTTCCGCGAGGTGCCCTGCGCTGCACGCGCATCGAACCACGCGGCATAGCCCTTCGGGTTACTCGGCTTCCAGTCCCGTAGCTCGCGGTCTGGGACGAGAAGGCAGGTTCCTGGGAGCGAGGGGTCGCGTCGTGCCGGCAGGATGTCCATGTGGAAGTTGCCGGCGAAGTTCAGCCGGACGCACCGGTTCATTCGCTCAGTCATCGGGCCGTAAACGCCGTGGGCACGCAGCCGAGCTTCAACCTCGTTGAGCACGGCCACGGGGTCCCGCGCGCCCATCTCCAGCTGCCCCACGAGGTCGAGGTCGTACTCGTTCCGGTCGAGGGGACGGACGGTCGTGCCGATTGCGAGCGAGCCCTGGGGATAGATCATCGGGTCGTACCGGTCGAGCGGGCTCCCGCCTGAACCGAGCCAGTTCCCGACGCTGACGTAGTGACTCTCCGCGAGAGCGTGCTGCGTCGGCGTCAGCTGGAGCGCCCGGCAGATCCGCGCCAGGAGGTCGTCGAGGAGGGATAGGGCCGGCTGGATCTCGACGGTCAGCATGCTCATGCGAGGGGGCCACTCCCCGACCGCGGAATCGTTGCGACGACGACTCCCTGAACCTCGAAGTCGTGGTCAAGCACGATCGGCTTGTTTTGTGGGTTCGTCGACTGGGGCTCAAGGACTATCGCGTCGGGTCCGACGCGAAGGACCTTCACCGTGGCCGAGTCATTGATGAGGGCAACGACGCGGTCGCCGGCCTCAGCGGTGGGCTGGTGCCGGACCAGGACGAGGTCGCCGTCCTGGATGTTCGCCAGGTTCATCGAGTCGCCCCGCACACGGAGGAGGAAGTACGTGTGGGGGGCGCGCGCGAGGCGGGCCGAGACGGCGATGTACTCCTCGACGTTCTCTTCCGCGAGAATCGGGAGTCCAGCCGCGATACTTCCCACCACGGGTACCTGGACCGTACCCACCCGATCCGGAACGGCCGCGTCGGGTTGAACTCGCAGGATGCGGATGTTCCGGGCTCCTGCTCCCCGCTCGATAAGGCCGGCCCTCTCGAGTGCGTCGAGGAACTGCCCGACGCTCCGCGGGGACCGGAAGCCCATGAATGCCTGCATCTCGCGGACCGTCGGCGTTACGCCCTCCTGGCGCCGGTAGGCCACGAGATGCTCCAGGAAGCGGAGTTGCTTCGGGGAAAGGCTGTTCCTTGGAGGTTGCGCGGGCACGGAACAAGAATATATCCATATGTTCCGGCTCGCAAGTCAAGCCATTACCCTGGTTGAACCGGGACTGGGTCATGGCGGCGCGGATTTCCGCTAGGCCCTTCTGCCGACGCGTCGGCGGCTTGTCTTCCGAGACGGTCGCGACGTGTCGATCGAGCATCCGCGGTGCCGGACCCACTCTTCGGCCAACAATCCGATGGTCTCTCGACGATCCCCAAGCTCGTAGCAGCTTGGCTACGGGAAGCGCGTAGCCAGATCGGTAATGTTGGCTCCGGAACCTCGACAGGTAGTCCATGACGCTTCTCTCAGTCCTCTTGAAGTCCCGGCCGCTGTCGCGTATCAAGGGGTGGCGTCGTTCCTTCACCTTCTCCGTCGAATGAGCACTTCGCGCACGCGCGAAGGCTCGCCACGAACGCTGAAGGTGACCTAAACGGCTTGTGCATGAGGAGTAGTCGCGCTGGCGGTTAGAGCGTCCGCCTGTCACGCGGAAGGTCACGGGTTCGAACCCCGCCATCCCCGCCAGTCGCATACAGAAGCCATCCGTTTACACCGGTGTGTGAACCCTCATCCACAAAGAGCTTCCGCCTAGAACTCGGAAGCTCAATCGTTCGGTATTCCGCGAGGTTGTTGAGGGGAAGCGATTCCTTCCCCCTCCACCCCATGTTCCCACGTCGCCTTCCGCGAGCTTCCGCCATAGTGCCCGTTTCACGGGCCGCTTCTCTTCCGAACGTGCTCACGGACACCACAGTTTCCCTCTACGCGAACCTCCGGGCGCTCGACAAGCGCCACCAGGAATTCATGGAATACGCCGAGGGCGTCCTCGGTCACAGCGAGGACACCCGACGCAACTACAAAGGGACGTACGACAACTTCCGGAAGTACCTCTCGAGCTACCCGCCCACCGAGTTCTCACATCGCGTCTTCGACCTCGAGGGTTGGACCGCGTGGAATCGAAAGCGCGGCCTCGCGCCCGTGACGCTCAACACGTACTGGCGTCAGCTCCGCCCGTTCTTCCAGGACCTCGAGAAGCGCGATGGTATCCAGAACCCCTATCAGTTCATGAAGCCGCCGTCGCTCCCGTCGAGTCTCCCGAAGGCGCGGAGCATGGAGGAGTGCAAGCACATCCTCGCTGCGGCGGAGAACTTCGACTGGCCGACGACGTACGAGCGCTGGCGCGCTACGGGGATCATCGGGACCCTCCTCTACGCAGGGCTTCGAAGGAGGGAAGTGCTGCGCTTGCAGTTCAACGACGTAGACCTGAACGCGAATACGATTCGCATCAACAAGGGGAAAGGTCGCGCGGGCGGCAAGGACCGCGTCGTTGCGATTGCCCCCGAGCTACGTGACATCCTTTCCCGCTACATCATCGAGCACCGGCGTCGTGGTTTCGCCGGGCCTGGACTGTTCTCCTCGATGGACACAGGGCAGGGGATCTCTCTCGCGACGTTTCGGCGGATCATCGAGAAGATTCGCCGAGCCTCAGGCATCAAGTTCTCCGTCCACAGCCTTCGCCACTCCTTCATCACGATGCTTCTCTCGAACGGGGTCCCCATCCACGTCGCGCGAGACCTCGCTGGGCACTCCAGCATCGTGACGACGGCGGGCTACCTGCGCGTCTTTGATGAGGACAAGCAGAAGCAGGTGAGGAAGCTGAGCTTCAGGTAGCGGCCTTTAGCTCCTTGAAAGGCACGCATATACCTTGCTGGACGCGCGCTCAGCATAGTTGTACTTTACAAATGCATAGCATCATCGACCCCCCTATGTTTGACTACCTAGTTGCGTTCCTAAATTCGAACTTCTTCATCGCGGCAATAACGTTCCTTGGAGGGTTGGTCGCATACTTCCTCTACCAGCGGAACGTCTCAGATGCCAAAGTGGCTGCTGCCACCACCCTTCTTCTTGAAATTCAGAACGCTGAACGGGGAATACGTGAGGTCGAGACAAATGTGCTAAATGGAGATCTCCCGAACCGCTTACTAATGCCAACGGAAAGCTGGACGGCGAACAAGCATCTGTTTGCGCGCGACTTCGACCGAGACGAATGGGACACACTGTCGCGGTTCTATATCGATTGCGCCCTCTTTGACGCTGCTGTGAATCTGAATGCCTCATACTTTCAGAAGAACGAAGAACAGATTCGCGTTCAGATGCATATGGCGACTGCAATGTATCTTCGTGAGTATCTAGACGGTCCTGAGACGGACGCAGAACAGTCTGCTACAGAGAAAGACCCGCGACTCGCGAGTGCATACCAAAAAGCGTTGAAGTTTCAGGAACTCTATCTGGCTAAGGTGGGAATCCTTCTCTACTCGCCGCAGAAACCGCTTGGCGATGCGCGCACTGTAATGAACAGAATTGCAAAAACCATTACGCAGAACTCTATCGGTTCGAAACTTAAGCGCCTTGCTCGCATGTAGCTAAGGGCTACGCATTGGTGCGACATGGTAGGCAGTGGCCGCCTTCACTTGCTTTCTTTGAACGAGCGACTGCCTTTCGCACCGTTCCGTTCTAGCGCTCAACCCGCCTTCGCGTAATTGTAAGTCGATAGATGCTGCATTCCGAACAAGAGAGGGGCGATAGTTGGCACAGGAATCAGGCCGAGGAGCTGAGTGAGCGCTCCTGTTTATCCAGCCAAGCATCGAGACTGTGCGAGTGATCTATTACGGCTCTTGGAAAGGAGCACATGTATGCCTGGACTGCCGCCGTCAGTACCTCGCAGATATCTAATGGCACTTCGGCGATGCCTCGTCCTTTGGTGTCGTATTCGAGTCCTGGGTAGCGCATTAAGAATGCCTTGCGCTTAGTTGTGTCGGTCCGCCCGTCCGCAGTATTCCAGCTCACTCGGTGAACTAAGTGCACACGAATGGCATATAGGTCACGCACGGTCTGCATGACGTGCGAGTCGTCGATCTCGGAGCGAGGTAGAGAAGGGGCTCCGGGTGGTGGAAGAGGATAACGAGCGAGTAGAAGCCGACGACACCGCTCATGAGCGGGTTTGCGCACCTTGCGTCGGAGTCTAGGTAAAGCGCGGCGGGGTGGATGAGATGCTTGAAGCGTCTCCCAAAGCCCCTTCATGCCCCATTCAAGATCTGCGACAAGGTGAATCACATACATGCGGGAGAGCTGTGCGATATGTCGCGAATACCGAAAGTAGCGATCGGCGGGTTTGCACCAAGTCGCCTCGAGATCGCGGCCGGGATAGTATCGTTCGAAAACACTCTCGGCCTGGGAGCGCTTTCGATCCAGATTGAGATGCGCTTCGCGCATGAGCTTCATGCCGTCGTCGAGTTCATGAATAATGCCCCGTTCGTGAGCAAACATTAGGGAGGCGAACTGTGAATGCCAGTCACACCGTCGGCGTAGACGACTCAGCATTCGTGAATGAAACGCATTGGGTGATAGGGAAAAGTTATAAAAAGTCCCCATAAGACTAGTTCCGCGATGAGGCAATGTCATGCATGTCCTGTGTCGGAGCGTGCCCGAGTCCCGCTCCTCCTAAATGCTATTGGCGCTGAGCGGTGGGACACTGATGCGGCTCGTGGAGGCATTGCCTCGACTGGTGTACACTGAAGTGAAACACACACAACTTCGTGCCAACGATCTACGACAATATCGAGCAGGATCTCCTGCCCGCGATTCAAGACTCTATCCGGACGTCCTACCGAGGGGACTTCTGCGTCGGGTACTTCCGGCTGAGCGGGTGGAGCCGGATCGCCTCCTTTGTCGAGGAGTGGGAGGGGGGCCCGGAGAAGCAGTGCCGACTCCTCGTCGGGATGAGCATGGGGTACGACTCTGGCGTCCGCGAAATCTACGAAGAGCTCGAGGCGGACCCGGATTCAATGGACGCGAAGAAGAGGAAGCTCCTCCAGCGCGCCTGCGCGAAGGAGTTTCAGCGCCAGCTGACCCAGGCAATCCCATCGAACCGGCTCGAGGCAGACCTCCGGAATCTCGTGCGGCAGATTCGCGCGAAAAAGCTCGTGGTGCAGCTTTCGGTCCGGACGAAGCTCCACGCGAAGCTGTACCTCTTCGCATCGAACGAGACGAACGCTCCTCGGAAGGGCTACCTAGGCTCCAGCAACCTCACCCAGTCTGGTGTGACGGGACAGGGAGAGCTGAATATCGACGTCCTTGACCAAGACGCCTGTACGAAGCTCCAGGCTTGGTTCAACGGACGCTGGGACGATCCATGGTGTCTCGATATCTCAGAGGAGTTGTGCCGCGTTATTGATGAGAGCTGGGCGAGAGAGGAGCCTCTCGCTCCATACCTCGTGTACGCGAAGATGCTCTACCACCTCTCGGAGGAGGCGCGCCAAGGTCTTCTCGACTTCCGTGTTCCAGATGAGCTCCGGAAGCAGCTCTTCGACTTCCAGGAGGATGCGGTCAAGATCGCCGCGAAGATTCTCTCGCAGCGCGGTGGTGTCATGCTCGGCGACGTCGTCGGCCTCGGGAAGACGCGCATGGCGACAGTCCTCGCGCGGCTCTTCGAGGACGACTTCGGGACACTCATTCTTTCCCCAGCGAACCTAGTTTCGATGTGGGAGACGTACCGTGTGAACTTTGGCCTCCGCGGAGAGGTGCTCTCGACGGCGCAGATCGAGAAGGAGCTGCCGGACTTCCGTCCGTACAAGCTCGTCATCGTCGATGAGTCGCACAACTTTCGCGGGCGCGAAGGGAAGCGCTACAAGGCACTGCGCGACTACATCGAGCGTTGTGGCGCGCAGGTAATCCTTCTTTCCGCGACGCCGTACAACATGGCGTTCACGGACCTCGGGAGCCAGCTACAGCTCTTCCTTCGGGACGATGAGCCACTCGGCATCATGCCCGAGAAGAAGATTCGTGAGGTTGGTGGCGTCGCGCTCTTCGAAGGAAAGTTCCAGTGCGGCGCGCGTACGATCAGAGCGTTCGAGAAGAGCGAGTACTCCGAGGACTGGGTGCAGTTCATGCGCCGGTACCTCGTGCGTCGTACCCGGAAGTACATTATTCGTAACCATACCGAGACGGATCCGACGAGCGGCGCGCCGTATCTGACGACGTTCGACGGGAAGCGGGCGTACTTCCCGACGAGGCTCGCGAAGAACCTCACCTTCGAGATGGATGCTGAGGCTCGGCTGGATCAGTATGCGTTGCTCTACTCGCCGGACGTCGTCGATCGCATCAACGCGCTCGCGCTCCCGCGCTACGGTCTCGGTGGGTACCTCGATGAGGAGAAGCGCGCGGTTGCGACGGGCGCAACGAAAGAGCTTCTCGACGACATCGCCCGTGGTCGACAGCGCCTTCGAGGATTCTGCCGCACCAATCTCTTCAAGCGGCTCGAGAGCTCCGGCCCTGCATTCCTGGAATCCGTTGAGCGACACATCCTCCGAGACTTCGTGTTCCTCCATGCATTGGAGGAAGGCCTCCCGATCCCGATCGGCATACAGGACGCCGCGAGCTACGACCCGGTGCAGACGGATGAAGAGGGGCTGCGCGTCGGTGACGTGAGTGACCAGATCCGATCCGAGGAGGAGTACCGACGTCGCGCGACCGCCATATATGAGGAGGAGCGGACAGACCGATCCTTCCGTTGGCTTGAACCGCAGTATGTCAGCCCGACCCTCCGAGGAGACCTTCTCTCGGATGCACGGGCCATGCTGGAACTCCTCACGACGTGCGGTTGCTGGAAGCCAGAGGAGGACCGGAAGGTGGCCGCTCTCGTGCAGCTACTGGAGGAGACGCACTCGGGAGAGAAGGTGCTCGTCTTCACGCAGTTCGCCGATACCGCTGAGTACCTCCGACATGAGCTCGAGCGGCGAGGTGTGACCGCATTCGATATCGCCACAGGCAACTCGAATGACCCAACGACGCTCGCTCGGCGTTTTAGCCCCAAGAGCAACGACGCGAGGGTAGCACCGGACGACGAACTGCGAATTCTCATCACCACGGACGTCTTGAGCGAAGGGCAGAACCTCCAAGACGGGCACGTCATCGTTAACTTCGACCTCCCGTGGGCCATCGTTCGCCTCATCCAGCGCGCCGGGCGCGTCGACCGTATCGGCCAGGAGTCGAAGGTCGTGTACTGCTACTCGTTCCTCCCAGAGCCGGGTGTCGAGGAGATCATCAAGCTCCGTGAACGCCTCCGCCGACGACTGAAGGAGAACGGCGAGGTGATCGGGAGCGATGAGGAGTTCTTTGGGGACGAGACCGAGGACGAGAAGCTACACGCGCTCTACTCAGGGGACGCGGGCGTGCTCGACGATACGAACGACGCAGACGATGAGAACGTCGATCTCGTCTCGTACGCCCTCGAGCAGTGGAACCGTATGACGAGGGAGGACCCCTCGCTCGAAGGTCGCGTCGCGGCTCTCCAGAATGTCGTCTATGCCGCGAAAGAATCGGTCACCCCCGGTGCGCTCCTCTTCGTTCGAACGGAGTACGGCAACGACGTCCTCACGCAACTGGATGCGAATGGGACTGAGGTCACGAGCAATCCCGTGAGCGTCCTGAAGGTGGCCGCGTGCGCGCCTGACACGACAGGCCTCCCACGACCTGAGCACCATCACGACACGATTCGCATGGCGTTTGAGCGCGTCCGCTCTGCCGAGGCGGACGAATCGCAGGTCAGCAGCCTCGGTGCGCCGACGACGGTGCGACGGAGGGTATTCACGCGCCTGCGCCCGCTCCTGAGCGCGCCCATTCTCGGCATCGACGTTGACGCATTCTCGCGCGCGATGGAGTCGCTCCATCGTCATCCGCTCCTGTCGTCCGCGGCGCACACGATCTCGCAAGCACTCCGAACGCGAGCCTCCGATCAGGAGCTCGCAGCCCTTGTCGTGTCGCTCTCGTCGGATGAACGACTCGTCCTGCCGCGGAGCACCGCGGAAAGCCGGAAGACCGAAATCATCTGTTCCATGGCACTTCTTCCCCCCGCGAGGCATGCCTGATGTCTTCGACCTCGACGCCGCGCGCTCGCACCTCCAGTCCTTCGCCTTCAAGAAGCTGTTCCTCGAGGTGCTCCACTGGAACGCTCCCTCGCAGGGGAGTGCGCGCCCGCTCGAACTCGCCGTCGACGGGCAGTTGTTCGTCGCGACGCCGATTGCGGAGCAGGCGAGCATCCGCGTCTTCGAAGTCGTCGGAGACGACACGCTCCTCCAGTCGAAGGCACTCCGCGTGGCGGTCGCGAAGGCACTCCGTGCCAACGTCTACGAGAGCTTCATCATCTTCCGAGACGAGGAGAAGCGCGGCTGCGTCTGGAACTGGCTCCGGACGGAGGGGAAGAAGACGACGTCGCGCGAGCACTTCTACTTCCGCTGGCAGCCCGGCGACCTCTTCCTCCAGAAGATCAGCCGGCTGTTCGTCGACCTCGCGGAGCTCGACGACGAGGGGAGCGCGTCATTCACGGCGATGCTCGGGAAGATCGAGGCGGCGCTCGACACGCAGGCCGTCACGAAGAAGTTCTTTACGGCGTTTCAGGGGCAGTACGCGTCGCTCCTCGGGAGCATCTCGGGGATCCGGGAGGAGAAGGACCGCCGCTGGTTCACCTCCCTCCTCCTTAACCGTCTCATGTTCGTCGCCTTCCTCGAGGCGAAGGGGTTCCTCGAAGACGATCGGGCGTTCCTCCAGCGGCACCTCGATGCGAGTGTCGCTCGCGGGAAGGACCGCTACTACAATGAGTTCCTGCAACCGCTCTTCTTCGAGGCGTTCGCGACGCCGAACACGCAGGCGCGCAGCGCACGAGCGCGGAAGCTCTTCTCGAAGATTCGGTACCTGAACGGCGGGCTCTTCGTGAAGCACCGGCTCGAGCGGGACTACGAGAAGACCCTCCGCGTCCCGGACACAGCACTCGGCGAAGTCCTCCGTTTCTTCCACGACTGGACGTGGACGCTCGACGACCGCGTCGGCGCGAAGGACGACACGATCAACCCGGACGTGCTCGGCCACATCTTCGAGCGCTACAACAACGCGCGCCAGAAGGAGGACGGCGCGTACTACACGCCTCCCGACATCACGAACTACCTTGCAGATCGCACGATCGGGCCCGCGCTCCTCGCCAGAATCGATAACCGATACGAGAGCCTCGAGGATCTCTACGCGCGGTGCGATGCGTCGACCGCTGAGGTGATCCTGCGCGACGTGCTCCCCACGTTCCGCGTCATCGATCCTGCGTGCGGGTCGGGGGCATTTCTCCTCGCCGCCTTCCGCGCCCTCCAGGAGATCTACGGATTCGTCCTCGACGTAGCGCTACGCCAGCCGCAGGGAGAGCTGCGTGACTGGGCGAATGAGCTCGTGCAGAAGCACGGGAACCGCCAGTCCGCGATCAACGAGCGGATCGTGACGCAGAACATCTACGGGGTGGAGCTGAACCAGGAAGCGACCGAGGTCGCGCGCCTCCGGATGTTCCTGGAACTCATCGCTCCTGCACAGGCGGTGGAGGAGATCCAGCCGCTCCCGAATCTTGAGTACAACATCATGCAGGGGAATTCGCTCATCGGGTTCCGCGATAGGCCGGAGTCATTCGAAGCACTTCGACGACAGTCGTCCCTCTTCGAGGCGATCGACTATCGGACGATCCTGCGCGATAAGAATGAGACGCTCATAGATGCCTACAAGACCGAGTCGCACCGCCGCCTGAAGAAGCACACGACAAAAGAGAAGATCGAGCGCGAACGGATAAGGGCGAAGCGGCAACTCGACACGCTCCTCGTCCGAGAGTTCGAGAGGCTGAGGATTCGCGTGAAGGAACAGCGGTGGGATCTAGGAAAGAGAAAGACGATTACCGCATGCACCCGACCGGTAGTGCTTGCAGACATCGCCCCGCTCTCGCCCTTCCATTGGGACTATGAGTTTCGTGACGTCTTCGGAGCTGGTGGGTTCGACGCGGTCTTGATGAATCCGCCGTGGGACGTCATTCAAAAGGACGAGAAAGAGTTCTTCTCACAGTTCGACCGGAGCATTCTAAAAAAGAAACTTAGCAAGAAGGCATGGGACAAGCGGATGCCCGCGCTTCTTGAAGATGCAAACACGAGGGCAGCGTGGGAGGCGTATGCCACAAGCTTCACCTTCCAGGCGCCATACCTGAAGCAATCCGCACCCGAGCTTCAGCCGCTCGACAGTAATGGCGACATCATTCCTTCAAAGAACGACGCCTACAAGGCGTTCCTCTCTAGGTGCTATCGCGTCCTACGAAAGCGCGGGGGCGCGGGCGTAGTAATTCCGAGCGGGTTCTATAGCGACCTTGGATCGAAAGGACTTCGCGAAATGCTCTTCGACCAGACGACGGTCACTGGAATATTCGGGTTTGAAAACCGAAAGGCGATCTTCGAAAACGTCGATAGTCGATTCAAGTTCGTCGTTCTAACCTTCAAGGAGGGAGGGGTTACGCAATCGATACCAACAGCATTCATGCGCCAGGACACGGCTGACATCCGCGAGTTCCCAGCACGAGGGGCAATGCCATATCCGATATCCCTGGTGAAGAAACTCTCCCCGGACTCTCTCTCGATCGTCGAGTTGAAGAACGAGATGGACCTTGCAATTCTCGAGAAAGCCGCGTGCTTTCCACTTCTCGGAGAGGAGAGGGCGGACGGGTGGGTCCTGCGATTGACTCAGGAATTCAACATGACGACCGATAATCACCTCTTCCGCACGCAGGTGCAGCTGGAACGCGAGGGGTGGCTCCGAGATGGCGACGTCTTCTGCAAGAGTGATGCGCGGTGTTTGCCGCTATTCGAGGGGAAGATGATCCACCAGTACCGCAGCGATTTCGCGCCGCCGAAGTATTGGATTATGGAGAGCGAAGGAAGACAGGCGCTCCTTGGGAAGAACGTGAAGGACGTCGGGCAGGTGCTGGATTACCAGCAGGAGCGAATCGGGTTCCGCGATGTTGCGAGCGACACAAACGAACGGACAATGATCGCCACGGTGCTTCCGCGCGACGTGTTTTGCCCCCACACGATGAGCCTCGAAGACGTGAAGGCGTCTGCGCTCGCGGAGCGTGAACGGAAGTCCATTCTTGCGTGGCTGAACTCCTACATGTTCGATTACCTCACGAGAAAGAGAGTGACGGCGCACGTCTCATTCTTCATCGTTAACGACACGCCTATCCCGCCAGGCATGTTCGATAAGAGGACGGGCACGCTGCTTACCGAACTGGCCGGCCGGGTTCTTGAAGGAGGACGAAATGGGCTTGAGCGGCTTCGTCAGCGCGCAGAACTCGATGCTATTGTCGCGCATCTCTACGGTCTCAAGACCGAGGAGTATGACTACGTCCTCTCGACATTTCCTCAGGTGTCGGATGCTGAGAAGGCGGTTATGCGAGCGATGTTCGCCGCCCTCCCGATGAAGGCTGAGACGAGAGGGGAGCTGATTGCACTGGATCTCGCAGGTATTGAGGCGGCAAGCCACTGCGACAGAGTTGAGGTCGCGCTCAAGGCATGTCTCGACGCCGGTGAGAGGGAGCGCGCGAGTCGGACGACGCCGCGTCAGCGCATGGCGGCATAGTCGTCTTTCCCTCTTCGCTTGAATGTGGGAGCGCCTCGGCGTATCAAGTACGCGCTTGCCCCTTCACCATCCTCGCGCAATGAGCACTCCGCGCGTCGGCGGAAGCTCGAAAAACGCTGTGAATGAGGAGAATATGGCTTCTGGTAGCGTAATCAGGCGAATATCGGTCGAGTGTCCGCCTGTCACGCGGAAGGTCGCGAGTTCGACCCTCGTCATCCCCGCCCGTTCCGGTCACCGCGCAGCAGGAAGCCACGAATCGTGGTTTCCGCTGCCACAGCGTTCCGTTCCGTCTGAGCCTCCGCGCGTTTCGCGTGAAGGCTCCGTCGGTCTCATTCGCGGAGATGGCGGAGGGAAGCGCTTCCTTCCCCCCAATCCCCATGTTCCCCTCCACTTCCCAGCGAGCCTCCGCGTACGAGGACATCGACGACTCCTCCCGGATTCGCTTCGCTTCTGGACGCCATCGCGTGGCACTTCCGAAATCTCTCGAATCGTGGGATCGCCGCTTCCGGGACTTCTGCGACTACGCCGTCACCGCGCTCGGTCACAGCGCCGCGACGCTCCACGGATACCGGCACGCTTACCGGGACTTCCGGCGGTACGTCGGGGAGAGCGGCGCGCCGCTCCCGGACGCATTCCTCGATGTCGAAGGATGGGTCCGCAGGAACCGGCGACGAGGGCTCGGCCCTGTCACCGTGAACACCTACTGGCGGCAGCTCCGGCCGTTCTTCAACGATCTCGAGCGGCGCGACGGTGTCGAGAGTCCTTTTCGACGGATGAAGGCACCGAGCCAGCCGTCCCGAATCGCGAAGGCGTTCAAGCCTGCGGACTGTCGGAAGATCCTGGCAGCCGCAGAGAGCTTCCCGTGGCCGACATCCTTCCAGCGCACGCGTGCGGTCGCCGTGATCGCGACGATCCTCTATGCGGGACTTCGCCGGGGCGAGCTGCTGAGGCTCACGTACGGCGACGTGAGCCTCGACGACGGCACGATCCGGATCATCCGCGGCAAGGGGCGAGGCGGTGGGAAGGACCGGACCGCGTACATCGCCCCGGAGCTCCGAAGGATCCTCGAGGAGTACGCCCGGGAACGTCGCAAGCGGAACATCGTCGGGCCGGGCTTCTTCTCCTCAGAGCGAACCGGCCAGGGGATCTCCCTGGCCACGTTGCGGCGGATTCACAAGGCCGTCCGGCGAGCGTCCGGGATTGCCTTCTCCCTTCACGGACTCCGCCACTCGTTCGTGACCATGCTGCTCCGCTCCGGCGTGCCGCTGCACGTCGCCCGCGAGCTGGCCGGACATACGAGCATTACTACGACGGCGGGATACCTGCGAGTGTGGGACGAGGACAAGCGTGACCAGATCCGCAAGGTCTCCTTCCGGTAGAACCGGCATGCCCCCGGGGCCGGCTGGTCAGGTCAGGAGGTCGATGTCGAGTCGACCGACGATCTGTCGCCGCTCTTCGTCGGTGACATGCGAGTACCGCTGCAGCACGCCGAGACTCGCGTGTCCGAGCTGCTCCATGGCGAGACGATCCGGGATACCTGCCTGCCGAAGGAGGGTCGCGCAGGTGTGCCGCAGCATGTGGGGCGCCACAGCCACCCCGGACACCTCCTGCAGCGTCCGGCAGAGGCGTCGGATCGTGGTGACTCCGATGGGGCGGGTACCCCGCGTCGAAAGGAACAGGCGACCCGTGGAGCCCGGTCGTGCTGCCCTCACGTCCAGGTAGCTCGACAGGGCGGTTCGAAGCCCTGGCGGCATGAAGACCACACGGTCCTTGCCACCGCTGCGACCCTTGCCATGCCGGACCGTGACCGCACCCTGAGTGAGGTCGATGTCTCGCACTTCCAGCCGGAGTACCTCTCCTCGGCGAAGACCCCCGAGTCCCATCATCGCGATGATGGCCACGCTCCGGTGGCGCTCGAAGGGGCCGCGAGGCCATTGGTAGTTGGCGGCTGCCCTGAGCACGGCTTCGAGGTCCGTTCTCGAGAGAAACCGGGGAAGAGGGCGTCCGGGCCGGGGAACGGGGAGGAACTGCGTGGGTTCCGCCATACCAGTCCTCATCCCGAGCCGCTTCAGCCCGGCGTGGAGCATTCGCCAGTAGTAGTTGACGGTCGTGTGGTTGGCGCCGCCAGCGCGAAGCGATCCGAGCCACACTTCGAGGGCACGTGCCTGTTCCGGGAGCTGTCCCGACAGAAAGGCGCGTTCGAGGCGGCGCCCTCGAATGAAATCAGTCAGCCGACGGAGGCTGTACCGGATCCCGGCGACAGTCGGCGGCGAAAGGCCCTCCGCTGCAGCCGAGGCCACGAGCGCCTCTTCGAACGCCTCCTCGAAGCTCGAGAGAGACGGGAAGCTGAAGGGCTGCGCGACCGGCACGACGAAATCAAGGTGACGAGCGTTTCGAGACACGGCCTTTCCGGCCGACTCGGGCCAACGCGGGCCCGCCAGGCGGGCACCACGGCCGGAGCCGGGAGTCAGAAGTTGTCCGCGGTTGTCGCTCATGGTCAGGATGAGGTAGTGAAGTGGATTTCGCTCGCCGCCATTCGAGCCATCGATTCCTCGGACAGGCGAGCCGGCGGGTTCTCCGGCCGGTCCACCCGGATGCGTCGGGCCTTGAACCGCCGGCCGCGCAGCGCCCAGTAGCACGCGCCCCGCGGGAGGTCTGTGAGCTCGCGGGTTCGAGCCGTGAGCTCTTCACGGGGATCGAGGAGGGGGTCCGAGAGGTCGTCGTACGGGCGGACCGCTTCCCGTCCGATGTTCCCGAGCGGCTCGAGGATGTCCGGCCCGAGGAGGCGCGCCTCTGCGTAGGGGAGTCGGAAGTAGAACTGCCGGGCCGTATTCCCGAGGAGCAGCGAGCGAAGGTGCGCCGGGAAGAGCGAAAGGCCCTGCGAGGCGAGAGTCAGTGCGAAGTGGAACTTCCGCCCTGTGACGAGAAGGTCCTCGAGTCCGCCTTCGGTGCCGGCGAAGGAATGTGCCTCGTCCACGAGGAGCGCGAAATGCCGCCGGGTCTCGGGGACCGAGCCAGTGCGTCGGAGGGCTGAGAGGAGGAGCGTGTTCAGGAGGAGTCGGCCGAGGACGTCGGCGGCGGCGCCGAGCGCCCCGCGGGCGAGGTTCACGATCAGGGCCACCGGCCGGTCCGGGAGGTCGAGTAGATCCACGGGCTCGCCACCGCCCCCGAGGAATCGCCGCACCGCGGCCGAGCCCAGGAACGGGGAGAGCTTGTTGACGACCGCCGAGACGTACATCTGCTCCTGGGGGCCAAAGCGGTGCAGGAAGTAGTTCGAGGCCTCCGGACCAGCCGTTGCGAGGGCCTCCTTTCGGTAGCGCGGGTCGAGCAGGAAGCGCTCCAGGTCGGCGAGCGTCACCGGAACTTCGCTCTCGATGGACCCGCGAAGCGCCATGCGCACGATCTCCTCGACCTTCACGCCCCACGCCCAGGACGAGGCGCGCTCGGCGCTGTAGAGGCGTCGCAGGACCGAGACGAGGAGGTCCACCTGGCGTCCGGGGTCGACGCCGGCCATCGGGAGGAGCGGGTTCCACGACGGCAGGCTCTCCGGCCGGGTGAAGTCGAGGGAGACGACGCGAAGCTGACCGGAGATCCGCGCCCAACGCTCGACGCGATCGGCGAGATCGCCGTGCGGGTCGATGACGGCGAAGGCGTTCGCGCGGGAGAGGAGGGCTCTCGCCATGGCTTCGAGGAGCGACGACTTGCCGCTTCCCGTGGCCCCGAGCGCGAGGGCGTGCTGGCGGAGGTCGGCCCCGGTAAGGCGGCACTCGACCCGCGACCCGTCCGCCGCTATGTACTCCCCGAATCGCCGCCCCTCGCCTTCCCGACGCAACATCTCGTGAAGAAACCGGTCCTTGGCACGGTAGAAGTCGGCCATCGCGTTCCAGTAACGGCTCTGGCGGGTCCGGAACGTCAGCGTGAGCGGCATCTCGGTACTCACAGCAGGGCGAGGGCTAAGGCGAGGAGGAGAGGGAGGGCGATGGTGGCGCCGAGAAGGGCGGCCCTCTCGGCCCGGGTCGGCGGAAGCGCCCCGACTTCGAGAAGCCTCAGGAATCGACGCTGGAGCGAGGTCGGCGGTCGGGGGTCGAGGACGGCATATCGCTGGCCTCCGACGGGAATGACGAGATGCTGACGTTTGAGATGCCGGAGAACGCGGTGTCCTTGCCACTGCCAGCGCAGCCGGCAGGCACGCACGAGGGCGGACACGAGGAGAGGAGGTGTGAAGCCGTCTCGTCGCTCGCGGCTTCGGAGGTACAGGTAGGCGAGGAACGTCCGACGGCCGACGAGCGGGAGCACCTGCACGAACCAGTGGGTGGGGAGTGCATGGGTCGAGAACGGAGGGGTGTCTTCGGGGCCGAAGAGGGGTCGAGCGCCGGGGATTTCGCCGACCACCTCGACGGCCACGACGCCGCGACCGGCCTCTTCATGCCAGACGATGGCCCCGGCGTCAGAGAGGCGCCGAAGAGCGTGGAGAACACTGCGCTGGCGCATCCCGAGCACCCAGCCGAGGTCGTGAAACGACACGGCACCCCGACTTCGGAGCGTGAGCGCTCGCGCCGCGAGCAGCGCGAGAGCAGGGTCGGGACCGATTTCGCGGGCCGAAACGAAGAACGCCCCCAGATCGACTCCGAGAAGTGAGAGCCCGAGTGGGGGCTCGCGCGTCGGGAGGACGAGCGTGAGGCGGTCAGTGATTCGCAAGTGTGGTCGAGTTGAGAAGGAGCGGTCGGAAGCGGTCGAGCGGTGGACTCGGCGGGTCGCTGCCTTGGGGGCGCCAGATCGCGATCGTGAAGCGGGCGGTCTCCGCGCGCCGGGTCAAGACGTCGCGGACCGGCTCTCGCAGCGATGAGGAGAGGTCGACGATCAGCAGCGGCGCGGCAAGCAGCGCGAGACGGCGGTCGATGCTGAGGCCGGCGCTTGCCCGTTCGCGCAGCACACCGACGCCGTGTGAGCGGACAGCGTCCTCGATGGCCGCCGCTACGCGGGCGAGCCGAGCCGCGTCGCCGTCCTGGAGGAGGAAGCCGCCGCCCGACACGAGGAGCGACGGGAGGCGCTGCACGAGGGCGGAGACCATGTTCCGGTCGGCGTCGTCGAGGGTCGCCTTCGGTACGGAATGACCTCGGTTCGGAATGTCGAACGCGAGGTACCCGAGGAGGAGGCGGCTCATCTCCGGGTCCGTCAGGTAGCGGGCCGCGACCTCGTGGACGGAGTCGAGGCTGAGACGGCCCGTGCCGTTACGGATGTGGACGAAGCGAGTCCGGTCCACGCCGAGCGTGGCCGCGATCTGGGAGATCGACAAACCCTGTGCGCGGCCACGCTTCTCGATTTCGCGGATGAGTGTCGGGAGGACCACTGGCGGGGGGAGAGGAGGAGAGACGCCTGCATGGTGGCCGAAATGGGGCGGCCACGGGAGGGCGTACGGGAGAGATGTGCGATTGGCGCACACGACGGCGGACGGGGGACGCAAAGACAAGCCCCGTCCGCGTGCGCGGTCTGCACAGGTAGTGGGGGGACACCTCGTAACGAGGCAATTCACGCAGTACTCTTCTCTTGCCCACCTGTCAAGACTATGGCCCCGTCATCGAGCTCGCCCAGCAGCGCGGAGGAGACGTCACGCGCCGGACGCGCGCCGGAGCGGCGTGATCGCGCGCAAGAGGCCGCGAGCGAACCGCAATCGGACGCCACGCGTGCCGCCGAGACCGGTGCCCCTACGCGCAACAGGGTCCGCACCACCCCTCGAGAGAGCGCCTCGAGTGTCGCCGGCCAGGACCGACCCCTTCCGGTGTCCCTTCGAGGGCGCGCCGTTCTCGAGCTCGTTACCCGCCTCCGACTCGTCCCTCTTGTCCTCGTCCACGACGCCCTCTTCAAAGACGTCTCGCGTCAGGTCGTCGGGCGGTTCGTCAATCGGATGGTCGATCGCGGGTGGCTCCAGACCTGGTCGGAGCCCACTGAGAGGGGAGGGAACCCCACTTGGATTTACGCGACCGCAGCCGGCCGGACCGCCGGTCTCGGCCTTGCCTTGGGCTGCGCTGAGGGAACGCCCTTTCAGCAGCTCGTCGCAACGATGCTGCCGTCGGCGCGCACACGTCCCCTCGAGCTCGCTCCGCGGATAGCACCCGCCTTCCTCCGTCACCAGCGTGAGACCGCCACCCTTCTTGTCCGCCTCGCCGCGGCGCACGGTGCCCTCTGGTACTCCGCCTGGGATCGGCCGCTCCCCCAGTGGAGCGCGCCGGCCCAGCTGCCGCAACCCGACGGAGTCCTCGTTCTCCCAGGCGCGTCCGGCCCGGAGCTCGTCTTCCTCGAACACGACCGGGGTATGGAGTCGCCCGCGCACTTCGCCCGAGCGAAGGCCGCGCGCTACGCCGAGCTGGCCGTCCGCCCGGAGCTCTGCCAGCGCCTCCTCGGGTTCCCGACGTTTCGCCTCGTCGTGACAGTCGAGAACGCCCGTCTCCACCGTCATCCTCTCGAGCGACTCGGACTTCTCTCCCGACTCCTCCGCGAGGCCGGCGCGGCCCGGGAGGCGGTTCTCTCCCTGGCCGGCTGGGCGAACGCATGGCCGGTAGGCGCCGTCTGGTGCCGAGCGGAAGACCCCTTCCTGCCGGCATCCCGGCCCGCTGTCGAGCTCCAGGAGCCGGCTCTGTGCCACACCCTGCCGTGTCCATCGTCCGGGCGAGGGGAGCCCTGTGCGTGTTCCGCACAGGGCGACGCGTCACGCCTCCTCGAGGTCGACGCCCGCCGGCCGTGCGGCTGACGCACGTCCCCGGGACCGGCTCTCACGTTTTCGCTTCCGGTGTGGTCTCTTCCTGGCGTCGGCACGGCCGCAGCTCCTTCCCAACTCGATTCGGCACCCGCCGGCCTCCCGGCTTCCGGGACCTCCTCGGCCGGCGGGTGCTCCCCGGCCCTCTGCGCTCTCTGGCGGCTGGCGTCTCTGCACCCGAATTGGTCCGCTCCTTTGCTTGGGACCTTCGGTCGAGACGTCGGCCGCCCGAGGGCGCCGAGGCGCCCGGGAATTCATCGAGGAGGTCCTGATGTGCCTGCTCACGCGTACCGACGCGATGCCGGGAAGCTCCTTCAGCCTCCCGGCCAAGCGCACCTGCCCCGGGGTCGTTCTCACGCCGACATCGGTTTGTAGCGCCTGCTACGCCGATGAACGGAAGCGCTACAGGTGGCGAACCGTGAAGGTCGCCCAGGACCGGCGGCTCGCCTGGACTGTTCACGCTCTCGCCTCCGGAAACTTCGCCCCGGTCGTCACGGAACTCATCTCCCGTCGAGACGAACGCCACTTCCGCCTCCACGATTCCGGCGACTTCTTCAGCCCACCCTACGTCGACGCCTGGTACGAGATCGCCCTCGCCCTTCCCGAGGTCTCGTTCTGGGCGCCGACGAGAAGCTGGGCGATCCACGGCCAGGTCCGCCCCGACGACGATCCGCTCCTCGCCTCCCTCCGCCGTCTCGCTTTCCTGCCGAACGTCACCGTCCGCCCGAGCGCGCTCCTGATCGACGGAGACCCGCCCGTGATTCCCGGTCTGCACGCGGGGAGCTCCGTCACGACCGACCCCGCGCGCTCCACCTGCCCGAAGTACCTCAGGAGCCCACCGGCGTGTGGCGACTGCCGCCGCTGCTGGGCCGAACCCCTGAAGCCGGTGGTCTACCTCAAGCACTGAGCTTGCCCGCTATCTCGATGCCGTGTCCCGGACGAAACACCGTCCCGGGCGCGAGGGCGTCCGGGACCTGACACGCAAGGAGGTCCCTGATGTCTCCACCCGTCTCGATTCGCTGGGCGGAGCTCCTCGCTGACGCGGTCTCCCGCCCCGGCCAGATCCTCGAGGCGTACAGCCTCTTTCACGGCTACAGCCTCGGTAACCAGCTCGCGGCCATGTTCCAGTGCCGCGAACGCCGGCTCGCCCCTGGGCCGATCGCCACCCTCCAGCGGTGGAACGAGCTCAAGCGGCGCGTGCGGGCCGGCGAGAAGGCCATCGTCCTGTGCATGCCGGTGAGCGTCCGGGTGAAGGACGACGAGCGGAGCCGCGGGCCCGTGCCCGAAGACGACGCTCCGCGGTTGAAGACGATCTTCGTCTGGAAACCGAGGTGGTTCGTCCTGGCCCAGACCGACGGAGAGCCCCTCACAAACGCCGTCGAGATCCCGTCGTGGGACGAGGCGCGGGCCCTCGAGGCCCTCGCGGTCCAGCGCATCCCATTCGACCTGCCCGACGGCAACGTCCAGGGCTTCGCCCACGGGCGCTCCGTCGCGGTAAGCCCCATCGCTGCGCTCCCGGCCAAGACCCTCTTCCACGAGCTCGGCCACGTCCTCCTCAACCACACCGCCGAGCGCGGCGACGACCGCCCGGACCTCCCGAAGACGCTCACGGAAGCGGAGGCCGAGGCGGTCGCCCTCCTCTGTCTCGAGGCGCTCCACCTCCCGGGCGCCGAGTACGCCCGCGGCTACATCCAGTCGTGGTACGGCGCGGGCAACCCCCTCCCGGAGCACTCCGCCCAGCGGATCTTCAAGGCCGCCGACACGATCCTCCGTGCTGGTCGAAGCGAAGCCGTACCCGGCGCCGCGGAGCGAGGTGCCGCATGAGACTCGACCTCTCCTCCGTCCCGCTCTCGCCGGCCGGCGCCCACCTGGGAGTCAGACCCGATGCCTGGTTCCGTGCGCCGATCGACATCGACGGCGTCCAGCACTTCCTCGACCTCGTCTCGGTCCGAGTCGGCCGCCACGGTGTCCAGCACGCCGTCTCGAAGGACCTCGACGCCATGGTCCGGCTTCACCACCTCGCCTGCGGGGCCTACGGCCCGTTCGCCACGGTCACGTACGCCGAACGCCCCTTCGTCCTGTTCGTCACCCCCTCGTGCCAATAGGGGAGAGCGTGATGAGTGAAGCGACCTCGACCCTTTGCGAGGACTGCGGCGCCACGGGCGGCATCCGAACCTACGACGATCCCGAGACCGAGCAGGAGGTGCTTCTCTGTCCTGCATGTGCCCGCGACCTCTACTCCGGAGTCGAGGACGTCACCGAAGGCCTCGTCTCCGCGGACGACGATCCCGACAGCGAGTTCGCCGACGCCTGCATCACCGCTGCCGACTACATGCGCGCCGACGAGGGTTACTGATGGCGACCCCGTGGTTCTTCATCCGCTGCCCTTCCTGCGGGAGGTACTGGGGGGAGCAGGGCAGGTTCCCGCCTGACGGGAGCCTGCTCACTCCCTGCCTCAACTGCGGACGGAACATCTCGATCGAGTTCGTCGTCACTTCGAGCGGTGTCCTGACGATCGCCTCGGTCATCGACTTCGCGACGATGCGCCACGGCGACTGGTCCCCGCTCCTCGACGCTCGCGTCCACTGGAGGGAGGTGAACTGATGCTCGTCTTCCCGGAGTCCTTCCTCGAGCCAGACGGCCGCTTCCGCTCCGTTATCCCCGCCGACATGGTCCCGGTCCTCTACATCACCGTCGACGGAGAGATGCGCTGCGCCTCGTGCATGAACGCCGTCTCGGCCTTCCTCGACCCGTTCTCCACCGACGAGCGGGCCTGGTTTGTGGTCGACTACGAGCTCCTCTACGAGGGGCCACCGATCGAGTGCTTCCACTGCCACACCTCGGTCCCGACGCTCTACGGCGAGAGCGACGAGGACCACGGTATCGACGAGACGTTCTGAAGGCGCCCGTGGCACGCCTCGGTCTCTACCAGCCGTTCATCGAGGATCGGAACGTCCGCCGCCTCTACCAGCTCAAGGTCACGCACCACGCGCGAACCGGAAGGAAGCTCCCGATGACCGTGCTCGTGAACCGGATCCTCGACGACTTCTTCGAGGTAGGCATTCCTCTCCCACCGGGAGAAGAGGACGCTCAGCCTCTCGACACGGATACCGTTATCCCGCTCCTCATCCACCCTTTCTGAGAAGAGGCATGCAACGCCCGCACCCCATCTGATCCGATGGGGTGCTTTCTCGTCGCCCGAAGGACTGGACGCGGTGTCTTCACCTTCAAGTGTCGTTCCAGGTCAAGACTCGATCGAGTCCGCCGCTCCTGTTCGATTCGTTCCGTGGCCAATGCTGTACTCGATCGAATGGGCGCCCCCTAGTCCAGTGGAGAGCTGGTTCTTCAGGAAGGTGTTCAAGCTCCGGATCATCGCCCAAGCGATTCGGTGAACGCGGCGAGCATCCTGATGACGCCAGAAGCGAAACTCCTTTGGAATGTCGGTGTGCGCATAGCGTTCACCGATCTCGTCTAGGGGAGGGATGTTGTCGCAGGCGTGGGCCCTTTCAATGCTCCTCGGCTGAACCATATCGTTCCGGAGCGTCCAGAGCTCACTGAAGGACTTGAATGGTTCCTCGCTTTCGACGAAGGACTCGATCGGGTCGCCTGGGCTATACAGCAACCGTTCGCCGTCCCAGAGGCGACCTCCGTAGGGCAGCACCGCATGGGGAGCTCGCAGCCATTTCTCCCGCGGGTGCATTCGGAGCTTGGTGTCGAGGTGAGGAGTGTCGGAATTCTCGTAAACGGCGTTGATGAAGCCCTCGAGGGCCGCAACGGTTAATAGGATCGATGCCCGGGTGTGCGAGGCTTCCAGCCACGAGTCGCCTTCGCGTGCTGCGAGCTTGGCGAGAGCCGCCAGGGTTCGAGCGTCTGCAAGGAGATAGAGCGAAGGATTCTGCCTGAGGACGACAAGGGTACCGGGCTCGCAGAGACCGAGGCGCGACCGCGCCACAGTAAGTAGCGCGTCGTCCTCGGAGAACCCATCGCGGAGGTTCCAGCGAAAGTCCTTGGCTTCTAGGCCATCAGGATCACGAGCGATGCTCTCGCGGAGGGCCGCGATGTAATCGGGAGGGGGATCTCCTGGCTTCGGTCTAAACACGTAGTTTCCGTAGCGGGTTTCAGGCGAGCCTGGGCAGACGGTGCCTAACGTCCGGCATCACATCAGCGGCGAGCGCAGCGAGACCGCTGCATGCCGGCGGTTAGGCACCGTCGGAAACGCGGAAAGATAGGGCGGCCTTCAAGAACGCGAGAAATGCAGTGGCGTGGACGACCCAGACCCCCTGACGCGCGAGAAGGTGATCGGGCCGTGGCGAGAGCGGCTCGGTGCCGAGCGGTTCGAAGCCGAGGTTCTTCGTGAAGCGCACCCAACCTACGGATTCGGGTTCGGCTGTCTGGGGAGAAGCGACGTGCCCCGACGACAGGTCAACGCGTTCGGGGTCGAAGAAGAGGACGGTCAGGGGCGCCGTTGTGACAATCATCGGGATGTAGGAAATGAGTTCGATGCCTGATGCGTTGGCACCCAGCGACTCGGACTCCTGAGCAGCCAAGGCGAGGCCTGACTGTATCAGCTCTGAACCCCATCCCTCGATTGTTCTTCGATCGAGGCTATCGAACGCAGAGCCCTTCTTTACGCTCATCGCGCAGAACTCGGAGTGATACGAGGGTGGGCCGCATGAGACCTTCCGCCAGGAAGTGCCCGCGGCTGAACCCGGTTGTGCGCAGAGGACCCGAACCTGATTGCTCTTGGCAGCGTCGTTCTGGCGGACGGGAAATACCCAGTGCCCCTCGACGCGCTTGCATTCGATTACCAGACGCGAACGATAGAGTGCGCGAGTTATCTCGTCGTTCTTTTGACCGCCGAGAACGATATCGATGAAGCGCTTGTCGCCCCTCACCGGATGGTCCCACGGATGCTCGCGCGCCAAGAGATGCCAAAGGGTTACTCCTTCCCACTTCTTGGCGATCGCGGCGAGAGCGGCCTCGAGCGGGTAACCGCTGGCGTTGGCGACAGCGATCGGGTTGATGTTGTTACTCATCGTGGATGTGCCCTCCGGGGTCTAACCGCAGCATCAGCGGCGAGCGCAGCGTAGTCCGCTGCGTGTCGGGTTAGCCGGCATCCTTCCCAGTTGGCGACGCGGCCGATAAACGAGCAGGGCGCTTTGAGAGCGCAAGAAGAGCGGCGCCGGCGATGATTACAGCGAGCAGGAACAGCGTGGCGTGGCGGTACGAAATGAAGACGCCGCCATTCTCGGATACCAATCGAGGAACAGGCCGGGCTACTTGAATGGCACCGAGCCCATCTTTGTGAGTAAGCCGAGCAGAATCCAAGGAGAGAAGGCCCATGCCCCAGGCAAAGACCTCCATTGAAGCTCCGGGCCGCAGCTCGCCGACATCGATGAGGCCCTTCGTAGTCTGAACCGTCGTCGTTCCATCTGCGCCCCGCAAGGTAACGTGACCGTTTACCCAGTTGGGGAACGAAAGCTGCACCGCGGACAGGGTGGTCGAACCTGTATTCCGGACTGTGCAGACGATGAGCTTCTCCTGTAAGCGCCATGGAGAGTGAATGCCCTCTGCATAGCGCCCGAGTACCGTGGTGATGACCGGCCGAAGGTCCTCTCGAAGCGGGGCCGAGGGAATGAGCTTCTGGAGGGCCTCGTCCTTCAGGAGAGTCTCGGTGGCCTTGGTCGGCAAGGCCCGTGCGTCCTCAAGGAGTTCGGCGGGCAAGAGCGCGGGCGTTTCCAGGATATCGGCCACGAGCGTCGGTGTCGGGCGAAGCTGCTGCCATAGAGACGTGGCGCCGAGTAGGACGCCTACCAGCAATGCGAGGAGCTCGATGGGCAGCTTCAGGCGCTCGAGGAGGTCTTTGAGCCTGGAGGGGTTCTGCATAGAGCCAGTCTACGCGCTGGATTTCGTGCCTAGGAATGCTTGAGAGGGTTGGTGACGCGCACTAACCCGTTCAGGCAGGCACTATCCATTTCGTTCATCGCTACCGGCGCCGAGCAGCGCGTGGTCTCGGATAGGCCCTCGGGGGGCAATCGAGTTCGGGGCGCTGTGGCGAAAAGGACGGGTCCCAGGCGAGTGGCGGCCTCCGGTCACCGGTCTCTGACGAGCCGTGGTCGGCACATGGAGCTTCCGCGAGCGTGGCTTCGGCCAGCATGGCGCCACGAGTCCCGAGGGCCGGCAATAGCCGTCGAAGGTCTAGGCCAGAAGAATCTCCCGTGAATCCGCGGGGCCGGGACATCAACTGTCCCTGCAGGGGCTGATCCTTGCTGGCTGGCAGCTGCTTCGTGCCGGAGCGGCTCGCGAAGGATGAATCATTCCGTAGGAGGAGAAGGCGACCATGAAGCCCGCCGCGAAGCCTCAGTACGCCTCTGTCGAGCTGCCAGTTGGCTGCGCCACGCCTCGGCCGCACTGCCCGATCTGCGGTTACGCACTCCGGATCGTCGGGGAGGCCTCGATCGCGAACGTCGACGCCTGCCGGCACCTGGCATTCGTCTTCATCGGTGAGACCGCAGAGTTCGGATACCGCTACGCGGACTTCCAGAAGCGGGAGGCTAGAAGGCGGACCTCGCAGCTCGACCTTTCGAGGCTGCGAGGGGTCCTCGAGCGAATCGGCTACGGGAACAAGCTCCGCGCCCTCGAGATCACCTACGGAGGCGGGGCGTGCGGTCCAGTCTGGTACAGCGACGTCTACGGATTCGACTACGAAACCGTCGTGGACGAGGCGGCTGAGCTCGAGACGCCGGCTTTCGTCGTGGCGGCCTCGGCAGCCAACAGCTAGGGGAAGTCAATTCGGCGATCTCGGCTCAGCGTGGAGCCCGAAAGGTCATGCGTTGGCGTGACTTCCCGGTTCGGTGGCAACATGCCCCGGGCGCTCTTCCCGTTCCGACGCGGTAACTCAACGGGAGAGCCCCTGTATGCGGTTCACGAGCCCTTGAACTGGAGTCCCTGAATGCACGCTGGGATGGAACGACTTCTGAGGCTCCGACTCGCCGTCGCCCGCTTCGGCGAGATGGACGGGGCCCGCTGGTGGAACACGAACGGGCAGCTCGGAAAGCTCGGGGCGATGGCGCTCCGGCGCGGCTTTCCGCGGACGCATCGTTTCGCTCAGGCCCGGGCGGTCTTTGCGGTCGCCGGGCACCGCTGCCGGGAAGTCTTCGAGCCGCCCCAATGCGTGACCCTCTGGGACCTCCCCTCCTCAATAGAGGAGGAGTTCGAGGGGATGTGGGAGCGCTGGCTCGAGCAGGCCGAGGAATGGAAACCGTTCTTCGAGGCTCTCGAGAAGCCGGCTGGCGCAGACCTCGGAGCCGTCATTCGGGGCCTCGGCCTCGTGACCGACGCGGACCTCGAGGCGCTCGCGCGCCTCCGCAGAGGCGCCGATGGCCGAGCCGTCCAGCTCCCGGGAGTCTTCACGGGCACCGACGCCGACTTCACCCTCCTCGCCCTCGGTTTCGCCCGGGGGGAACCAGGAGCCCTCGCCGTCCCCTACATGAGAAAGGCGGACGCTTGACGAAGCGGGGCCTAGAGGCGTCCCGAGCGAACGTCGTCTCTTCGTTCACGATCGTGAAGGGGACGATGGTCGAGGAAAGCTACGCGGCTCTGGCCGCCTGGGACTTCGACCGGACCAAGCGCCAGAACCTCGACCACGTCCGGGAGGTCAACCTCGTCGGCGCGAAGAGCCAGACCTGGCTCCGGGACGTCGGGAAGGTCCTCAACCGCCGCTTCGACCCTGCCGGCCGCGACCGGCCTCTCGCCCTCCTCGCGAAGGCGGGCTGGGGCCTCGACGAGTGGAAGCCGGCCCTCCTCTGGCACATGACCCGCGACGAGTTCCTCTTCCGGGACTTCCTCGTCGGCTGGCTCTACCCGAACTGGGCCGCGGGAGCCCATCGGCTCCGTCCCGAGGAGCTCCACGACTTCCTCCGGGAGGTCGGCGGGCGGGGCGGCGTCACGGAGCATGCCTGGGGAGAGGCCACTCTGGAGCGGGTCGCCGTTGGCCTCCTGCGCATGGCCGCCGACTTCGGCCTCCTGAAAGGCACGGCCGTCCGAGAATTCGCCTCGTACCACCTCCCGGAGCGGAGCTTCCTCTACCTCCTTCACGCGTTCCGCGACGCCGAACCGAACCCCCGCCGCCTCATTGAGTCGCCCGAGTGGAAGATGTTCCTCATGGAGCCCGCCGATGTGGAGCGGGAGCTCCTCCGGCTGCACCAGTTCCAGAAGCTGCACTACGACGTCGCCGGGAGCCTCTCCCACCTCACGCTTCCCTGCGATAACGCCCTCGACTACGCCGGGAGGATGGCCGCATGAGCGACCTCGAACAGCGCATCAAGACCGTCCTCGAGCTGATCCTGGAGCTCCCGGACCCGCGGACCCGCCTCAGCGCCTACCACGACATGCCGTACGCCATCTTCCGGTACGACCCGGAAGAGGAGCTCGAGATGCGCCGGCTGGTGAGCCTCCTGGGGACTCGTCTCGCCCAGAAGGGGAAGCGCGTCTCGCGGATCTCCCTGGCCGAGTGCCTCGACGAGGCCCTTCGCTCGCAGAACCCACTCGAAGACTGGGTCCGCGCCGAGCGCGAGCAGGGGCCCGCAACGCTCGTCGACACGATCCACGTGGTCCTCTCCTCGTACGCCCCGCTCGTCGACCTCGTCGCCGCGCGGATGCCGGCCGAGCCCGACCCGCTCCGTGACGTCGTCTTCCTCCTCCGCACGGGCGCCCTCTTTCCCGTATACCGCACGTTCTCGCTCCTCGAGCAGCTGAAGGGCCGCGTCCAAGTCCCGGCGATCCTCTTCTACCCGGGGACGCTCGATGGCGCTGCCGGCCTTCGCTTCATGGGCGTCCTGGACGCCGAGCACAACTACCGCCCGAAGATCCTCTGAAGAGGCCCACGAGATGAAGAGCCCCACCATCGAGTCCCTGTTTGCGAGCAACATCCGTCGCCAGATCGAAGAGGTCATCAAGGTCGACCAGACCGACGAGACGATCCTCCGGGACGAGATAGACGAGTACGTCGTCACGGACGCCATCCGGAGGCACTACACCGAGGTTCTCGATCGGTACGCCGAGACCCCGGGCAAGCCACACGAGGGAATCGCCGTCTGGGTCTCGGGCTTCTTCGGCTCCGGCAAGTCGAGCTTCGCGAAGATCCTCGGCCTCGCTCTCTCCAACCGGCCGATCGCGGGGGGGCTTGCCGGCAGGGAGTTCGGAGAACGCACGGGCGACACGAAACTGAAGGTCCTCCTCGCCACGATCGCCGAGAAGGTCCCCACCCATGCCGTCATCTTCGACGTCTCCACGGACCGCGGTATCCGGAGCGGTAACCAGACCCTCACCGAGATCATGTATGGGCTCTTCCTCCAGAGCCTCGGCTACGCGAAGGACCTCGACCTCTCCGAGCTCGAGATCGCGCTCGAGGAGAAGGGGGAGCTCGCGAAGTTCGAGAGCGAGTACGCCCGCATCTACAAGAAGAGCTGGAGCACCGAGAAGGGGAAGGTCGCTTTCGCCCTGAGCCAGGCGAGCAACGTAGTCCACGAGCTCGACCCGGTCACCTTCCCGATGGCCGACTCGTGGGTGAAGGCCGTCAAAGACAAGGCCGACATCACCCCCGGCAAGCTCGCCGAGCGGGCGACCGAGCTGATGAAGCGCCGCAAGCCGGGACACTCTCTCGTCTTCGTCGTCGACGAGGTGGGGCAGTTCGTGGCTCGTGACGTCCAGAAGATGCTCGATCTCCAGGCCATCGTCCAGAACCTCGGCCGCGTCGGCCGCGGCAAACACTGGGTCGTCGTCACCTCGCAGGAGAAGCTCGATCAGATCGTCTCCGGCCTCGACGACAAGAAAATCGAGCTGGCCCGCCTGATGGACCGCTTTCCGCTCCAGGTCCATCTCGAGCCCTCCGACATCTCCGAGGTCACGAGCCGCCGCGTCCTGGCGAAGAACGCTGGCGCACAGTCGGCTCTCGGGAAGCTCTTCGACGAGCATCGGGGCCGCCTGGCCGCCTGTACGCGCGTCTCGGCCGACATCCGCCTCCCCGAGCTTGCCCGCGATGCGTTCGTCGAGCTCTACCCGCTCCTTCCGTACCAGATCGACCTCGTCATCCAGGTCGTCTCGGGCCTGCGCACCCAGGGTGGAGCCGGGCGCCAGGTGGGCGGCGCGAACCGCACCATCATCAAGCTGGCCCAGCAGCTCCTCATCAACCCTGCCGTCAACCTCGCCGACCAACCGGTCGGGGCCCTCGTCCGCCTCGACCAGGTCTACGACCTCGTGGACCAGAACATCGGCTCGGAAGTTCGGGCGAGGATCGCCGCTATCCCGCAGAGGGTCGACCATCCCTTCGCGCAGGCTGTGGCCAAGACCATCTGCCTCCTCCAGTACGTCCAGAGCGTTCCGCGGACCGCCGAGAACATCGCCGCCTGCCTCCACACGTCGGTCGAAGCCGACTCCTGCCTCGCTCCCGTCCGCGAGGCGCTTCTCGCCCTCGAGAAGGCCCATCTCGTCCGGCAGGGGGACGACGGCTACCGCATTCCCACCCCGGCCGAGGACGACTGGGAGAAGACCCGGAACGGCCTCAGCCCCCGCCCGGCCGACGTGCACCGCCTCCATTCGGAGACCGTTTCCGCGTTCTGGAAACCGCAGCCGTCCTACACCTACCTCGACACGAAACCTTTCAAAGCCGGCCTGGCGATTCACGGCCGGATCGACACCGACGGCGACGTCGTCTTCCACCTTCATCTCGCCGAGGACGGAAAGGCGTTCGAGACCCTCGCCGCCGAGCTTCGCCAGAGGAGCCGGGAGGAACGCCGGAACGTCTTCTGGGCCGTCGCACTGAACGAGGCCATCGACCGGGAAACCGTCGAGCTCTACCGGTCGAAGGAGATGCTCGACAGGAAAGAGCGGGACGCCCGGACGGCCGACCAGTCGGCCCTTGTCGGTGAGGAGAAGCGCCGCCTGAAGCGCCACCAGGACGAGCTTCGCCGGCTCCTCAGGGCTGCCTGCCTTTCCGGCAGCGTCAGCTTCCGCGGGAACGACCGGAGTCCGCGAGACGGGTCCGACGTCGGCAAGGTGGCGGCCGAGATCCTGGGTGCCACCCTTCCCGAGCTCTTCGAGCGCTTCGGCGAGGCTGCCGCCCGGACGGCGGAGCTGAAGAGGGCGCTTGACGCCCTCCTTGGCGCAACGAGCCTCGAGGGCCTGCCCGGAACCTTCCACGCCCTCCACCTTCTCCGGGACGAGAAGGGGAAGACGGTCTTCCACCTCGACGACGGTCCTCTCGCCGAGGTTCTCCGCCGCATCGAGGAACGCTCCGGATACGGCGACACGACGAGCGGGCGCTGGCTGGCGGACGAGTTCGAGAAGGAGCCCTTCGGGTGGGACTTCGAGGCGGTGCGACTCTTCGCCCTCTGCCTCCTCAGGGCCGGCAAGGTCGAAATGACGAGCGCCGGCCAGACGATCGACTCGGCCACGGGCCCGAAGGCCCGCGAGGCGTTCGGGAACAACAACCTCTTCCGGGCGGCCTCCTTCCGGCCGAAGAAGGGCGTTGAGTTCGCCGAGCTCCTGATGGCTGCCGACGCCTACCGGGACACATTCGGGGTGGAGGCTCGCGAAATAGCGCTCGGGCCTCTCGCCGTCGAGATCCGGAGTGCGATCGAAAGGGCGGAGGACGCCGTCGTCACCGTTCTCGGTCTCCTTCGCTCCCACGGCCTCCCGGGCACGGAGCTGCTCGAAGCGGCGCAAGGGCAGATGAAGGCGATCGCCCGCGGCACCGAGCATGAGGCCGTCGCGACGTTCAACGCCTCGCACAAGACGATCAAGGATGCCGTCCGTCGGGCGGGTGAGCTGGAAGTCGCCCTCACCGACACGAACCTGGCGCTTCTCGATTCGGCGAAGCGGGTTCTAGCCAGCTGCTGGCCTTTCCTCGAGCAGGAGCCCGACCTGCCCGAAGGCCTGGCCGCGAAGGCGGCCGGGCTGAAGGACCTTCTCGCCCGAGAGACGTTCTTCCGCGAGCTACCGGCCATCCAGCAGAACGCGAGAGCCCTCGACGACGAATACGCCCGGCGCCACAAGGAGGCCCTCGAGGCCCGCGTGGAGGCCTACTCGGCGGCTCTCTTCGAGCTGGCGAAGACGTCCGGCTGGGAAGAGCTCGACGAAAGCCAGCGGGCCCGCATCTCGGCGCCCCTCCGAAGCGGGGCCACGAGCGACGGCAAGGGGACGCCGATTCCGCAGCTAAGGTACGAGACGGAAGCCTGCGCGAGCCGCCTGAAGGCTGCGATCGCAGAGGTCCGTCGTCTCGTCGAAGGCGAGCGCCTCGTCACCATCGACGTCGGCGGCTTCTTCGGAGCCGGCGTCGAAACCGAGGAGCAGCTCGCGGCGGCTCTCGAGGGAATCCGTGAGGAATGTGCCCGGTTCATAGCCCGGGGCAAGAAGGTTGTGGCGCAGTAGGCCGCGTCATGGACAAGGAAACCCGTAGCGCCATTGAGCGGGCCACGCAGAAGGCCCGCCGAATCCTCGAGACCGACTTCGCCGAACAGCTCGAGGGAACCTTCGAGGTCCTCTTGAGCGGCGTCGTCACTCCGCGGGGTGGGGCGCATCTCTCGCCCCGGCAGCACGCGGAGAGGGAGCGGATCGTCGCGTCCATCGAGCACCGACGGGCGGCGGGGGAGAAGGCCGCCGAGTCCATCGCCTCGTACCTGCGCGACGCCGCATTCACCGCGCTCAACCGGTTTGCCGCGCTCGAGATGATCGAGGCCCGCGGCCTCGCGCAAGAGTGCGTCCGCAAGGGCGAGCAGTCGAGCGGCTACCGGGAGTTCACCGGCCTCGCCCCCGGAGTCGCACTCCTCCCGGGCGGGGACGGCTACCGCCTCTACCTCGAGTGCCTCTTCGACGAGCTCTCCACCGAGGTCAAGGTCCTCTTCGACCGCCGCGACCCCGCCTCGGTCCTCTGGCCGCGTCGGGCGGCGTTCGAGGAGCTGCTCGGCGTCCTCAACGGCCCCGAGCTCGCGGCCGTCTGGGGCGAGGACGAGACGATCGGCTGGGTCTACCAGTACTTCAACAGCGGCGACGAGCGGCGCGCCATGCGCGACGCCTCGCAGGCCCCGCGCAACAGCCGTGAGCTGGCCGTCCGCAACCAGTTCTTCACCCCGCGCTACGTCGTCCGGTTCCTCACCGAGAACACCCTCGCCCGCATCTGGATCGAGATGATGGGCGACGGGGACGGAGCCAGCCGAATCGCCGACCGGTGCGACTTCCTCGTCCGTGACGCCGGGAGCCGCGGCCCGAGGGCGAAGAAGGACCCGCGCGACCTGAAGCTCCTCGACCCGGCCTGCGGCTCGGGGCACTTCCTCCTCTACTCGTTCGACCTCTTCCTCTCAATCTACGAGGAAGCCTGGGCCGACCCCGCCGCTGCGGCCTCCACCACTACGGGCCGGACGCTCCGCGCCGACTACCCCGACCTCGCGGCCCTGCGCCGGGCGGCCCCCGCGCTCATCCTCGAGCAGAACCTCCACGGCGTCGACATCGATCCCCGCTGCGCCCAGATCGCCGCTCTCGCCCTCTGGCTCCGCGCGCAGCGGGCGTGGAAGGACGCGGGCCTCGCGGCCAGCCAGCGGCCTCGGATCACGAAGACGAACATCGTCGTCGCCGAGCCGATGCCGGGCGACGCCCGCCTCGTCGAGGAGTTCGCCGCGACGCTGAACCCGCCGCTACTCGGCGACCTCTTCCGGAAGATGGTCGCCGAGATGGGCCTCGCGGGGGAGCTGGGGACGCTGCTGAAGGTTGAGACGCTTCTCGCCGACGAGATCCAGAAGGCGTGCGTCAAGTTCAACAAGCTGACGAGAGCAACGGGTTACCTTCCCGGTCTTGAGCCGCCGGTCGTGCAGAGCGAGCTCGACTTCTCGCAGATCGACGACGACACCTTCTTCGAACGGGCCGAGGAGCTCCTCCTCGCTGCGCTGCGGGGGTTCGCGGAGTCGGCGGTGGGCGGGGCCGGCGTGAGGAAGCGTCTCTTCGCCGGGGACGCGTTGCAGGGGATCGCGCTGGTAGATCTCCTTCGCAGCAGATTCGACGTAATCCTGATGAACCCCCCGTTTGGAGCCGCCTCAAAGAACTCGCAGGCAGCTCTCGAACGATTCAAGTATCACGCCAGAGACCTCGCGTCGGATTTCGTGAGCAGGGCTCTCGCGCTGCTCTCGGTGAACGGCCACATGGGCGCCATCACTACAAGATCGATCTTCTTCTTGAAGGGATTCATGGACTGGAGAGAGACGCTACTCCAGAGAACCGGCGGGCCAGTAGCCTTCCTGGACTTGGGGTTTGGAGTCCTCGACGCAGCCGTAGAGGCGAGCGCCTTCACGACGTGCGCGGCAGGCAGGTCAGGCCCTGGGACGTATCTGTCAGCACTCGGCCGAGCGGATCGATTCGAAGAACGCGATGCCAGCGAGCTGGTGCAGTGCACAACCTACAGAGTGGATGCGAGCGTATTCCGGTCGATCCCGCGGCAGCCCTTCGCGTACTGGATCTCGATGGAAATGCTTGATGCACTCAAGCGCTTTCCCAGAATCGACGAGAAGTTCGATGTCCTGAGTGGTGGGAATCCGAGAGACGACAGCCGGTTTGTCAGGCACTGGTGTGAGGTCAGCAGTCAACGGGCGAACGAGTGGGTCTCATATTCGAAGGGCGGGGAGTTCGCACGCTATTACTTTGACGTCCATCTGATGCTGAAATGGAGAGACGGAGGTCATGAGCTCAAGGCCCAGGCCGCAGACTACAGGCGGCAGCTGGGCTGGTCCGCCGATTGGCGTGCCCTCATGATGAACTACGATCGGTACCTCTCCCCTGGACTGACGTGGCCGAGGAGAACGGGCGGTTTGAGCTTTCGTATCCTCCCGGCCGGCTGTGTGTTTGGCGACAAGAGTCCGGTCATCCTTGCACGAGGCGCGGACTTGCCAAGCCTCGTGCCGCTGCTCGGCTATCTGAACGCAGCTCCGGTCGCACAGATGGTGGGTCTGATGGTGAGCCGGTCGGAACTGGCTCAGTCCTTCGAGGTCGGAATCGTTGGTTCGTGTGCGATTCCGAACGTGGGACATTCGATTGCTGATTCGAAGCTCGGACGGCTCGCAAGGCGTGCTTGGTCGCTTCGCCGTGACCTCGATCGAGAATGTGAGGCCGCTCGTGCCTTCGTTTTACCTGTGGTGCTAGAAGCAGGCGAGGGGGAGCTTGGTTCTAGAGTCCAGACGAGCGCGTCCTTGAGACGTTCGCGAGACGAAGAGCTTACCGAGATTCAGCATGAGATCGATCAGGAGAGTGTTCGGCTCTTGGGGCTCCGGGAGACGGGAACCGCCTCGGAGGTAGCCGGAGTCGGGTCCGGGCCGAGTCAATCGGATGATCCGGAGGATGGTGGGTCTAGACCCCAGCTGGTCAAGAACGATAGCGCGACAGAGGCTCTTGAGTGTCTAGTGGACCTCCTCTCCTGGTCCATCGGCATCGCCTTCGGCCGTTTCGACCTGCGGCTCGCCACCGGCGAGCGCGCCATCCCGCCCGAGCCGGACCCCTTCGACCCGCTCCCCGTCTGCTCGCCCGGGATGCTCACTGGCGCGGACGGCCTCCCTTGCGGCACGCCGCCCTCCGGCTACCCGATCGACTTCCCGCAGGACGGCGTCCTCCTCGATGATCCGGGCCACGCGCGCGACCTCACTGCATCCGCTCGGGCGGTCTTCGACGTTGTCTTCGGTGGCGACGCAGACGCGCGCTGGCAGGAGGCGGCCGGGGTTCTCGACCCGAAGAACCACGACCTTCGCGCCTTCGTGGCCCGGACGTTCTTCGAGCAGCACCTCAAGCGCTACTCGAAGAGCCGCCGCAAGGCCCCGATCTACTGGCAGCTCGCAACGCCCTCCGCGAGCTACTCCATCTGGCTCTACGCCCACCGCCTCACGCCCGATACCTTCTTCCACGTCCTCCACGACGTCGTCGCCCCGAAGCTCGGCCTCGAGGAGCGCAAGCTCCTCTCGCTGACGCAGGAGTTCGGCCCGAACCCCACCGCCAGCCAGCGGAAGGAGATCGCGGCAGAGGAGTCGTTCGTCGACGAGCTGCGGGCTTTCCGCGACGAGGTGACACGCGTCGCGCCCCTCTGGAAGCCGGACCTCGACGACGGCGTCCTCTTGACGATGGCTCCGCTCTGGCGGCTCGTCCCCCAGCACCGGGCCTGGCAGAAAGAGCTGAAGACGGCGTGGGAGTCCCTCTCCGCGGGCGAGTACGACTGGGCCCACGTGGCGATGCACCTCTGGCCCGAGCGGGTCGTCCCGAAGTGCGCGACCGACCGGAGCCTCGCCATCGCGCACGGCCTCGAGGACGTGTTCTGGGAGGAAGGCGCGAAGGGGAAGTGGACGACCCGCGAAACGCCCCAAACGCCAGTCGCGGACCTGGTCGCCGAGCGAACCTCCCCGGCCGTCAAATCGGCTCTCAAGGACCTTCTCGAGGCACCGCAGAACCGTGGGGCGAACAAGGGAAGCCGAAAGGGGAGAACCGATGCCTGAGTACCTGGCCGGGGACGTCGAGGTGGCCGTTATGCTCTCGCAGGAATCGAAACGAGGGACCCGCCATGAGAGTTGAATCAATTCGCCTGAAGAACTTCAAGGCGTTCCGCGACGTCGATATGCGCGAGATACCCGGCTTCTGCGTCCTTATCGGGGCGAACGGGGCTGGAAAGAGCACTCTCTTCTCGGTATTCGCATTCCTGCGGGATGCGATGACGACGAACGTGACGACGGCCCTGGCGAAGCTGGGTGGGAGCCGGGGTTTCCAGGAGGTCCGCTCCCGTGGTTGCGAGGGGGCGATCGAGATCGAGCTGAAGATCAGGGCGGACCTCGGGCGATCGAAGCAGAGCCTCATCACCTATTCACTGACGATCGACGAAGTGGCGGGGCGGGCCGTGGTCGAGCGGGAAGTCCTGAAGTACCGGCGTGGCAGCGGCGGTCAACCCTGGCACTTCATCGATTTCAGCGGGGGCACCGGCGAAGCGGTCACGAACGAGATGGAGACCGTCACCGACGAGACCCAGCTGAAGCGGGAGCGCCAGACGCTCAAGAGCCCGGACATCCTCGCCATCAAAGGCCTGGCGCAGTTCGAACGGTTCCCTGCGGCGGTCGCGCTGGGGACGCTCATCGAGAACTGGCACCTGTCCGACTTCCACATCAGCCGCGCGCGGCCGGAGCAGGAGGCGGGATACGCCGAGCACCTGTCGCGCGAGGGCGAGAACCTCTCGCTGGTCGTCGAATACCTCCAGAAGCAGCACGGAAAGGTCTTCAAGGAGATTCTGGAGAGGCTGGCGAGCCGCGTGCCGGGGATTACGAGCGTCGATTCGAAAGTCACCGAAGAGGGGCGCGTCCTGCTCAGGTTCCAGGACGGGTCGTTCCAGGACCCCTTTCTAGCTCGATACGTCTCGGACGGCACCATCAAGATGCTCGCGTACCTCGTCCTTCTCCTCGACCCGAACCCGCACCCGTTGCTGTGCGTGGAGGAGCCGGAAAACCAGCTCTACCCGGCCCTGCTCAGCGAGCTTGCGGAGGAGTTCCGAAGCTACGCGGCGCGCGGAGGCCAGGTATTCGTCTCCACGCACTCCCCCGACTTCCTCAACGCCGTCGAGCTCGACGAGGCCTTCTGGCTGGTGAAGAAGGGTGGCTACACGGAGGTCAAACGAGCGAAGGAGGATTCGCAGGTGGCGGCCTACATGGCGGAGGGCGACAAGCTCGGGTACCTCTGGAAGCAGGGGCTCTTCGAAGGAGCCGACCCGAAGTGAAACACCTGGTGTTCCTCCTCGAGGAGCCGTCGGCCAGGGATCTCCTCGAGGGGCTGCTACCGAGGCTGCTCCCCGCGGACGTCGGGGTCTACTACCTGGTATTCGAGGGAAAACAGGACCTGGAGGGGCAGCTCGTTCGAAAGATCCGTGGGTGGCAGAGGCCGGATGCATCGTTCGTCGTGCTTCGCGATCAGGACGCTGCGGACTGCCATGTGGTGAAGGCCGGCCTGGCGAAGCTTGTGGCACAGAGTGGTCGAGAGCCGGTTCTCGTACGCGTGGCATGCAAAGAACTGGAGGCCTGGGTGGTCGGTGACTGGCCTGCGGTGTCGAAGGCTTTCGAACGACCGCAGCTCGCTGCCCAGGCGACAAAGGCGGCCTATCGGGATCCCGACCAACTCGTGCGCCCCGTAGAGTCCCTCCGGAAGTTCCTCCCCGAGTACCAGAAGCGTGCTGGAGCTCGAAAGATGGGCAAGCTGCTCGACCCGGAACGAAACCACTCGAAGAGCTTCCAGGTTTTCTGCAGAGGTATCCAGACGCTGGTCGGACAGGTCCGGTGATGACGCATCCCCTGCACGACTACGTCGCCCGACAGGTGGCCGATCGGCTCAAGGCCCGGCGGATCGTCGTCTGGTACGACCCGAGGCGGGAGTTCGAGATGTTCATCGGCGAGGCCCGGGGCGGGCCGGGCTCGATGCCGGGATCGTCTTCCCTCTCGCTGGCCGGGCAGGCGGCGACGCTCGCAGAGTTCGATGGCTCGTTCCTCGCGGTCCGGGTGGCGGTCGAGCCGCTCGTGTCGGTGGATGCGCCGGGGCTGCTCCTCGTCTACGTCCCGGGCGTCGAGAGGGACCGGAAGGGGTCGCTCCTGATGGAACTCGAAGCAGCCGGGGAGGCCTACGAGCCGCAGCTCAAGCGCATGGCCCGGAACGTCCTCCGCCAGAAGTACACGGACGGGATGATCGACGACCTCCTCGCGCCGGAGAAGGTGACGTACGAGGAGCTGGCCCGGGCCGCATCGGAGAGCGGGGCGGAGCCGCCGTCGCTACTGAAGGTCGTCTTCCACGGGACGCTGGGGAGCGAGGCCATCCTGGCTTCGTGTCTCATGAGCGACGCGCGGGACGCCGAGATCGTCGAGAAGGGGGCCGTGCCGGAGCTCGCGAAGCTCGTGAAGGCCCGCCTCGGGCTCGAGGTCCCGGCCGACGCGGACCCGACGAAGCTGAGGGCCATCGTCGCCCGCTACGTTCTGGCCGGGGAGTTCCGGCTGGACCTTCGGTGCGAGCCGCCGGCGTCGCTCCAGTCTGTTCCCGTTCCGCCGTCGAAGGCGGACGAGGAGGCCGTTCGGGGGATGGCGCAGCTCCTCCGGGAGCGGCATGCCGAGGACTACGTCACGCTCGCCGACAAGGTCGAGTCGCTCCTGGGCCTGGCCGCGGCGAAGGTTCCAGCGGAGGCGCTAGGGTCGATCGACACGTTCCGGTTCGAGGAGCGGGCTCTCCTCTCGTACTGCGGCTCTCTCATCGTGTCGGGGCGGTTCGACGAGGCGCTGACCATCGTGGCGGAACGGGAGCGGAGCTTCTGGCTCGATCGCGACGTCGTACGCAAGGCCCACTGGGAGGCCTGCCACCTGATGGCCGAGCTGGGGCGGGAGGCACGCGCGGTGCGGGCGGCTCTGCCGGCCGCTGGGCCCTCCCCGGAAGCGTGGGTGGACGGCTACGTGCGGGAGGGGGGCTGGCACCGGCTGGACCTCCTCCAACGGCGCCTCGAGTCGCTGATGACGAGCCTCGACGAGGATCCGGACGAGCGGGCACTCGGGGTCGTGAGGCGAGCCTACGAGGACACCCAGCACGAGATGGCGGTCGGGTTTACGAAGGGGCTGCGGGCCGCGGGATTCACGGTGAGCGGAAAGCTCCATCAGACCCGGGTCTTCGCCGACGTCGTGACGCCCCAGCCGAAGCCGGTGGCCTATCTCCTGGTCGACGCGATGCGTTACGAGATGGGTGTGGAGCTGGCCTCGCGGCTGCCGAAGGGGGCCGAGGTCGACCTGCGGCCTGCTCTCTGCGCGCTCCCGAGCATCACGCCTGTGGGGATGGGAGCGCTCATGCCCGGGGCCTCGGGGAGCTTCGCCGTAGTCGAGGAAGGGGAGAAGCTCGGCGTCCGCGTCGACGGGTCGTTTCTGCCCGACCTGGCGGCGCGCCGGAAGCACGCGATCGCGAGGGTGCCGAAGCTCGTCGACCTCACGCTCGACGAGCTCCTGAGCCTTCCCGCGGGGAAGCTGAAGAAGAAGCTCGAGGGGGCGCCGGTCGTCCTCGTGAGGTCGCAGGAGATCGACCAGGCGGGCGAGTCGGGGTTTACGTTCCAGGCCCGCCGGGTCATGGACACCGTCATAGACAACCTCGCCCGGGCGATCCGCAGGCTGGCGGGGGCAGGAGTGGGAAGGACGGTGGTAACGGCCGACCACGGGCACGTCTTCTTCCCGGTGGCGCGGGACGAGTCGATGAAGACCGAGGCTCCGGGTGGAGCGACCGTCGACCTTCACCGCCGCTGCTGGATCGGGCGCGGCGGCGCCACTCCCGCGGGCACGATCCGGGTTCCCGCCTCGGCGCTCGGCTACGCCTCGGACCTCGAGTTCGTCTTCCCCGAAGGGGGAGGCGTCCTGAAGGCCGGCGGCGACCTCGCCTTCCACCATGGTGGGACGTCGCTTCAGGAGATGGTGATCCCGGTCCTGACGGTCCGGATGCCGGGAACGGAGCCGGCGCCCCAGGCCCAGGCGGCCGTCGAGGTGAGCGGCCTCCCGACCGCGATCACGAACCGGATGATGACGGTCACGGTGTCGAGCTTCCTCGGCGGGGTGTTCGGGGTGTCGTGGGTGTCGGAAGGCCGGCGCGTCGGGAAGCTGTTCGGGGCCGTTCCCAGCAAGGGGACCGCCGAAGTCGACCGTGACGCGGGCACGGTCACACTGTCGCCAGACTCCTCGGCGGCCTTCGTCCTCCTCCTCACCGACGACACGGTGAAGGAAGTCCGCCTGACCCTCCTCGACCCGGCGACCGACGCCGAGCTCTATCGATCCCCGGGGCTCATCCCGGTGAAGCTGGGAGTCTGAGATGACGAACGAACAGGCCGGCGTGGCCGTCCCCGCGCGGGACGCCCTCGACGACAAGGCGAACAGGTTCTTCAGCGGGAAGGTCGTCCGGAAGGACCTCGTGCGGAAGGTGAAGGTCGGGACGAACGTCCCGGTCTTCGTCCTCGAGTTCCTGCTCGGCAAGTACTGCGCCTCGTCGGACGAGGCTGCGATCCAGATGGGCCTCCAGGTCGTCAACGACACGCTGGCGAACAACTACATCCGGCCCGACGAGGGGCAGAAGGCCCAGAGCCGGGTCAAGGAGAACGGCCGGCACTCGTTCATCGACAAGGTCAAGGTCCGCCTCGTCGACTCGGACTACTGGGGCGAAGGGGTGAACTTCGGGAACAAGTTCCTCCACGTGCCAAACCACTACGTCAAGGAGTACGAGCGGCTCCTGATGGGGGGCATCTGGGCCCAGGTCGACATGCGGTTCGAGTACGACGAGGAGGGGAAGGGGAAGAACCCGTTCTGGATCGAGCGGCTGACGCCGATCCAGATCGCGACGTTCGATCTCGACGAGTACCGGCGCCTCCGGCGGGAGTTCACGACGGACGAGTGGATCGACCTCGTCCTCCGGAGCATGGGCTACGAGCCGGCCGAGATGACGCGCCGGCTAAAGCTTCTCTTCCTCCTTCGCCTCGTCCCTCTCTGTGAGCACAACTTCAACCTCGTGGAGCTGGGGCCGCGCGGCACCGGCAAGAGCTACGTCGTCCAGGAGATCTCCCCCTACGCGGCGCTCCTGACCGGCTCGCCCACCGTCGCGACCCTCTTCGGCTACGTCACCGGCAAGCAGAAGGGGCTGGTTCAGCTTTGGGACGTCGTCGCCTTCGACGAGGTGGCCGAGCTGAAGAACATGCCGAAGGAGCTGATCCCGATGCTCCAGACCTATTGCGAGTCGGGGCAGTTCCAGCGCGGGTCGGAGGCGACGAGCGGCGAGGCGAGCCTCGCCCTCTTCGGGAACACGAACCGGCCGGTGGACGTCCTCGTCCAGTCGAGCCACCTCTTCGAGCCGCTCCCGGAGAACGTCCGGACGATGGCCTTCCTCGACCGGCTCCACGCGTACGTCCCGGGATGGGAGATCCCGAAGATGCGGCCGGAGCTCTTCAGCAGCCACTACGGGTTCGTGGTCGACTATCTGGCCGAGGCGCTGCGCGAGCTGAGGAAACTGAACTTCACGGAGATCGTCGAGCGCGACTTCGCCTTCGGGAGCCACCTCGTCCAGCGCGACCGCAAGGCCGTCCAGAAGACTTTCTCGGGACTGATGAAGCTCATCCACCCCCACGGCGAGGCGACCCGGGAGGAGATGGCCGAGCTGGTGGAGCTGGCCCTCGAGATGCGGCGGCGAGTGAAAGAGCAGCTGAAGAAGCTCGGCTCCTTCGAGTACCACCAGACGTCGTTCAGCTACATCGACCGCGAGACCGGTCTCGAGAGGTTCGTCGGCGTGCCCGAGCAGGGTGGCCGGAACCTCATTCCCACCGACCCGCCCGGCCCCGGGACGGTCTACACCGCCGGAGTCTCGGACCAGAGCATCGTCGGCCTCTACCGGGTGGAGGTCTCCGTGGCCTCCGGAACCGGCAGGCTGAAGACCGCCGGGGGCCTCTCCGGCGAGATGAAGGAATCGGCCCAGCGGGCCTTCGCGTACCTCAACTCGAAGAAGACGGAGCTGGGTGTCGGCCGCGACGTCGACACCTCGGACTTCCACGTCCAGGTCATCGACCTCATCGGGAACCGGGTCGAGGCGGAGATCGGTGTCGCCGTCTTCGTCGCCTTCTGCTCGGCGCTGCGCCAGACCTCGGTGGCCCCGGCGTTGCTGGTTCTCGGCGACATGAGCGTCCAGGGGAACATCAAGGCGGCGCGTTCGCTCGCCGAGCCGCTCCGGGTGGGCATGGACAACGGTGCCCGCCGGGCGCTGGTTCCTATCGAGAACAAGCGGAGCTTTCTCGAGGTCGCGGCGGACGTCGTCGAGCACGTGGATCCGGTGTTCTATGGGGATCCGAAGACTGCGGCGATGAAGGTTCTGGGGATGGCGTAGAGGGGCCGGGAAAGGCCAAGCGGGGCCGGGCTGCCCCGGCCAGGGCCGAGGAGCAGCCTTCGGAGGTGGGGAGATGGCCACGAAGTTCCATTCGGACGATTCCTGGTCGCGGATCCGAGACCTGGCCAAGATGAGGGGCCGGCGACTGGTGGCTGTGCCATTCCTCGGGAAGGGAGCGATCCGCCGCTTGCCGCTTCAGGCCGGCGATCTCCTCATCGTCAGACTCGACGAAGCCACGGTGAAGAGCGGTCAGACCTCGCCGTTCGAAGTCGGGAAGTTCCTCCGGAAGGGCGTCGAAGTTCACGCCCAGTCGAACCTGCACGCGAAGGTATTCGTCTTCGGGAAGACGGCCGTGATCGGCTCGACGAACGTTTCATCGACTTCCGAGGAGCACCTCCTCGAGGCGGTTGTGGAGACTTCGGATCTGCGGGCCGTTTCAGCTGCGGCGACGTTCGTCCGTTCGCTAAGAGGTGATGTCGTCACGCCGCAGCAGGCGAAACGGCTCGAGAAGATGTACGTGCCGCCTAGGATCCTCGGGGGCGGAAGGCCAAGGTCTCAACAGACGATGCGGGGTGCTGGCCAGTCCGTGCTCTGGGCGGTGAAGCTCGAGACGGGAGCCTGGATAGACGAGGACTACGTCCAGCAAGATGCCGGGGAGCCCCTCGCACGGAAGAAGCTGAAGAACACCCGACACTACGTCGTGGACGACTTTGTCTGGACGCCCGAAGGGTTCGGCAGGAAGGTGCGGGTTGGGCAGCGGGTTCTCCAGATCGTCGAGGAGAGCAGCGAAAGAGTGTACGCGGAGGCCCCTTACCGTGTCGTGCGGGTACAGCGGTATCGGGTTGGAAACAGCAGCCGTGTGATGGTATTCGTCGAAAGGAAGAAGCGCTCCCGCCGCGTAGGCCTCGGCAGGCTGCTCGAGAGACTGGGCCCGATGGGCGAGCGGCTAAACAGGCTGAAGACCTCGTTCGAACTCAAGGACAAGGCGCTCGTCTATCAGCTCGGGCAGATCTGGGGCACGGACTAGGGAGAGGAGTTGCGGATGAAGGTCACCGGTGGCTCTCCGCGCAGATGAACAATCGGCGGCATCATTTCGTCCCACAGTTCTACCTTCGCCGATTCTCAGGAAACGGAAGACAACTGAACGTCTTCAATCTGAGGCGCGCGCAGCCATTTCTCGGCGTCTCCTTGCGCGACCAGGCCTATCGGCCACGGTTCTACGGCGCGGACAACGCGATCGAGAACTTCTTCAGAGACAACGAACGGCAGCACGCACCGCTCATCGACCGCATTCTCGCGTCAGACTCACCCCCAGCCAACGACACTCCGGACCACGCGCACCTCTGCATCTTTCTGGCGCTTCAGATGATCCGTACGACCACCGCGGAACAGGAGTCGGCGGTGCAGATGGACTCAATGCTGAAGGAGATCGTACGGGCTCATCCTGAAGGCCGAGATCTCCCACTCGACGGAGTCCGCGCGGAAGTGACTAATTCGATAGTCCTTCGGCTGCAGAACGCCCCCCTGTTCGCGATCGAGATCACCGACCTGGAACTCGTACTGGTCGCTCCTCCTGAAGGTCACGAGTTCCTGCTGTCCGACAACCCGGTCGTTAGCTACAACCAGTATGCCGAGGCTGTAAAGGACCGTGGTACTACTGGCCTATCTTTGGCCGGTCTTCAGCTCTTTGCGCCCCTGTCGCCTCGGCGCTTACTGCTTCTGTTCGACCCTAACGTGTACGCACTCCGCTGCAAAGCGACGTCTACCGTGGTGCCCGCGACAGTCGACGACGTGTTCCAGGCCAACCTATTGCAGGCCACTTTCACGGACCAGAACCTCTACTTCAGGAATGTCCCGCAGGACGCACTTCGCACTCTTGCCCGCGCGGCCCAACGGCGCCGACGACAGCATCTCTCCTCTTTCAAGGTCTTGACGGATCCGAACTCCAACTCTCCTGCACGCCTCGTCATAGAGCACACGCAGGTGCCTTGCCTTCCTCTTCGGCTCTCGTTCTTGCGACTGTCGCGGGCAGCTTCTGCAGTCGTCCCGTCTCGGCGTTGGGCCTACCGGAAGGGCCATCGCCCCGAGCCCTCGGCGGACTCGCCAGACTTCTCCCGCTTCATCCCAGCGAGTCGGTACTCGCGTCCACTCGCCTCATAACCCGGCGTGCAGCGGACGTCTCTTCGCTCGTCGCTGACGATCGCGGTGAGGCCACGGAGGATACTCAGCGTCGATGTCAACCGAGTACTTGGAACGCACAGTGTCAGAGATGGGCGCTCTGCTGGTCGGTATCGCGACCAGTACTGTTGAGCTGGCCTCCGGCTCAAGCCTGGATCGCTACGACCGGTGCCGGAAGCGCCACCAAGCGCTGACCGTTCTTCTGGGCCCGCTGCCTCGCTTTCTCGAAGAAGACGAAGACGGCTGGGCGTTCTGGAACCGCATTCGGCAGCTCAAGACCTATCAGGAGAGACGTGAGTTTATAGCCGAGCACTACACGCAGCCCTACCAGGCGCGACTGCAGGATCGCGCTTCCGTTCCGATGGAACAGGCGCTCGCGCAGCGCGATCTTGTAATCGAAGATGAAATCGGGCGGGGCGGTTTCGGCGTCGTCTACCGCGCCCGCCATGTCGCTCTCGATGCCGACCGCGCTGTGAAGGTGTTCGACCCCAGTTTCTTTTCGGGCAAAGACACGCCTCTTCGGCGGTTCGCCAGGGAGGCGAAGCTCTTGGCGAGGCTGACTCACCCGAATATTGTCCGGTTCTTCGACGCGGGCATCGCAGGCAAGCATCCGTTCATCGTGACGCAGTACATCGCCGCTCCAAACCTCCAGACGCTCGTCGCGAAACAGGGCGTGCTTCCTGAGTCCACCGTCAGCACGATTCTCGAGACCGCGGCGCTGGCCCTTCACCACGCCCATGAGAACAAGGTTTTCCATCGCGACATCAAACCCTCGAACCTGCTTTGGCACGAGGGTCATGTCACTGTCCTCGACCTCGGCGCCGGAGTAGCCGTTCAAGAGACCCTGACCACGCGTCTCACAACGGGCGTTCTTGGAACGCCCGGGTTCATCGCACCAGAGCTATTCGACGATCCGACCCTCGCCACGCCAGGGCAGGACGTCTACTCTCTTGGAATTACCGCCCACTACCTGCTTACGGGGAAACTGCCATTTCCGGCTGACGCGAGAAAGTACCTACTCTCCGCTGACGTCTCTACAGAGCTGTCGGACGTGATTCTTCAGTGCATTCGGGCCCCGGAGGACCGTTTCCAGACGGCTGCCGAGCTCGCGGAAGCCGTGCAGTCCATCTTCTAGCCGCCGCGGTCTAACTTTGCGTGCGGTGGGCTCGTGACCCCGACATGCCCCCAGAAAGCCCGCATTCACTCCACTCGGACCTCCACATCCCCGAGGCGTAGTCGATCCCCTGGGGACAGGATGATGGGCGTCCGGTCCGGCAGCCGGACCCAGCCGTGGCCGTTCATGCGCCACGTCCCGTTCCGCCCGCAGGACTCCACGAGGAGATCTGGTCCGATCTTCCGGAATACCGCATGTGTGCCACTGACCTTCGGGCTGCCGCCGAGGTGCACCCGCCCGACGCGAACCGAGGCCTCGTCGATCGGGATGGCCCGGCCGTCACGGAGCCGGAGGAGCCAGTCAGGGAATCCGCCGCCGCATGCCGGACAGGCGATCTTGGACGGGTCGACGAGGAAGGGCATGGAGCAGTTGTCGCAGATGTGGACCGCCTTCAGCGCCGCCAGGAGTGCTGACTTCCAGGCGCTGGTCGACGGACGCTCGTCGGGGTCCGGACTGAGCGAGAGGCGGAAGAGGCGCTGGAGGTCGGCGTTGATCGCCTCGCGGGGCACGCCTCCGGCGCTCTTCGGCCGGTTCGCGCGGGCCGGGTCGTGGACCCAGCCGCCCATCATGGCCTGCTCGAACATCTCGGGCGTCGCGTCGGCGCCGCCGGCCGGGTGCAGGAGGAGGACGACCTCGTGCATGAGGACGCCGAAGGCGAACCGGTCGGAGCGCAGGTCGGGAATGGCCGGGCGGCCGTCGCGCAGGGCCGCCCGGAGCTCCGGGGCGATGTAGAGGATCTGGCCGACCATGGGCGGGGGAGAGACTCTGGGCCCGGCGAAGTTGTCGAAGTCGATGATCCCGGGCTGGAGCGTGTCGCCCGCCACCGCGACGAGAACGTTCGAGCCGTGGAGGTCGCCGTGGGCGATGCCGCGGCTGTGGAGCGCGTTGACCGCGTGGGCCAGGGCGACCGCAAGCGTGAGGGTGTGGAAGATGGTGAGGCCCGGGTGGGAGAGGACCTCTTCGAGCGAATCTCCGGGGAAGAGCTCGGCGACGTAGCCGACGCCCGACGGGCCGACGACGAGGTCGCGGGGGCCGATCAGGACCGGGCAGAGCCTATCGAGGCGCTGCGCGATGAGGTACTCGAGGCGCCGTTGCGTCTCGGCGCGGTCGAATCGATCGTGGAAGAGCTTGAGGACGCCGGGTGTGCCGGTCCGCGACCGTTGGACGAGATAGGCGCAGCCCTGGCCGCCCGGCGTGAAGGTCTTCTTGATGGTCACCGACTCCCCGGAGGCGCACTCGATGACGGTTCCGGCGGCGAGCACGGATCACCTCCTGGCCAGCGCCGGCCGCTGGATGGTGACGGCGGTGGCTGTCGCCCGAGGGGCGGGCGTGCAGAGGATCGCGAAGCTGAGGTTGTCGTCGCAGACGTACATGGAGCCGTCCTTGGCGGAGGCGAAGTCGGAGACGACGAGTGATGCCACGGCCTGGGCGTCGCCGTTGTGGGAGCCGAGGAGCCGAACGACGGAAGCGGCGAAGCCTTCGGGAACCCGGTCGAAGACACCGTCCGTGCCGACGAGGAGGTTGTCACCAGCGCGGCGGGGGAGCTTGCCGACGACCGGCGTCCCCTGAAGGACGGGACCGAGGCTCCCGGCGACGACGTTGGCGATGCCGTCGGCCTTCTGGGGGACGAGGAACGTATCGATCGTGCCCGCCTGCCGGACGACGACGCCTCCGCCGTCACCGAGGTAGCAGTAGCCGTAGGTCGAAGGAGTGCCGACAACGACGATCAGAGTCGAGCGAAAGCCGTCCCGGGGTTCGGCCCGTCCGGCGGCGCGGGCCTGCCGGCAGAGGGCCGCCGCGCTGTCGAGGAGGGCTTGCTCGGCCACGAGCTCCGGGTGGGCGGGAGCCGCCGCCGACGTTCCGAGCGCCTCGGCGGCCGAGAGAGCGGCGGCTCCCACCGCGAGCCGGGCGGCCTCCTTCCCGTGCGGGAGGCCACCGAGGCCGTCGGCAACGACGAGGACCGCCGTGGAGTTGACCTCGAAGACGATCGCGGCGTCCTGGTTCTCCTTTCGAACGTTCCCGGTGATCGAAGCGACGCCGGCGCCCCAGCTGCGCGTGGCGGCCCTCGGCAGCGTCGCTACACCGCGGCGCTTGGCTTCGGCTATGAGGGCGCCAAGGGCGGCCTCGGGGCTCTCGGCGTTCAAGAGGGCCGGAGGTTCCGGGGAGCGGGTGGTCGGCACCTCGCTCTCCACCGACGTGATCGAGGGCGAAGTGATCTGGGCCTCGAGCCCGAGGGCCGCCTCTATGCGTCCGAGCCGTGAGCCGAGCTTCCGGCGGTCCCACGCGAGGTAACCGAGCCCCGAGAGAAACGCCATGCCGACGACGGTCTCGATTCCGGAAGAGGATTTCTGCAGCGGCACGCTCCCCGCGGCGGGTCGACCGGCCGGCGCCCCGGCGTTTGGCGCCGGCCGGAGGACCGGTGCGCGCGCTTCAGATGCATCGGCCTCTGGCGAGGAGCTTTCCCCGTGGGCGTCCGCCTCGGCCTTCACGTTCGGCTCCGCCGACGCCTGCACCGGGAGGGCGGCGCGCTCGCTGTCCTGTGGTTTCGGGGACGGGGCCTTCGGCTTCGATGACTTCGAGCTCGGGCGCTTCTGCACGGCGGGCAGCTCCTCGGGAGACGGAGAGGCGGAAGTGGCCACGGCGGTCGGGGCCGGAAGCTCTTGGGCGAGCACTCCGCGCGCCATGAGGAGCATCACGAGGAGGACGACGGCGGCCGCCACGGCGAAGAGCGCGACGGCCCACTCGACGATCGGCCACCACGTAGGGAGGTGACGCGGCGTGGGGAGGCGCCGAGGCGAGGGAACGGGGTGGGGGCGGGTGGGTTTCCGCTCGGCCGGCCGGCGGGCAGGGTGCCGGCCGACCGAGACGGCGACGGGCGAGCGGGCGGGCGACGGGGAGGTAGGAAGAGGCGAGACGGGTGCCGGAGCCGACGCCAGTGCCGCGGGAGCACGCGGAACGGCGACCGACAGGCTCGGCGAATGAACGTCGACACCGATCTGCTGGAGGTAGTCCAGATGCTCCGGAGGGGGGACGGCGCGGCTCACGGCAGCCCTCACCGGGTGATCGACGCGAGGGGGCCGGCGGCCGGGACACCGGCGGCGATGGAGTGGGTGAGCGTGGCACCGACGGCGGCGAAGAACTTCCGGAGTTCCCGGCCGTCGCGGCACCGGTAGGCGTGCGCCGGCGAGGAAGCGATCTCGCGGAGGAACGCTTCGTCGGCATCCGAGCCGAAGGCGACCGTCACCACGTCTGCAACCGCCTTCAAGCTGGCCGCGACCGTCCGGGCGTCGCCGCCGCAGTTGGGCCGGCCGTCGGAGAAGAGGAGGACGACCGGGCGCGACGCGGCGAGGTCCGCCGGAGCGCCGCGAGCGATTCGCTCCGCCTCGGAGAGGGCATCCGCGACGTTCGTCGAGCCGGAGGCGGTAAGCGGCGCGAGGTGCCCGACGAGGGTGTCGGCGGCTTCTGGCGGCTGGACGTTCGAGACGGACGTCGAGAAGTCGATCACCGCGATGGTGAAGACGCCTCGGTTGGCGGGAGCGGCGAGCTCTGTGGCGAGCGTGCGGGAAGCAGCGTCCGCCTCCCGCGCCTTCTCGCCGGACATCGACGACGAAGCGTCCCGGACGAGGATCGCGAGCTGCTGCCTGCGGCACGCCGTCACGGGCCGGGCGAGTCCGGTCGAGAAGGTGCCGACGCGCTGGAGGGTGGGGATGACGCTCTTCACCGCGCACCTCCCGGCATCGTCATCGGGAGCGTGCCCCCAGCGCCGAAGGTCGCGATGAGCGATGCGCTCACCTGGGCGGCCGCATTCTGCAGTTCGGTGCGATCCGGCGTGTTCGAGATCGGCATCAGGAGTCCACCTGCCGCGCTCACGAGGGCCTCGAGCTCCTTCGTCTTCTGGCAGACGGCGTAGAAGAGCAGGTCCTTGTCGCGGATCGCCTTCCCGATCTGCGTCGCGGTCGCCCCGGTCCGGTCGGGCTTCGTGTCGTCTGTGAGGAAGGCGACGAAGGCGCCGCGCGTCCGGGTCTTGTCCATGGGCCAGGGAACCGTCTCGAGGAAGTTGCGGATGCCGTCGAGGTGGGTCTCGGGTGCGTCGCCGCCGCCGCCAAAGGTGATGCCGCGAATGTCGGCCATCGCCTGCTCGCGCGTCCCGCCGGCGGTGTGGAGGACCGGCGCCTCGCCGCATTCCTCGTCGCCGTGCGTGCCGACGTAGACCGTGAGGCTCTTCACCTTCGCCGCGATGGTCTCGAGGAGCACCTCGGACGAAAGGGCGATTCCGGCCTGGAACGCGGCTGACGACCCGGTGCGGTCGATCTCGATTCCGAGCGTCACCTCGACCGGGAGCTTCGGCCGCGCGGCCGGGCGAATGGACGACATCTTCGGGACGAGGAGGGAGCCCTGTTTCCGGTTGGCGCCGATCGACGTCCCGAGCGCGGCCCCGCAAGTGGGGCAAGTCGGCGGGAGCGTCCCCGTGAAAATGGACTGGCACGACGGGCAGAGCGTCATGGGTTTCTTCGAGGGAGCAAAGGTGGTCATGTGGATCTCCTTTCGGTGTGGTCCGGTGCGCCTGCGACCTTCACCCGAAGGGACTCTCCTGCCCTGCACTCCGTCGAACTGACTCACTTCGGCGTGCTGAAGAGCCACTGCAGCGCCCAGCGCCCTTTCGCCGCTCACTCATTCGCTCGCGCCCCCTAAGCGCCGCGAAGCCGAAGGGTGCGAAATGTCTGTGGCGTGCGGGCTTACGCCGGACCGGGGTGCGAAGGCGACTTTGCACCCACCGTGAGCAGGGTCCGGAGGGCGGCGAATGCCGGCCGGCCGGCCGCTGGGGGCAGGGAGTCGACGACGACCGGAAGGGCGATCGAGACGGAGGCCACAGCCTGCTGGATGGCAGCCACACGCCTGGAGCCCCGGGTCAGCACGGAGATGAAGGCCGGAGACGTTCCGGCGAAGGGGACGAGCGTCTCAGCGAGGGCGACGAGCCTCGGGACGAACGTCCGCCGGATCGCCTCCGTCCCGATGTCGATTTCGAGGGCCAGGAAATGCCCGGGGCTCTCACGCGTGGGCCGCCAGATGGCCAGGACGTCCGGAATCGCGGCCGGCCGCGGGTTCCACCGGCGCTCTAGGACCCAGGACGGTTGGGCCGAGGTCGGAGGGGCCGGGAGCCTGTCGATGATGAGACGGCAATCGACGACCCAGAGATGGTGGGCGACAGCCGACTGGGCGAGCGGGGCGCGAAGGAGGAAGAGCTCGTCGTCGCGGGCGCCCTTCCTCTCGACGACGGCTTCGAGGCCGGCGGGCCGGAGACGCAGCCGGTTGATGCCGACCTTGTTCCACCGCTCTATGGCGAGGAGGCCCCGGGCAGCGAGCTTTCGGATCCGACGCGAGACGACGGCCTCGCCGAGTCCCGGGAAGACCGCTTCGTGAAGTTGGTACTGAGCGGCCTCCTGCGACCGGCCGATGAACGCGAGCGCCGAGACGTCGCGATCGGTGAGCGTCTCGGGAGGACGTCGCGGGTCGAGCGGCCCGATCGCCGCGGACCGGGGCCGCCCCGAACTTCCCGTTGCTCCGGAGAGGATGACGAGGTCGCTTCGAGCGCTGTCTCCTCGGTCCGGCGGTTCGTGCGGGGTCGGCCCCGGGTCGGCGCTCGCCCGGTCGGAAGGCACCATGGTCCTAGAACGCGACGGCTCGCGCCGGGAGAGTCTCGACGAACGTCGCCTGCTGCCTGAACTGGCGACGAACGTAGTGATCGATAGACGACGCCACGCGATCCGTGAGGTGTTCGGGGACGGTCACAGCGTACGACCGTGACCGGTCTCGCATCACGCGACCGTCGGGTGCCTTCCAGGCTCCCTCGACGTCGCCGCGGCGGGTGAAGCCGCCGGCAAGCTGGACGAGGAAGTCCTCGAAGGCGGCGAAGGCCGCGTCGGAGAACGGGACGGTGTCGTTGTCCGCGAGCGGAACGAGGAGCTCGAGTCGGGTCGTGTCGCGCATTGGGGTGTGAGGAAGGGGATACCAGGCAGCCAGCGAGAGTCGCGTTGTCGGGCCGAGGGCTTCCTTCCGGGAGAGAGGTGTTTCGGTGACCGTGAGATGCCTCGTGCCCCGCCAGCCGTGGACTGCCATCCTGCCGATCCCGTCCGGGACGGACGTCTCTCGCTCGAGACGAACGGCGGCGGTCGGGGGCGTTCCTGCAGGCCAGAGGGCTGGCGGGGTCGAGAGCAACCTGAGCGAGACGACAGGAGAGCCGGGGTGCGCGCCGGTCCCGGGGAGTGGGTCGGTGTCGGTGTCCGGTCTGGCAGTCAGTGCGGCCAGTGCACGTAGGCACTCCGCGCGAAGAACGCGGCGCCGACGAGTAACCAGGTGAGTGGCTCGCGGACCGCTCGCTCCGCGAACCTGAGAAACACGAACAGCGCGACCGAGAGCACGCGCAGAACGCGGAGCGTGAGGCGAAGCCACACGGATCGGCGGCGCCGACGCTTCGTCGACATAACCGGTGCGATCGAGGGGGTCTGGTCCATAGGGGTGACGGTTTGGAAGTAGTACCGGGATCAGCAGCGCACATGGCTCGGGCGTCCGCCCAAGATCGAATTCTGAAGGGGCGACGGTCACTCCGTGCCCCGCCGGGACGAGGCCGCACGCCGGAGGTGCTGCGGGGGCCACGTCGCAGTTCGCGCGTGGGGCCCGGCAGGTCTTTCGTGCAGCGTCCCGTCCCGGCGGGGCCGGTGGCGACGTCCAGGGGGAAGGGGCCGTCCGGTTGGTACCGTCAGACGTTCTCGGTGTGGGTGTTCGCGATGCGGACGAGCTCCGGCTGAACGACGGTGGCGATGTCCTCGATCGGGTGCTCGGACCAGACGCGCACGAGGTAGACCGGGATCTCGACGACGCTCCCGAAGAGGAGGACGCGGAGACCGGTGTGCGTCGTGATTTCGAGTCGCCCGTCGAGGTGCTCGCGCACGATGGAGCGGAGGTTCTCCCAATCGGCGTCGTGAAGATCGAGGACGCCTGTAGGCGGTTGGACGGCGGGGACGACGATCCCGAAGTGGTTCTGGGACATAGGGGTGAGGTGTAGGTGGAGTAGCGGGCGGCACCTTCCTTCCTGGCACGAGTGAATGACGAGGTCGTCACGATCAGAAGACCTTCACGGTGGCGTGGCAGCGCGCGCAGTCGAACCAGCGCGTCACCTGCCGGCAGTTCGAGCAGTAGAGGCGGCTCCCGAACTCCGTGACGCCGCAGCGGTGGCAGGTCGAGAGCACGTTGATCGGATTGACGAAGGAGCAGTGGGGACAGGAGATCGTCCCGCGCCGGACGATGGCGAGGCCGCGGGCGACCCGGCGCCACTGGCCGATCGCGCGGATCAGGTAGACCGGCGAGGCGAAGACGTAGAGCGTCGCCAACGCCGACAGCCGGAGCGCGGTGCGGATCGCCGGGCCCACGTCTATGCCCCCGTCCCCGGTGAGCCACCCATCATCCGAAGGAGGTCCGCGATCCCGCGGACGGGCGCCGCACCCTTGGGGGCAGCCTTCTTCGGTGGGGCCGGCGGGATGGTGGCGCGGTCGACGACTTCGGCCTCGAAGCGGGCGATGAGGTCGGCCGCTGTCTTGGCCGGGACCATCGAGACGGAGGCGATCTCACGGCGGAAGACCTCGAGGAGCTCGGCCTCGGATCGCTTCGCCATGTCCGAGGGGTCGTTCACCGTCGGGGCGCGCATCGGCAGGGCCGGCTCGCCCTTCACGTGGAGGAAGTACTTCCGGGACGGGAGACCGACCATGAGGCGGCGGAACTCCTTCTGCCTGTCACCCTCCGAGAGCGCGGCGCCGGCCTCGTCGACGAGGAGGTGGGGATAGATCCAGTCCGCTTCCTCGTGGGAGCGGAAGATCGCCCACCACCAAGTGTTGAGCTGGAGCGTCCGGACCATGGGGCCGGGTAGGGCGTTCGCCACGTCCTGCCCGCAGAAGACGACGCCGAAGCCGACCGAGCGGAGCGTCCGGGCCGCGGTCGTCAGGGGCTCGACGAGCTCGCTCCCGCCGGCCAGGAGCGTCGGCGCTTCCTCGAGGAAGAGGAGGCCCGGGCGCTTCGGGTTCCGGCGCGGCGCGCGGAGGAGGACGTCGGTCACCCGGTGGGCGGCGCGTTCTTTCCCGACGGAGGCGGGAAGCGCCATCCCTGAGCCGTAGTTTCCGAGGGTGATGCGCGGGGAGCCGGCCGGGAGGATGTTCCGGAGCGACGCGGGAGGGATGCCGATCGAGAGCCGGACCTCGGGGAACGACAGGTCGTGCTGGAACCGGCGGAGGAGTGCGTCGGCCGTGGGCCGCGCCATGTGGCGCTCGAGCTCGGCAAAGTAGTTGCGGAGGTCTGGCTCGGCGACGTCGGCGATGACCTTCGCCCGGAACGCCGGGTCGGAGTAGAGCTTCGAGACGAACCGGAGGTTCGGCGGGAAGCCCTTCTCCGTGAGGAGCCACGAGAGCATGAACAGTGCCTGTTTCAGCGACTCCGTGTAGGTCTGCGGGCTGGCCTGGACCGTGGCATCGGTCCGGAGGTGGGCGAGGTAGGCATTCGAGACGATGCCGTCTGTGTTGTCGAAGGGCGTGACGGGGGAGACGGCTTCGCGTGACCAGTCGATGACCCGGACGCGCCGCCTAATCGCCTCCCTGAGAGCGAAGTCGCCGCCGAGGTAGAGGGCGGCGAGGATCTGGCAGGTGAGGCTGTACGTCTCCGTCTTCGGGTCGACGAGCTCGATCTCCACCTCGTCGCGGAGGGCCCGGGAGATCAACTCGATCAGGAGCCCGAGGAGGAACCGGGTCTTCCCCGACCCGGGCGCCCCGATCACGAGGGCGCTCTTCATCGAGGTGTCGCCCTTCACGCGGACGATCTGGCCGGACGGCAGCCTTCCGAAGGTGAGTGCGCCAGGACCGGCGAGCCGGCCGCGGACCTCCTCCATCACTTCCGACGAGGGCTTCGGCGGCGCGAGCTTCGGCAGCTCGGCGGCGACGGCCATTTCGTACGCGCGTCTCCGTTCCCGGTGGAGGATCGACCCGACGAAGTCGAGGAAGGTCACGGAGAGCCTCCGAACGGGCCGAACGTCCCGCCGGGCAGGACGGGCTTGGCCGCTTTCGGGTCCACGATCTTCTTCCCGGCCGCCTTCCGGTCGACGTAGTCCGCCCACGGGTCGCGGCTCTTCGGGTTGAAGCGCTTGCGGAGCTGGAGGATTCCGTAGGCGAGGGGAGAGAGGATCAGGAACCCGAGGGCCGTTCCGAGCGCGTCGATGCCGCTACCGGCGCCGGTCACGGCCTGGGGTGCGCCGCTCGAGCCGCCCATGGCGCCGACCAGCCCCACGAAGAGCGCCGGGGCCAGCGCCAGGAGGAAGAGCACTCCGGCCCACCTCCGAAGCGTTTGTCCGGCCTTCGTCGCCGAGATCGGCAGCGACAAGACGAAGACGACGCAGGCCGAAGCGACGAGGAGCGAGATCACCGGTTCCTCAGCGGTCGAGGTCAGCCGAGCTGTCTGCGGTTCCGTTCCTCCCAGCGTCGCCCGCCTGGCCGTCAGCCGCGGCGGAGCCGGAGTCCTTCCGGATGGCCCGCCGGGCCGCCCGGGTCCCGGCGAGGACCTCCTTCAACTTCACGTAGACGGGCAGAGCCTGATCGTCCGGGAGCTCGACGCTCGTCGAGTCGTTCGCGGCGCCCTGGATCGAGACGGTGATGGTGTGCATGGCGTCCTCCTTTCGATGGGGAGGACGGTAGAGGTCACGACCGTAATTGCCGGGACAGCGTCGAACTGCTCATTTCCCCTGGAGCTCTGCGGCGCGGAAGCCGTGGTACTCGGCGAACTTCTCCGCGTCCACGGCCAAGGCCTCGGCGTCCTTGATGTAGCGGTCGCAGTGGTCACGCATCTTGCGGAGCCACGGATTCTCGGGCGCCTTCGGATTGATGGCCACGGTCATCTTGTAGTCGGCGTACATCTTCCGGTGCATGGCGGCCTCCTCGCGGTAGGACGCTGCCTTCTTCCGATACTCGGCGGCCTTCGCGAGGTGGTCTTCGGCCGTAATGGCAACCTTGGTGGTCGGCGCGCTCTCTGACGGGGGCGTAACTGATTGCGGCAAGGCGAAGGCGCCGGACGCAGAGAGCGCAACGCCGAGGGCGAGAGCAGCAACGCGACCGAGTCTGGGAGTGTC
>Ga0209573_1000737_pt1 | contig 61083 bp, 53 predicted proteins | sample TNRBio252014_DNA_FD_185870 | JGI IMG/M metagenome (GOLD analysis project Ga0209573, IMG submission 185870) | Wastewater treatment Type I Accumulibacter community from EBPR Bioreactor in Madison, WI, USA - TNR Reactor_6/25/2014_ DNA (SPAdes)... | ecosystem: Engineered > Bioreactor > EBPR >...
ATCTTTCGTCTCGTGTTTCTCTCCACACGACTTCACAGCCGTGCAGTTACACTCGACTACCATCGAGGAGCATCGACCTCGAAGACTTAGACTTTCACTTGTTGGTTTCATGTTTTCATATGCGAACGGAGTGCGCGAAGCTCTGCTTCCGCTTTGGGAAAGCCAGCTCTGCTGGCGTCGCACGCCACCACCCCAGTGTTAGAGCCCAACCACAAGATTCTCCCCTCACCGCACCTCACAGCGAATCAGCGTGACCAACCACCGCCGAGCGCCTTCATCAGCAAGACGGTGGAGGCGAGGCGCTGGCCGTCGAGCTGGGCGATGGCGAGTCGGGTGCTGAGGACGGTGCGATCCGCTTCGACGACTTCGAAGTAGCTGGCGAGTCCCTTTTCGTATCTCAAGGTCGCGAGCTCAGACGTGTCCTTTGCGGAGTCTTGAGCACGCACGAGTGCTTGGCGTTGCTTGCCAAAGGCTTGCAGGTCCAACAGTGCGTCTTCGACTTCGCGCAGGGCATTGAGAATGGTCTGGCGGTAATTGGCGAGAGCTTCATCGTACCGAGATTGGGCGGCCCTTCGATTGGCCTTGAGGCGACCTCCGTTCAACAGTGGCACGGTCACGGAGGGTCCGATGGAGAGCACGCGATTTTCCCAAAGGGCAAAGTCGCTGGCCTTCACACTCTCCAGCCCACCACTGCCGAGCAGTTTGATCGTTGGAAAAAAGGACGCATCAGCCACGCCGATCTCTGCATAGGCACCACGCAAGGTTTGCTCCGCAGCGCGGATGTCGGGGCGACGCTCCAGCACTTCTCCAGGCAGTCCCGCAGGGACAGTTGGTGGGCCGGGCAAGGCTCCTGAACTGGCCACCTTAAACACGGATGGCACTTGACCACACAGCACCGCCAGCGCGTGCTCGGCAGAGCCGCGTTGACGTTCGGTCGCGGCCAGATCGTTGTTGGCAAGCTCGAGTTCAGTCGTTGATCGCGCCACATCCATGTCGTTGGCGAGACCTCCATCAAAACGGCTTTTCTGGAGCTTCAGCGCGTCTTGGCGCAGCTTGATCGTATCGCGCAAAATATCGCGCTGCTGATCGATGGAGCGCAGGATGAAGTAGTTGCGCGCGACCTCGCCAGCGAGGGAGAGCCGCTGGGCATACACACGCTCTTCTTCCGCTGCGGCCGAGGCGGTGGCGGATTCCACACCGCGTCGCACGCGCCCCCACAGATCCAGCTCCCACCCGGCATCAAAGGCAGCGCGGTAGCGCTCGCGCTGGAGCTCTGGCAGAGCCCCGCCTGGGAAGCCACCGGCAGGAAAATTCGCCCCCATGGACGAGGCAGAAAGTCGCTGTGTGCCGAGGTCCCCACCCAGGGAAATCTGTGGGAACCAATCCGCCCGCTTCACGCCGACGAGGGCGCGCCCGGTCTCAAGTCTGGCGAGCGCGCCTTTGAGATCTTGATTGGCATCCATGCTCTGGGCCACGAGACGATTGAGTTCGGACGATCCAAAACTGCGCCACCATTCTTCCGGGAGTTTGGCCACGGAGGCCTTCCCTGGGCGCTCCTTCCAGCGCTTGGGGAGATCCGTCTCTGGCCGCTGGAACGGCTGAAAGTTCAAGCAACCGGTCAGCCCGGTGGAGAGCACGGTGAGAGTGAGCAGTTTGCGGCGATTCATGGCTTGTTTGGAACTCCTGCATCAATGAACACGTCCACCTGTTGTCCGACGTACAGCGGCGTATCCGTGGGGCGCTGGAGGCTAAAGATGACCTGAAGCACACGTGTATCGACTCGCTCCGTGCTTGACCCGGTGAGGGATTGCTTCGGGATGACAAAGGGCTCGATGCGAACAAAAGTCAGCGCGATGGGGTGCAGCGTATCCCCTTTGATGAAGGCCTTGGCAGGCAGGCCAGGACGCACACGAGTGGCGTTTTGTTCGTCCACATCAGCGCGCACTTGCAGTTTCTCAAGATCACCTAAAACCATCGGCGCATTCTTGGCTCCGGGCGCAGCGTATTCGCCCTCGCGGGTATTCACTTGGATCACGGTGCCATCGCGCGGCGCACGCACGGTGAGCCGATCCAGCAGCAGTTGCGTCTGCTGTTGCGATGCCTTTGCAGAGGCTAGGGCCGCCTCTGCCGCAGTGACTTGCGCCTTGGCGACGAGGGTGTCGTTGGCTCGATTGCGCAGATCATCCTGACTGATGGCGCGCTGATCCGTCACAGCATTGAGGCGATCCAGCATGTCCTGCGACTTTGTCATCTGCGCGCGGGCGACTTCCAGATTGGCCTGGGCCACATCGACGGCGGCTTTTTGCACACCGGTCTGCGCCTGCAGTTCGCGATCATCCATCGCAAAGAGAGGATCGCCTTTCTTCACTTTCGCTGAGACCTCAGCAAAAACTTGGGTGACCAATCCCGGCACAGGGACGCCAACTGATACGTTCTCGCTGAGTGCCTCCAGCAAGCCCGTAGCAGCGACGGTGTGTTCGTACGGCTTTTCTGGCGGCGCGACCTTGGGCGGTGGGATGGGGACCTCCTGGCTCTTGATGGTCTGGAGCACGCCAGACATGGCCCATACACCGAGGATGGCCCCGGCAAAGGTGGCGTAACGAATAAAGCGGGCAAGGATCATGGGCTTGGGAAACTAGTGGGAAATAACAGGAGGGGCATCACGGTCAACATCGTGGACCTCCACGATGCGCCCATCGTCCATTTGGGCGATCCGGTCTGCATGGGAAAAGATGCGGTTGTCATGCGTGACGACGACGACGGCTCGCCCTGGGATGCGGGCGATTTTTTCAAAGAGATCCATGACGATGGTGCCGTTCTTGGCATCAAGTGCAGCGGTAGGTTCATCACAAATGACCAACCGCGGATCATGCACCAGAGCTCGTGCAATCGCCACGCGCTGCTGCTGCCCACCCGAAAGCTGGGTGGGCCGATGTTTGGCGCGGTCTCCCAGGCCTACGAGTTCCAGCATTTCGCGAGCTTTCTTTTCTGCCTTGGAGGCAGACGCACCCTGGATGAGGAGCGGGACGCTGGCGTTTTCCACGCAGGTCAGCGTCGGGATCAGGTGAAACTGCTGGAAGATGAAGCCGATGTTTTGAGCGCGAAACCGCGTGATCGCAGACTTGCGCATGGTCGTGAGGTTTTGGCCAAAAACCGTCACCTGCCCCGCGTCCACCGCCAGCGTACCAGCCATGATGCTGATCAGCGTCGTCTTTCCACAACCGGAGGGTCCGACCAGCATGGTGATCTCCCCAGCACGGACATCCAGCGTGATGTCCTTCAGCACCTTGAGACGCGCATTGCCATCGCCAAAGCTCTTATCCACGCCCTGCACATGCACCGCCAATTGGTGCTGTGGATCGGGGCCTTTGAGATGGGGTGCGGTGTCCGTTTTCATCCGCGGAAGACCATCGCCGGTTCGAGCCTGCTGACACGCCAGATCCCGATCAAGGCAGACAGCATGCAAATACAGAGGATCACGCCAAGCACCGCAAACGGGACGATCTCAGGCATATAAAAAGGCGGCTCTTCGTTGGCCAGCGCGCCCTTCCCAAACATCGCCGTGGCCCCGATGCCCAGGCCGTAGCCAATCAGGCCGACCGTGAGCGCCTGACAGATCAGCATCTGGCACAGTTTGAAGTTGGATGCGCCCATGGCCTTCAACGCGCCGAGGTGCTTCATGTGCTCCATAACAAAAGTGTAAAACGTCTGGCTACTGATCGCAGTGCCGACGATGAACCCGACGATCACCGTGATCCCAAAGGAGATCGGGATGCCGGTATTGCGGACGTACCACCAAATGGTCGAGGTATTAAATTCAGCCTTGTCTGCACCCGCATCAAAAGAGAAGTCACGATTCACAAAGGCCTTCAGGCCCGTGGTGCGCTGAATGTCTGCCGCAGCCTCTTCCGGGGTGATCCCGGGCTTGGGCGCAGCGATCACCGCAGAGAGCATTTTGCGCTGAGAAGGTGCGTATTGCAGCGCCCGATTGTAGGTGGTCCACACATACGGCCCGCCCGTGAAGGAGGTCATGGCCTCCGCGATACCGACGACCCGCGCCTCTTGGTCATTGATTTCAAAGACATCCCCCACCTTCACCGGCTTGCCCCGTTCAATCGCCAGGCGCTTGATGCCCAGATCATCAATGATCACGGAATGCGGCTGCCGGATGGCCTCAATGTTGCCCTCCCGCAACTTGACCGGTGCCCCCGCAAAGGTGGTCGAATCAATCCCCACGAGCTGGATGACTTTGAAGTTCCCGTTTGGCAGTCGCACCCGCTGCATGCCGACATAGACGGGTTGCGCCCACGCGACGCTATCGACGGAGCGCACCCGAGTGACATCCGTATCCAGCATCGGATTGGTCTCGTTCACCTGCTCCACCCGCCCTTCCACCACCCAGATCGGCGCAGGGACATTCTTCAGCGTGGCTGTAGTCCAACGAATCAAACCGCAGAAGACAGCCGCCTGCTGCGCCATCAGGAAAGTGGCAAAAAACAGGCCCGCGACCAGCATCAAGTACTTCCCCGTGTCGCCAAATAGCATCTTGAGTGCGAGCCGGATCATTGAGCAAAAAGAAACGTCTTGGACGAGAGCATGGAAGCGAAAAAGTGAGCGCTCAGATGTCGCAGCGTCCCATGCAAGGTCAAAGGGAAAATGCACAGCCCTCAATCGCTGAACGCCGAAGTTTGGGCCGCGCACAGCGCAGCCCTACCGATCTCCGCAGACGTTTAGCCCACCCACCGCGCACCACACACCTATTTCGACGCTTCCCGAACAAGGATGCGCAACTCGACCCAACTGCTTCTCGCTAGGTCGAGGCCCCGCACCGTTTTCACTCCTGCCTCAGGATGTCGGGCGATGAGGGCGTTGTTTTCCGCAGTCTGGTCCCGTTGCGCTGGCTGTGGCTCTTTCGAAAAGGGCTGCTTGAACCAATCAGAGAGCGTCCATTCGCGGTCCAAGAGAACGAGCGTGGCCCCGTCCTTGGCCTGCGCGAACATCTTCTCCGCGCTGCTCTGCTTCCCGGCGAAGGACCACGGATACCCCGCATAAAAGACCAGGCTAGGCTCCGCAAAAACACAGCCGATGCGCTTCTGCCTGGCGGCCTCCGGCGTTGGCGTGTCACCGAGCGCCTCCATCGCCTTGGCGATGTTGATGGCTGGGTTCGTGATGCGCAGCTCATCCGCGACATGCAGGACCCGGGATGAAAAAATCAGCACCGCCACCAGTGCCACCAGGGCAGTCGCTGGCGCACGCCCTTTGAGCCCCACCTGCATCCCCATCCAACTGACCAAGGCCAGCGCCCCCAGCAGCAATCCCCCCGTCGTCAGCACCGGGACCAACTCGGGATCAGCGCCCAAAGACGGTGCCATCTTCCAGACGGCGATGCCCACCCCGCCCAGCATCAGACACAGCACCGTCAGCAGTGCTGGCGGATCTTTGGGTCGATCCGGCCCCATCAAAAACAGCGCCACCAGGAGGCTGAAAGCGGGAAAGCCCGGCATCGGGTAATGCGGCAATTGCGTGGCATAAAAGAAGAAGATCACCTGCGGCGCTAAAAACCACGCGGCCAGGAAGGCATAGCGCGGGTTCCAATTCTTGCGCAGGCTCTGCCACATCGGCACTAGCAGCCCAATCCAGGGAAAGAGACTCAGGAAAGCCGTCGCCAAATACAAGCCGGGGATGAAGCGCCGCCCGTTGAAGACATCCGTGCCGCGCTTCACCACATGCTCCCCGATGCCAGCGCGCCAGTAGTCCCCATGGGTCGCCATCAGCGCCGGCACACCCCAGGCAGCGGTGATCAGCAGCGTGATCAGCACACCCGGCCAAAGCCCCAGCCTTTTCCAAGGCAGCGCCATCCCACGTTGAAAGGCATACCGCCACAGCGCCACCGTCAGCGCAGGCACCAACCAGGCAATCGGCCCCTTGGCCAAAAATCCCAACCCGAGCGAGACCCACAGTACCCAGCGCCAGCGCTGCAGCCGATCTCCGGCCACCTCGTGCGGTGTTAGCAGCTCATACAGGGCCCACGAACTGATCGTGACAAAGAGCACCATCGGCATATCCGCCACACACAGCCGCCCATGCACCAGGACTTGCAGCGTCGTCAGCCACGAAAAAGCCGCCAGCAGCCCCGCGCGGGCTCCCGCCATCCGCGTGCCAAAGGCAGCCAGCACCAGCGCGATCAAATACACCGCAGCGACGGAATGCAGGCGCGCGGCCATTTCATTCACCCCAAACAGCTGGTAATGCGCCGCCATCCACCAGTAGGTCAGCGGAGGCTTATCAAAACGGTACTCCTCATTAAAGTACGGGATCGCCCAGGAACTACGCTGCATCATCTCCACCGTCGCGTGGGCAAAGCGCGGTTCATCACGATCCATCAGGGGGATCGTCCCGGTGCCGGGAAAGTACAGCAAAAAAGTGACCGCAAAGAGCAGCCACCGGTGGTGTTTTTGGCACCAACCATCGGTCCAGGGCTGGGGGGAGGCAGCAGGCATGAACCGACGTTCTGGCACAGTTTCCGCCCCCTTGCAGCGAAAAATGGGGGACTAAATGTCACATTTCTGCCTGGGCATTGCCGCTTGCATTCCCAGGCAGGCACGCTAACCAATGCCGTCCCCTGTGGGGCTCCGACCGCTGTTGGCTGGAGATTTTTCATGTCTGACAATCATTCGACGAAAAGCTGGGGACTGGCGCTAGTAGCGCTGGGCGTAGTCTTTGGGGACATCGGCACCAGCCCGCTGTATGCCCTCCGGGAATGTCTCGCCCATGCCAAGTACGATCCCACCGTGCATGGCGTGGACATGGTCTATGGGCCCATCTCCCTGATGTTTTGGTCGCTCACCATCATGGTCGCGATCAAGTACCTCTCCATCCTCAGCGCCGCCACGGCCAAAGGAGAAGGCGGCATGTTTGCCCTCCTTTCCCTGCTCCGGTCAAAACGGGAGTCCTTCTCCCCCAGGGTCACGCGCATCCAGGTCCTCGTCGTACTTTTTGGCGCAGCCCTGCTCTACGGCGATGGCATGATCACCCCCGCCATCTCCGTCCTGTCTGCCGTGGAGGGCCTAAAGGAGTTGAACCCCGGCTTTGGCAGCTACGTCATCCCGGTGGCCGTCTGCATCCTGTTGGCGCTCTTCCTTGTGCAACGTCACGGCACCGCCAAGATCGGCGTCGCCTTTGGCCCCATCATGATCCTCTGGTTCAGCATCCTGGGTGCCCTGGGTCTGTATCGATTTCTGGAGCACCCCGGCGTCATCGCCGCACTGTCCCCCCACTGGGGTGTGGAATACCTCGCGCACCACGGACTGCACGGCATCGGTATCATGGGCATGGTCCTGCTGGCAGTGACCGGGTGCGAGGCCCTCTACGCAGACATCGGCCACTTTGGCGCGAACGCCCTAAAGCGCGCCTGGTTCACCCTCGTCTATCCAGCCCTCACGCTGAACTACCTTGGCCAGGGCGCGCTCGTGCTCAGCAACCCAGAGACGCTGGATAATCCCTTCTTCCGGCTCGCCCCCCCTGCCCTGCTCGTGCCCATGATCCTCATGGCCACCGCCGCCACCATCATCGCCAGCCAGGCCATGATCACCGGCGTCTTTTCCCTGACCCAGCAGGCCGTACAGCTCGGTTACCTGCCCCGGCTCAAGATCGTGCATACCAATCCAGATATCCGCGGCCAGATCTACATGCCGCAGGTCAATTTCATCCTCCTGACCGCCTGCATCGCCCTCGTCGTCGGCTTTAAGACCTCCAGTAATCTCGCCTCCGCCTACGGTCTTTCCGTCTCCATGGAGATGATGCTGACCTCCATCCTCTTCTACTTCGTCGCGCGGCGAATCTGGGCCTGGTCCTTTTGGAAGGCCATCATCCCCGTCGTCATCTTCGTCGCTATCGAGGCCTCCTACGTCGCTGGCAGCCTGACCAAATTCATCGATGGAGCCTGGTTCCCCCTCGCCGTCGCCGCCGTCATCTGGATCGTCATGCAGACCTGGACCGATGGCCGCAATGCCCTGCGCAATGCGATGCTACGCGGTCGCCTACCGGTGGAGTATCTGGTGGATGAGATCAAGAATGACCGCATCGTCCGCGTCCCCGGCACCGCCGTATTCATGTCCGCCTCCGCCGAAGGCCTGCCCCTGGCCCTGCTGCATCATTTAAAGCACAACAAAGCCCTGCACAAACAGGTGGTGCTCCTCACCGTCACCTTCACGGACGAGCCCAGCATCGACGAAGCCAACCGGCGGGAGATCGATGAATTTTACACCGACTTCTACCGGATCGTCCTCCGCTACGGCTTTGCCGAATCCCCGCGAGTCTTTGACGACCTCTGCATCGCCCTCAATGAAAAAGGCAAGGTGAAGCCAGCCGGCATCAGCTTCTACCAGAGCCGCGAACTCCTCCACACCAGCGGCCCCTCCAAGATGGCCACTTGGCGCAAGAAGCTCTTCGTCATGCTCTCCCGCCTCGCCCGCCCCGCCACTGGCTACTTCGAGCTGCCACCAAGGCAGGTCATTGAGCTGGGAATCCAGTTGGAGCTTTAGCAAGAAATTGCCGGACGACATCACACGTCTCCTCAAAGCCCAAAGCCTCGCGAATCACCAAGGATGACTGGCTATGGGCACAAACGAACTCCTGGTCCGTTGGCAGATTTCTCCCCCGGTCGTTCCGGGTCTCGTAGCCTCCTGCCCACGCCATGAAGCTCTCATGCTCATCTCGCATGTCGCCCCCGACCTCAATGCGGGCCGCAAATCTCGCCCGTTCCCGCTGCGCCAATCTCTCCAGCCGAACAGCAGCGCCCACCGCCAAAACCACGCCATGCGTCAGGCCCAACTCCGGCAATCCCCAGGTCGCGATTGATCCGCTGATGATCCAGGAATCCCCCACCTGAAGATCCCGCCCCAGCAGCTCCCGCCTCTCCTCGGCGGAAAACTGCTCCTGATACGGCGGATCGGTTGGCTTGTGAAAATAGGCATCAGAATCGAAATGACCCACCCCCAGCACCGCCGCCACCCGCGCCGCCGTCGAGGTACATCCCGCCCCAGGTCCGCCCGTGATGATGGCTCGCATAAGAGTTCCGATGCAAAATCAGCGCCCGCCCAAAGGGCCAGCGCTTCGAACTGCCACGACCGTATCGCCCGCTTCAAGCGATGCGGTGCTGTGGAGGACTGGATCCCCAGACACGCCATGCCCAACCTCCCGCCCCGCGTGACGGTGCCGAATGCAAGACGCAGCGACTGCCATGGAGCGGCTCACTTCGTTGGGGCTGGGGCGATCATGATCGTATAGACCACCCCGCCCGATTTCAGAACCTCATAGGGCGTGCCAGCCTTCATGCGCAACATCCCCTGAGTGGTATGTTGCTGATAAGAAATGCTCTGGTGACCCTGCCCATTGCCATTCGGCGGGGTGATCGGGACACTAAAGCCGATGTTGTAGCGGAAAAGCAACTCGCCCTCCTTCTCGGTCAACGAGCCCTCGACCATGAAAGTGGTTGGCGTCTGCCCAGCGTTGAGGGGGCCATTGACTGAAATCTCCGGGGAGCACGTCAGCATGCTCAACTCTCCGAGCGGCTTGCCCTCCGAGGCGCCAGAAAAGGTGACTTGGTAGTTCGTGCTCAGCGCCTCCACCGGCACCAGGGTTGGGGGACTGATTAAATTCGGTCTCCTCGGCCCGGGCATCCCAGGGCTTGCATTCTGGGCGCTCGCAATGGAACACACTCCAAGAGTAAGGAGTCCGGCAAACAACAAGGTGGGGCGGGATGTCTTCATAGGCGGCATAGGACGTGGTTCGTGGTTCGAATATTCGATGAACTCTGGGTAGTCGGAGCACAAGGCCAGCCCAGGACCGCCCTGGGCGATGTCGCCCTCCGCAGCGGCTCGGCCAAAAGTGAGGCCGAGAGACAGGCGGGTCAAGAGGTTCATTTCCAACGTTGGCCACGCACCTCGTAGCCCTACCCCTCTCATCTCCGGTCAGCGCGGTGATCACCGCCGCAGGGCGTTGATCAGCTCGTCCACCTTATCGATGATCTGCTGCACATCCGACTGGTTTGGCGGGTCGTTGGCGAAGAAGCCCAGCGTGCCGACGCCGTTGGAATTGGCGCTGGTGTTGTTGGTCAGTTCGGTGCTCAGGGCCGCAAAAGTCACCTCGCCGGACTCGCCGGGTGTTCCGGGCTCTCCGGGGGGGCCCGGTATCCCTTGCGGACCTTCAGGACCGTCGTTGCCTGCGATGCCGGTCTGCCCTTGCGGGATGCCAAAGGTCAGGTGCAGGGTATCCCCGACCACGCTGACGCTGACATTGGCAGGATCGCCGGGCGGTAGGGTGGTCGTGCCGTCCACCTGCGCGGCGGCCAGGATCGGAATGGCGTCGATCAGCGCTTTTAGTCCTTCTAGTTGGTTGCGCATCTGCACCGCATCCAGCGGGGTGCCTTCTTGGGGTAAATTGGGATCAAACATGAGCGTCAATGGGATGAAGTTGAAATGCCGGGTCCATTCTTGCCGAACCCTTGGGGGTGGTGGGCCGAACCCTCCGGGGTGGTGAGTCGAACCCTTTGGGGTGGTGAGTCGGAGCCCTCGGGGTACCGATGACCACCCCAAGGGGTGCGAAGCCGATGCCTCAGGGGTACCGATGACCACCTCAAGGGGTGCGAAGCCGATGCCTCAGGGGTACCGATGACCACCTCAAGGGGTGCGAAGCCGATGCCTCAGGGGTACCGATGACCACCTAAGGGGGTGCGAAGCCGATGCCTTGGGGGTACCGGTGACCACCCCCAGGGGTCCGGCGTCGCACCCCAAAGGCTCCGACGAGGTACCCCCAGGGGTACCGATGACCACCCCAAGGGGTCCCCCCCACCACCCCAAGGGGTCCCCCCCACCACCCCCAGGGGTCCCCCTCACCACTCCTGGAGCACCCATTTTGGACCCAAAATCGTTCATTTTTGAGAATTTCGGGCCAAAAGAGGCCTCCAGTCGCCTCGATCACGGTGTCGGAGGCGCGGGATTCGGGTCGGGCTCAGGTTCCACCGGATCCCCTGCCACGCCGGGGAAACGTGCCCGCAATTCGTCGTAAACCGTGTCTGCGCCCGGAACGTCCCGTTCGGCCTTACTTCCACGTCAACGTTTCCGTAATGGGATCCAGCGTGCGATGGGGGGAGGCCTAGGCTGGTGATGGTTTCGTTCGCTGGGCAGTCCCCTCAGTCGCAAAAAATTTGAGACATGACCTACGAACTGGTTCAGGATGGGCCGCGCCCCCCGGCAGCCCGCAGCCCCTGCCCCACCGCGTTCCCACCGTTATGCCACCCGCCCCATTCACCCACGAACCATCTGACGACAACCCGTCAATCCAGCGGGAAGACGGGATCGAGTATGGGCTCATTGGGACGCTTCAGCGGCTCCAGTGTGAGCCGAGAGGCGCGAGACAGACTGCCGCAAGCAACCCAGAGGGTGAGCGCTGTAGCCCGAATCAATATCGCCCGGATATCACGGATCGGGCATCGCTCGAAAAGAACTTTCGCGAGAAGTTCGAGGCACTGAACCGGGTGCGCCTCACGGATGCGGAGTTCGCCCACCCGCTGGACGAGATCGTCGATTACAAGAATGATCCGGGCAATGGCTACGCCAAGACGCTGTTCTGCTTCATGCAGATCTTCATCATCAGCAATCGCCACAAATTTGCCGAAATTGCGAGTTCAGACCGTTTGTTTGATGGAAAAAAGGAACTGAGTTTGGTAGCCTGAGCGCATGAAAATCACGGCCATCGAAGCCCCAAAACGTAGTCATGAGGAACAAGCATCGTTCCTTGTGAATGCGCCTGAGGCTAGCCTGATTGTAGCGATATTTTGGCTTCTCTCGGAAATAGCGCACTTGGTTGACGCGGCATCGTGCAGTCCCCAGCAGCAGGGAGGTGCTGCCTGATGGCTGCCACACTCTCCAGCACTGACCCGCGTCCACTGCCCGTGCGGCTCGCAGCCTACGGATGCACGAGCGATGTCATCATCCGGTTGGATGAAAAACTCTCTGCCCCCAACCAACTCAACTACCTCGACCTGTTACCCAAGCAGAGCAACCACACACCAGTGCTCACTGCCGTCGCCGAGCATCAAGGCACGGCGTTACTGTATCTGGTGGACACAAGTGGGGACGTGAAAAGCGACGCGGAGTCACTGGCCGCTGTGCGCCGTCAGCTTGCCAATCGCAGCGACCCGGCGTGGCTCGGCGTGGTGCGTCCGGGTTCGCTGGAAATCTTTTCCATCGGCTTCCACGAAAATGAGATCGGGCTCCCGGTCCGGACGATTGAAGAAGGTAGCATCACGGCACCGCTGTTCTTCCAAAGTCTCGTCCATGGCACCTTTGAGGAAAACCACCGGCTGCGTGGCACGGATTACGTCTTCAGAAAGATCTTCGACCTGCTCACGCAGACGACCAATGAGTTTGTCCCGGCGGATGGCAAAGGCAGGCTCGACGCACTGGAAGTCCTTTCCATGGCAGGCAGAGCGCTGTTCTTCCGCTTCCTCATAGACCGCCGTATCGTGCTTGATCACGAGCGCGACGACATCTGCCCGGCTGCGACGGAACTGAAGGACGCCTTCTTCTCGGCGGAAGCAGCCGCGCAGACATCCGCTTGGCTCGACAAGACCTTCAACGGCGATTTCCTCCCGCTCATCGACGAAACCATTCCAGCCGAAAACCGCGAGGCCCGTGAGGCCGAGTATCTTCGCTTCTACAAGCGCACGGAACACCTCGTGGGGCGCAGAATTTTTCGGCACCTCCAGGCCATCTTGCGTGGCTGGGAATCAGTTGGCGGTGACTTTCAACCCGAACTCGACTGGGGCGACCTCGACTTCGCGCATATCCCCGTAGGCGTTCTCAGTCAGGTGTATGAAAGCTTCAGCCACCGCGCCGACCCGCTTACCGCGCGTGATACGAGCGTCCACTACACGCCGCGCACCATCGCCGCACTCATGGTGGATGAGGCGTTCGCGCCGTTGAAAAACAAAGCTGAAGCCAAGGTGCTCGACCCTTCATGCGGTGCAGGAATTTTTCTTGTGCTCGCCTTCCGTCGGCTAGTCCGCGAGCAATGGAATCGTGGCGAACGGCCCAAGACCTCCGTCATCCAAGACATTCTCTACAATCAGGTGCGGGGCTTTGACATCAGCGAATCTGCCCTTCGCCTCGCCGCTCTCGGCCTCTACATCACCGCCATCGAACTCAACGCCAGTCCTCGCCCGCCGCAGGCGCTCAAGTTCCCGCGTAACCTGCGCAACGAAGTCCTGCATCGCTTCGGTAATGACCAACCGAAGGACGCCACCGCCGCCGCATTCACACTCGGCAGCCTCGGCCCGGAAGTTTCAACGGATTTCAACGGCACCTTTGACATCGTCATCGGCAACCCGCCTTGGACGCGCCTGCGTGATGAGAAGAACGAGAACGAAGACGAAGATGCGAAAGACGAACGCAAGTCCGCTACTGACGCTCTTAACAAGCAATTCACAGAAATCGGCCGCCGCGTTCTCAAGGCGCGTGGCATGGAGGACTTGGCGAAGCGTTTCCAAAACCCCGACAAGAATCCCGACCTGCCCTTCCTCTGGCGTGCGCTGGAGTGGGCCAAGCCGGATGCCACCATTGCTCTAGCCATGCCTGCGCGGTTGTTCGCACGCACGAGCGGCAAAGGCTTCGAGGCATGGCGGGCCGTGCTACACAGCGTGGAAGTAACTGGACTCATCAACGGTGCGGATCTTCGAAAGACAGCCGTGTGGGACGGTATTGACATGCCTTTCTGTGTCTTCTTCGCCCGCAATGCAAAGCCCGCTCCCGACCACCGCTTCCGCTATGTCGCGCCAAGCTATGAACCCAGCCTCAACGGCGGTGGACGCTTCCGCATCGACTACGAAGCTGCCCAGACCATAAGTGCCGCCCGTGTCGAGAAACAGCCGTGGCTACTCAAGACGCTATCGCTCGGAACGTGGCTGGATGTGGAGGTGATGGAGGGGTTGGCAAATCCTGAACTCAAGACCCTCATTGATAGATGGCTCGAATGGGACGAAACCGGTAATCAAACGGGCCAAGGGTTTATTCTTGGCGGGCCTGATTCACCTCAGAAGTTTGTGAGCTTTCTGGGGAAGCTGCCAGTGTTCACGCCTCCAGAAAGCGGTTTTGAAATCGAATACTGCACACTGCGTAGCTACTCCAAAACCTTTGGCTCTAATAGCAATGGAGAGGTTTCCGCCAATATGCCGCGCCGTGAAGAGTTGTTTCAGTCGCCTCTGGTAGTCATCCCACAGTCGCCAGGTGACGACAGTGAAGGGCCTAGAGCCTACCTCTGCAGTCAGCAGCTCGCCTTTTCCCAAAGCTACTACGGCTACTCCTGCGCCGGGCATCCTGAGTCCGATACTCTCGCTGCACTCATCTACCTGCTGCCGCACTCGACGCTTTTTGCCTACTTCTGTCTGATGACAAGCCGCAGGAGTGGCTTTGACCGGCAGACTTTCAACAAGGAGGAGTTCGACGCGCTGCCTTTCCCCGACCTCAAAACGCTCCCCGCGACGAAGAAGGCCACCATCAAAAATCTCGCGAAGCGTTTGCAGCACGACGCGAAGAAACCTTGGCAGGAAATCAATAAGTTCATCTTCAGCCTCTACGGACTGGACGCCGATGCCGTGCAGGTGGCGACGGATACGCTGTTCGCCGCCGCGTCGTATCGCAAGGCCGGGCGGGCTGCACTCGACCGTACAACGGGCGACACGAGGGCCGATTTCATCAAGATGCTGCGTGACGAACTGGAGCCGTATTTCGATGTCTGTGGCGAACACGCTGCCGTGCGGGAGGCGGAGTTCCAGCCGGACACTTGGCGCGAGCCTTGGTTCTTCCTCACCATTTCGCGCGAGGCCGACTCGGTGCCCATCAACCCCAGCCTGATGAAGAAAGCGATGGAGGCAGCCAACCAGCGTGGGTGCAGCCGCATCATCGTCCACGCGCCCGGCAAGCGCGGTTTGCTCATCGGCCTGCTCAACCAGCGTCGCTGGTGGACCGTCACCCGCGCCCGGCTCTGCGCTCAACACATCATCCGCGAGCGACTCGGCGCGTGCGGTCTCCCTGAGCACGCATGAGCGCAGCGGATACCGCAGGCTTCTTCACGCTGGGCATTCCGCCCGAGCGCTACCATCTTCCCCATCCGCGACTCGGTCTCCCTGTCATCCTACTCATTCGCCGCGTCCTGCTCCGTGCCTTCGAGTTGCTGCGCGAGGAGAATTTCAACCTCGCTGAAGCGTCCGAAGACCAAGTCACCGCTGCACTCCGCAGCACCATCGAAAGCAACCTCCGACAAAGCGGCGAGGTGCGAGGGTTCAATAAACGCACCTTTGAGTTCACTGTGCGTCAGGGACAATGGCAGAACTACAACGGCACGGTCCTCACCAAAACGCCCGATCTGTTTTTCAAACTCCGCGACGATGAGAACCAGCGTGCGGGTGTGCTCTCCGAGTTCGACGGCCTTTTTATCGAGGCCAAGCCAATTGACTCCACGCACTATGCCGGAAGCGACTACTGTGCCGACGGTCTCATCCGTTTCATTCGCGGCGATTATGCGTGGGCTATGCAGGAAGCGATGATGCTCGCCTACGCCCGCGATGGCAGAACCATTGCCGGGCATTTGATTCCCGAAATGGCTAAAGCGGACCGAATGACCTCACTCTGCACGATTCAGCTTCCTATTCCTTCTCAAGCTAATGCGGCTGCCGCCAACTCCGAAGCAGAAGCCATCCACATCAGCCAGCATCGCCGCAGCTTCCCCTGGCCCCACGGCAAAGGTCCGGCATCCGACCTCACGGTTTATCACCTTTGGCACCGTAGCTCTGCATGAATCTCACACCGCTAGCTAAGAGCAAGGCCGACGACATGTGCTTCAAAAGTCACGGCCTCGCGCCCAAGTTCGCCGCTGACTCCGCCTTCCTGCTACGCGGCTTCCACTTCCGCAAATACGAATGCGAAGCTGGTGCAGATCGAAAAGGCGGTGCAAACCGCAGCGGCCAAGCACAATGCCTTCCTGAAAGAGCTGGGGCTGCCGCTGCTGCGGTAAAGTTGACACTATTCGGACAGAAGTCGCGGACACCGATCATGCATCCAATCCACTAAAATAAGCTTCTGCGGCTGCCTATTTCCTCAATGCTGACCTCGACATTTTTAGCGATCAGGATTTGCGACTTCTGATCGATGAGATCGGTGATCGAGCGTGCCGCCTCCACGGCGGCCCATTCAGTGATGATCTGCCCTTTGTGGCACGTTACGAGATCGACCACGACCCTGACACCAAGGCACCAGAGGCTCTGATTCTGGCGTTTTGCGATCTTGTTGAAGGCCTTTCGGAAGTCAGTCGTACACTTTGGGATTCGGATCGTGAGCGTGTGATCGATTTGGGTTACCAGGGCTCAACGTCTCGGGATCGTGCCGAGGTCCGAGTTTCGCCATACACGCTCAGCCGGATGGCAGCACTGCGCGTCCATTTGGCATGGACATTCTACCCTACTGACGAGGATGAACTGTCTCCAGCAACTCCATGATGAAAGCCACCGGACGAATTGGCGAGCCTCCGAGTGAGCATTTGGGCGAGCAGCGGAGTGGCATTCACGGACCCTTCACCCGGTTGCGGCGACTGGCAGTCGTCGTTTGAGGCTTCGATTGCCAATCGGAGGTGCGAAAACGGGGTAAGTCGGGGGATCGAACGACTTAGCCATCGATCATCCCACGCGCTGAAGCGCAAGGCCACCCATGCCCCCTGTCGCGACCGATCGATGACCGAGGCAAACCTAGCCTTCGGCCGCGCTGTGCGAACGATCCGGCATGGCAAAATCGCCGGGCTACATCAGGGGGCGGGCGGTGCCACGAAGCCGCTGTCCTGGAGCCACTCCATGAACCGCTGCGGCCACTTCCCGGCGGCATCGGTGCGGTCTGGGCGGTAGCCAAAGCCGTGGCCGACCTCGCTGTAGATGTGCAGCTCTGCCTTCACGCCGGCGGCTTTGTACTTCAGATAGAGACTGGCCATGCCTTCAGAGATGTCTTTGCGATCCCCATACCCGCAGGCGATGAAGACGGGTGGCATGCCTTTCTTGGCAGAAAAAAGATCGGAGGTGCCTGGATAGATGAGGGCTTGAAAATCGGGGCGCGAGCTGGCGCGCTCGATCACGTCCTCCGCATCCGCTTTGCCAGGATCGTTCTGCATTGCGGCAAAGGCAGCCAGCTCGCCACCGGCAGAAAACCCCATGATCCCGATCTTCCCTGGCGCGATGCCCCACTCTGCAGCTCTCGCCCGCACAGTGCGGATGGCCCGACGCGCGTCTGCCATGGCGTGATCCTGGATGGTGTAGGTAGAGCCGGGCTCCCGCGCCAGGCGATACTTCAAGACAAAGGCCGCCACGCCGTGCGCCTGGAACCACTCCGCCAGGGCACCGCCTTCATGGCCGAGACAGAGCTTGGAGTGGCCCCCGCCTGGGGCGATGATGACGGCCACCCCAGTCGCGTTTTTTGTGGGCAGGTAGGGGGTGATGGAGGGGTTGTGAACGTTGGAGACGTTGTTGCTGCCCTTACCATTGGCATCCACCTTTTCAGGTTCATTGACGCGAGACTCAGACCCCGGCGCGCCCTGAGGCCAGAGGGGGAGTGCGGCAGGCGTTTCACCCGCTTGAAGGGCGGAGAAAAAGAGGGCGAGGGAGGAGAGCGGGCAGAGCAATCTTTTCATGGGAATGGTACAAACGCTACCGCAGCGGCCAATGGTTCAAGAGGATTTGCGCGACCTGACAAAGATCTGCCGCAGCGCGCTGAACATCATACCGGCACCGCCCGCCAGAATCAGCAGCGGCAGCACCTCGGCGAACAGCGCGCCTTTGCCGCCCTTTTGCAAGACGGCTCGCGTGGGATCTGCCGGATCCACATACACCGGCACTTGGGCCGCCGGGGGGAAACGCAGCACGATCTCTGCCGCGACATCCTTCTGACCGGGCGCGCGTTTTTTGGTGCGGATCGTGTCGCCAGTGTAGTCGCGCCCATCGACCGCATAGCGGTACTGCACCTCCGCGCTGAAACGCGGCTGCCCCTCACCGACGGCATCGTGCTCGATGAGGCGAGAGACCAAAATCGTGCCTGCCACCTCCGGCCAATCATTGGCGATGGAATCCCGCTGATAGGCATTCCACAGCAGGTAGGCAAACAGCGCCCCGACCAGAACCAAGAAGAAACCCATTGAGGCCAGCCACAGACTGCCCGCCACCCCGACCTTTGCTTGCTTTGATTCCATGCTGGACCATTGCGGAGAAATCCCATGCCGTCAAAAAACTAACCCTCCCCATCGCGCAGTGACCCATCAAAATGCACACCGAGGGCTGCGGCGACCGTTGTCATGAGTCGGGTGCCTCATAGTAGTCGTCATCAGCGATGTCTGGGATACCGGCGACGAGGACCCGCATCCGCCCCCGCGCACCATGGACAACGCCAGGCGGGATATGAACCAGAGACCCTTTGGACACCGGCTGCTCCACACCCTCCAGAATCACGCTACCGCTGCCATCCAGCACGTAATAAAGCTCCGTGGATCGCTTGTGGTAATGAAGCTTCGCACCATCGATGTCCACCGCATGTGCCCATGCCGCCGGAGAAAGGGACCCATCCTCGTGGCTGATGAGGCGGTCGCGCCAACCGCAAGCACTGCGCTCTCGTGGGGTATGGCCCTCATGGCGAATCAGCAGCGATCCAGAAGAAGCGGCGGGTGGTGGGGTTGGGCCATTCATTTGCTTTGATTTTCAACGTTTGAAGTGTGGCACGGCGGGATTCAGGCGTCCAGAGCGAAGCGAACTAGCGAGCTTGGCCCCCGTTGCCACCACTGTCTTCGCCATTTGGTGTCTCCGTATCATTCATAGTTCGATCAATTGCCATCCGGTCGGCGAAAGGTATCGCAAATGCCTCCGATCCGGTGTGATCTGAGGAGAAGACGCTCCAGAACCCAGCTCGAAGGTGAAGCGGTGAAGCACCTTCTCCGGCGTGAACACAATCGCTGTGTTGGTGCGCAGTCGCGATGCTGTGATTGGATCACGATCCGCCCCCATTGCGATCCACTGGATGCCTGGCTTGATCGTCTCTATGCGATCAATATCGTCAAAGCGCACCAATCCCTGACCGGGAGAGCGTCGATGACAGGTTAAAGGTTGTAATCATAATGGTGATTTGAAACACAGCGAGGTCAGGGATTGGGTGCCGCATCTTGTTCGCCGAGGCTGGATTCCTCACTTGTATCCTGAAAGTCTGGATCAAAAGACAGAGCAGTCACAACCTCAGGTTCGTTGGAAAGGAATAATCCCAAACATTTCCGGACATCTGCTCGTGTGGCGACTATCTCTGAAGAGCAAATGCGGGGTTGGTGGAAGCTCGGTAGCGCCCACAGAAGCTTTGTAATCGCGTCACCCGTCCGCGCCGCTTCGGGACTTGAATCGAAGAACTCAACTTCACGAAGAAGATAAGTTGCAAGTTGCAGTGCTGAGCTTCGGGTCATGATCAATACCGACTCATCAACCGAGGCGTCACAACAAATCGCGGCACCAGTCTGATCCGCATCGACCTCCCGCTCAAGGGCAGCAATCAATGTGCTAATATTCGGATTCATGATCTTGATTCTCTGGCGAACGTCAAGGTGTGGCACCGGCTACCGGGAGCGCCACTCCGCAACAGGGTTAAAGGTTGTAGTCACGAGGATCATCTCGACACGGGGCGGGTAGCCGGTTGTCCACCACCGTCTTGTTCGGTGCTGTGTTTGTCAGGATGGGGATACACGGTGGCATGTGGCCGTGGGATAAACCATCTACGCCAGAATGGAAGTGAATACCAAAACTCAAATGCTCGCTTCTCCCTTTCATAGGTTGGGTAGGATGGACTCAGTATGAGTTCCAATTGCGGGTCATTGTCGTCTCCAATCCACGCTTCTCCGTGAGGAATTGAGTTCAGCTTGCTTGAAGCAAATTCACGAGCTTCGTCTAACGTCTCAAATCTAGCGGGGGCTGGAGCACCGTTCAGAGCCCGATCGCCTGAATCCAGCAACACGATCCCCGTATCAACTTCCGCAAATGTGATTCGATAGTTCACTGGCTCTCTATTTCTTCACCGAACAGTGTGGATAGTACGATTCCATATCGGCAAAGCCGATATTTTTTCGGGTGATATCGGTCGAGATTGAGGCTGGGAGGCTGGTGGGTCAAGGGTTTCGTGCGGGTGGGGTGGGTTTTGGGGTTGTTGGGGTGCCTGAACCTTTTGGGATTCGGTAGGAGCTGATATGGCGCTGGGAATATCGGGTTGGTTCGTGGGGGTTAAGCTTTTTTGAGGGCTTGGGTTGCGCTCGGATCGGGGGAGGCGGGTCGGGACTGCGGATTGTCTTGGGGGATTTGGAGCGTGGCTTGTTCGGGTGGCGAACTGGCGGTGGGGGGCTGGACGTTGTTTGGGTGTTTGCCTGGATCGGCTTTTTGGGGGCCTGATTTGTCTTGGACCAGGGCGGCGGCGGCTTTTTGCCGGTATGCAGCGGCTTTTCGGGTGCCTGCGGCGGCTTTTTCTGCCACTGCGGCACCTTTTTGGGGGTCTGCAATGGTTGCAGAGGGGGTAAAAGACGTTGCAGTGGGGCTCCCGGACGATGCAGGGGTGGAAAAAGCCATTCCACGCCAGGGTGGAGCCGATTCAGGGGCCGCGTAAGCCGTCACAGCTCAAGGAGCTGCCCTGCCGCCAAAAAGTGATTCCCTCGCAATCGTTGCGCAATGATCGTCTCAGCGTCATCATTTGCCCATCATGCCCCCGATCTCCAGAGCCGCCCTTTTCATCACCGCAATGACCGCCAGCGCCTGTAGCACGGCGACGCAACCAAATGCGGCGTGGAGCAACAGTCTGGGCATGATGTTTGTGAAAGTACCGATTGTCAGCAAAGCCCACCCCGATCCACCAACGGCACCGCAACTCCTCGTAGCGAGAACAGAAACCCTCGATTCGCACATGGCGGCGTTTCGAAAAGACAGCCGTCCCAAGTCGGGCAAACCCGCCACGGGCGTTAGCTGGTCCGAGGCGCAGGCCTTCTGCGCTTGGCTGACGCTCCGCGAGCGGGCCGATGGCACGCTGAAGCCCACGCAACGCTATCGCCTGCCCACCGATCATGAGTGGAGCTGCGCGGTCGGCATCGGCCAGTGGGAGGACGATACCGCATCTCCGCAAAGCAAAAACAACCGGCTCCCCGACCGCTACCCCTGGGGCACGGAATGGCCACCGCCCACAGGCGCGGGGAATCTGTGTGGCACTGAATCAAAGTCTGCCTTTCCCGAAAACTACATCGCGGGATATCAGGATCGCAGTGCCAGTGGCAGCCTAATGAGCCCTGCCTCAAAGCCCAATGCCCTTGGCCTTTACGATCTGAGCGGCAACCTCTGGGAATGGTGTGGGGACAGCTTCCAAGGCGGCACCAAAGATCGCGTGCTGCGTGGCGGCTCGTGGAAGAGCGCCCGCCGCGAGACGCTCCTGAGCGCCCACCGCACCTTTGATCCGGAGCATTACCGCAGCGATAGCGTGGGCTTCCGCTGCGTCTTGGAGACCGCACGCTGAGCCCACAGCGGGCTTAGCCAAATGCCTCCATGAAGCAGACCTCCAGCGCCAGCGACTCATTGACGTTGGTGTGCAAATGAGATTCCAATTTCCGCAGCGTGCGCAGACGCCGAGTCACCTCCAGCGGCGACCAGCGATCCGCCAACTGCGCGGTCGCGTTGGCATATTGGGGGAGATCGAGGTTTTCCCCACCGACCTGCTGCCGGGCGACATCGCCCATCCAGGCGAGCAAGAGATCCATCAAGGCGTCCCGCTGCTGGAGGTAATTGGCCTCCACCTGGGCGACGACACGATCTTCCTGCTGCTTCACCCAAGAGCCATCCGTGGTCTTGGCAAAGGCGTCTTTTTGTTTCCCAAACTGCTCTTCCAGATCCTCTTTGATGCTTTCGTAGATTTCTTCCAGGATCTCCTCGAAGTCCTTTTTCAGAGCCAGCGCCCCGGCCAGGCCACCGGTCTGCCTGCCACTGACCCGCTCTAAAACAGCCAGCAGTTTCTCCTCATGCTCCGTGAACTGACGTGCCCCCGGAGGTGGCAGCAAGGTGATCTGAATCACCCGGGAGCGGATCGTCTCCAGCAACTGCCCGGGTGCTGAGGTCAGCAGAAACAACTGCGTCTTGGCGGGAGGCTCCTCCAGCGTCTTGAGGAAGGCATTCTGCGCCTGGATCGTCATGCGGTCGGCCTCCACGATGACCCCGTATTTGTAGCCTTCCACGCCGACCGTGCGGTGCACGGAGCGCTCCAAAAAACGCACCGTCCCAGGTTCATCCCCGTCCTCGCCAATGGCGATGCGGCGGGACTTGCTCTGCGGACGCAAAATCACCACGCCGTGGCCTTGCCAGTCGTCTAGCCGATCACGATTCGTGCCGGAAAAAAGGGTGAGCATCCGCGCCGTGAACCCCTCCAGATCCGCAGCCTTTGGCCCCGTGATCATGTAGGCATGGCTGAGGCGGTCTTGCTCCTTGGCCCGTTTGAGAAGTTCCAATGCCTTGTCCTTGCTAAACGCCATCTGTTTGAGCCTCCTGCCAAAGATTCCAGACATCCGCGTGCACCGCCTCGGGGCTGCGCGCGGCGTCCACTAAATGAATGCGCTGAGGCTCCTGGGCCGCGAGCGCTTGGTAGCCTTGCCGCACCTTTTCAAAGAACGCCAGCGGCTGACTCTCCATGCGATCTAGCTCCCGCCCCGAAGCGTGAATGCGATTCCATGCGAGGCTGGCATCCATGTCCAAGACAATCGTGCGATGCGGCAATGTGCCCCCGGTCGCGAAGGCATTGATGGCCTGCACGCTTGGCAGATCCAGACCGCGGGCCATGCCCTGATAGACCGTGGTCGAATCGAGAAAGCGATCCAGGATCACAAGACAACCAGCCTCTACCAACGGCCGAATTTTTTCCCGCACGATCTGCGCGCGGCTGGCGGCAAAGAGCAGCAGTTCCGCCTCAGGCATCATGCCGTGCCCGGCTTTGGCATGCTGGAGCAAATGGCGGATTTCTTCCCCCACCTCCGTCCCCCCGGGCTCGCGCAAGACCTCCACACGCTGCCCCGTCGCCAGTACGCGATCCCGCAACAGACCGATCTGCGTAGATTTTCCGCAGCCTTCTGAGCCTTCGAACGAGATGAATATTCCTGCTGCCATGAGATCGGGTGAGCCCCCCTTTTTTAGCGTGCCAGCGGCCCATGTCGAACAAAACGATTTTCATTTTGGCAGACCGCCCAGGCTGGCTACACTGGCGCAATGAGTTCCAGCGCCCCCGAATCGATCCAATTTGCCCCCCGCGAATCCAAAAACGCCCTCGAGGAAGGGCTGGCCTTTGCCCCGAAATTCGATGCCGATGGCCTGATCCCCGCCATGGCTCTGGACGCGGAGACCGGTGCCCCCCTGATGCTGGCCTACATGAACGCGGAATCCCTGCGCCAAACCATCGAAAAAGGACAGGCCGTGTATTGGAGCCGCAGTCGCAAGCAAATCTGGCACAAAGGTGCCACGAGCGGCGAATTCCAAGAAATCGTCGAACTGCTGACCGATTGCGACCAAGACGCCCTCGTCCTGCGGGTCAAACAACACGGCGGAGGCTGCTGCCACACCAAGCGCAGCACCTGCTTTTACCGCCAGGTGCCCACGGGTGCTGCCTGGGCAGAGGCGGGTGGCGGCACGCAGGAAATGCGCCTCCATTAAAAGCCGGGCCGCCCTGAATAAGGCTGCTGGCTGACGGTAAATGGAGTGCCCGAGGTGCGGAAGTCGCCAAAACTATTGGGCGTGTTGTTGGAGAACTGCGCATTGTCTGTGTAAACCCTGAACCCTGCGGCATTCGTCACATTGACGCTGACCCCGGGGTCCACCGTGACGGTTTTCCCCGCCACAACTGTGCTCGGGCTGCTGAGCGTCACCGGCCCGGCGAAGCGCACCTGCCCGTTCGAGCCAAGGGCGTACAGCTTGATGGCATTGACGGCGGAAAGTGACGAGTTCCCACCCAGCAACAGCGTCCCATTCGGCGACAGCGTGCGCGCGCGGATCGCATCCCCCGTGATGTTGGAGTCCATCATCACCAAGTCACCGCCTTGGGATTCAAGGAACACATCACCCGCATCGATGCTCGAATCCGAGATCGTCAGATCCCCGCCGCGAGCATCCAAATGCAGTGAGGAAGGGTCTGTCGATGCCAGACGCCGCAGCTGACTCGAATTCGTGATCATGATGCTGCCCTGCGCGGAGATATCCATCCGGCTGGAGCTCGCCAAATCTGCCCCGTCCCGGATTTCCACATTCCGATCTGCATGGATCTCCGTGGTCTTGGTATAGATGGACGCATTGATCAACACATCCCGGCCCGCGTGTGCGAGGAAAGAACCCTGCTGTAGATCAATGACAGTCGAATTGTAGCCCTCCGTCGCCATGGTAATATCCGCCATGCTACCCGGTGCATACAGAGCCACCGTCTGGGCGCTACCCAAGATGCTAAAGCCAGGCTGGACGTAGATGCCACCTTTTCCCGCTGCGATGACCAGTGAATCGATTGGTCCACCTGCCGCATCAAGATCCCAATTCCCGGCACCAACGAAATCGATATACACAGGCTGCAAATACACATCATTCACCGCAGCCAAGACGAGGTGCCTTGAACCGGGCACTGAATCAATATTCGGAGTCCCTAGGATGTAGATGTCATCAAACAAAAAGCCCGCCCAACGATTCTGCCGCTGCATGAAGGTATCGATCTCTGTAAACGTCGCATTCCGACGAAAGAAGAACTCATTAAAAGTCCCATCGCCATTGTTTGGCCGATAGTAGGCTCCCGGAGCCCCGCCCACCGATCCAAAAGGTTCGATCACGGTGGAGATGTGAGGATTCGTCACGATGTTGGTATTCGTCGAAATGACCGCAGTGCCGGGGATGCGCGGCGCGTGTGCAGGCCCAGAAGCGCCGGGCCCACCAGGGCCACCGGGACCCCCAGGCCCAGGTGCACGACCTTCACGATCACGGATCCCAAAGCGCGCCAGTTCCCGCCGAATCTCGTTTGGCAGATTGACGCGGGTGCCACGACCAGGAATCAAGAAGGCGGTCTTGTGTAACTCCCCCTTCTTCATCTGCCGCCCCTGTCCCTGCAGCGCCCCCTGCAAGTGACTCTCGTTCCCCAGTGGAGCAAATTCCTTTGGATCCATGAGCTTCGATGTCCGTTGCAGGCGCTCCAGATCCACTTGTACTGGGGTTGGGATGATCTTGGCGTCTGGCTTCATGATCAGCATATCTCCCGCTGTGATCGTGCGGAAGGTGCTGTGATCGTCCTTCAAAAAAATGTCCACAGATCCCTCAAGGACGATGATTTTGATGTAGCCATCTGGCTGGTATTCTACCAACAAAGTCGTGCCGGTGACAGCCGCCGTCACGGCAGCGGTCCGAACGGTCGCCCCGCCCATCTGCTTGGGCACCTGGAGCAGGATCACCCCACGGTCCAGATCAATATTCCGCGTCCCTTCCTCCAGGCGGAAGGTGGTATTGGCACCCAGCCGTGTGATGGTCTTGTCAGGAAACCGCAACTCTGCGCGCGACTGCACCCCAGTGGCCACGCTGGTCTTGCCGCTGATGATTTGCCCCGGCTTCGCAGCATACGCAGGGCTTTGGTCCGGCAGCACCCGAACGTCGTTGATCGTGCGAGTCACCTCCGCCTCCTTAAACACAGCGGGGAACGACGTGCCCGATGAGAGGATCAATACCAGAACAGGAAGAATCTTTTTCATGGTGTGGATAGCGTTAGAACTTCATTTTCACCCCGAGGCCCAGCCCCACGGTTGCAGTCTCATAGGCAAAGACTTCGACGTTGGAACGATTCATCACGTAGCTCGTCGCCAGATAGACTTCCAGCCAGGGGCGGGGCTGATAGGAGATACTGACACCCGCCAGATGCAGCCAATCCTGCCGATCCACCTCCCGATAGTCTAGCCATGTGGCACGATAGGAGAGTGCGACGGAGAGATCACGCATCAGCTTGTAACGCCAAGCCACATCCGCCAAGTATTCATCGCGATAGAGCTGATCAACGTCCGTATCGAGATCCCGATCTGCCAGAATGCTCAAGTGAATGCTATTCTTCCGATTGAGCAGAAAAACCTTCTGCGCACCCGCGCGCAGCGAGTAGCTGTTGTAAAGCTCATCACCAAAGGTGTCACTGGTGATCCGCTGATACTGCACCCCCAAGAAAAAGAGAGTGCTGGCGAGTTTTGGTTCGATGTAGATCAGTGAAGCACTGGCCTCCAGGTTCTCAAAGTCCAGTGCCTCAAACTTATCGTACCGAACAAATTGCTGACCGACATCAATGTCTGCAAACAGCCGATTCGCCAGTCGCGGCTGATAGCCGAGGCCGACCCGTCCTCCCCAATACCAATCCTCTCGCTCGCCTGCGGACACGTTTGCAGCGTTCGTCGTCCAAAAGGCAAAGGTATCTGCATACGCACGAAACCAGCGATCACGCGGTGTTTCCTTGAGGATCAGTTGCTGACCAATGTCATCATCCCCCATCGTTTCCGGTGCAAAAGCGTTCTCCTCTTCAAGCCCCAGTTGATCCAGGGCAGCGCTCTCCCGCAATGTCGGCACCGAAGTGGCCGCAGACTCTGTAAGTCGGGAGGGATCCTGCTGCGCAGAGGCGAAACTGCCCAGGCTGGCCACAGCCCCTAGGAACCAATTCATGAGTGCACGTTTTCTTGATGAAATGACCATGACTTTATGACGAAGAACGTTTCATTGGCGCACTTGATCAGACACTCGCCAAACGCGTGGAGACTACCCACTGGCAACCGGACCGTCAATGGCTTCCTCTGCAAGGCACATCGTTGACATTCCCCGACGGTGTGTCAGTGAAACGGCCTGCATGAAGTATCTGACGATCATCCGCCACGCCAAGTCCTGCTGGGACCAACCCGGCCTAGCGGACCATGACCGCCCCTTAGGTGCCCGAGGCTTGCTCGCCGCCCCAGCCGTCGGCACGTTTTTGCAGCGCACTTACTTTGGCGGTGGCGATGAGGAGCCACTGCTCCCGACACCCCAAAAGATCATCTCCAGCACAGCAGGGCGCGCTTTGGCGACTGCACAAATCATCCGCGAACGTCTCCACATCGACATGGAGCATTTGCACCTCGACTCACGCCTCTATCTGGCCACCGAGAGCACTCTCCTCAAAGTCGTCCAGGGCCTTGATGAAGACTGGCAGCATGTGGCGCTCTTTGGTCACAACCCCGGCATGCACATTTTTGCGGATCGCATCTTAGCCCGCGCAAGAATCCCACGCATGCCAACCTGCACCGCAGTGATCCTCGGGATACCCAGCGAATATTGGGCGCTGTGCGATTGGAACGAGGCCCAACTCGTCGCCTACATCACCCCGCGAATGCTGGAAAAACGCTTCCCTGAAGTATGGCCCGGGATTTCCAGACCCGATGGGGAGGATTGACTCCTTTTCGAAGGCACAAGATCCACGCAACAGTCTCTCTTGCATCAGGCGCTGTATTCAACACCCATCTAAAGGTTACCATGCCTCGTTGCCGCCATTCCCCTGATGCTCCCTCTACCCCACCACGCCCAGAAGGCTGGGGATGGTTTTGGAGCGAGCCCTTTCGACTCTTCTTCCCGTGGGGCCTGATCGTCGGAATCACTGGTGCCGCGCTGTGGCCCATCTTTTACACTACTGGCACACCTGCAACGACCGCAACCTCCCACCCGCTTCTGATGACGCTCGGCTGGGGCGGTGCCTTCATCATTGGCTTTCTGGGCACCGCAGGCCCACGCATGATCGGAGCAGAGCCGTTAACTCGGTCCGAGGTACGCCTCCTCTGGATCCTCCACGCCGCAGGAGTCGTCGCTTGCCTGATGGGTCGTGAGGCTACCGCAGGGCTTCTTTTTGGCGGCGCGCTGCTGATGTTACTGGTTCTCCTTGCCGCACGATTCGCCAAACGCCAAGACATGCCGCCTCCAGGATTTGTCATCGCGATCCTTGGCCTCCTGTGCGGTTTTTCCGGCATAACGATGGTCGCCACAGGCCTGGACATTCAGTGGGGGGCCTGGTCCTTTCGGCTCGCCAGACTCCTGATGTTTGAGGCATTTCTCCTGCTGCCAATCCTCGGAGTCGGCGGTTTTTTGCTGCCGCGAATTCTAGGCCTACCCTCACGGCAGAGCCTTCCAGACTCCATCGACCCTTCGCCCCAATGGCTAAAGATGGCGCTCGGCTATGGGGTCCTGGGCGTGTTGCTGATCGCTTCATTCATGCTCGAGGCAGCAGACCAAATCGTCGCCGCGATGGTCCTACGCACAGGGGTAGCGCTCATGATCTGGAACGCAGATCTACCCGGTCTCTGGACGCGCCGCGTCACTGGCACTCAGGCCTGGATGATCCGACTCGGCCTCGCAGCGCTGCCGATCTCATGGGCAACACGCGCCTGCTTTCCCGGTGGGCTTTTGCAACGACTGGCACTGGAGCACCTGCTGTTCATCAGCGGATTCGGCGTCATCATGCTCGGCGTCGCCGCCCGAGTCGTCGATGGACACAGCGGTCACCGAGCGGATGCCAAAGGCCCCAGTAAGCTCCTGCGCTGGGTCTTTTGGCTGGCTACACTGGCGATGCTGACGCGAGTCACCGCAGGATTCCTGCCCAAGATCATGGTGTCCCACCACAACTACGCCGCACTCACCTGGGTCATCCTTTCGGCGCTGTGGTTGTATGGTTTTGGCAGAAAGCTGGGCACCCCAGATCCAGAGGCCTGATCACACCCCGCCACGCGCCTTCTTCAGCGTGTGAATGGAAAGCAATCCGATCGCCCCCATCGCCGCGATGCCAATAAAGTGCACCGCGACTAGCAGGTTATTCGCCTGCCCCAGTCCAGCAAAGCCCGATCTCGCCCAAACGACCACCAGTCCCAGCACCACGACTAGACAGGCCATCATGACGCCTAACAGCATAAAAAAGACTGTCCCCTCATTCATGTGAATTAAGCGACGAGTGACGTTCAAGGACTTGTCGTCGCTGCGCAAAAACAAGCTGCATCCAAAGACGTAAACCTGCGTGCCCAGGATGGCCGCCATCAGCAGCAATGCCTGACTGTGAATATCAAAAACATGGAATGGGCCCAGCGCCACAGGCCCCATCAGACCAGCCATGCCTTGCAGCAATGTCGCAGGCAACAGCAGCAGCAATCCCAGCCACTCAAACAAAGCTGGTTTTTCCGCCAAGATGAACAGCAAATGCCGCATCCCATCCCGCCACGTCCGCAAATGCGCCACACGATCAGGCGGGCCACAGCGCAGACCCGAAGGGATCTCCACCGTCCGGGTTTTTGCCTTCAGGCTCTTGATCAGCAACTCAGACGCAAACTCCATCCCATCGGAACGGATCCCCCACTCGAGATACTCCGTCTTTCTCACGCAGCGGAACCCTGAATTGCAGTCTGTCAGCTCCCCATTAAAAAGACGATTGATCAGCCAGGTCAAAACCGGCGTCCCCAAATGCCGATGCAACGGAGGCATCGCTCCAGGCGAGATCTCGCCAATCATGCGTGATGCAATCGCCATCCCCGCATCGGCCTTCACCGCCGCCTCATAGAGCGGTGCCGCGTGTTCATAAAGGTAGGTATTGTCAGAGTCCGCAAACATCACATACTCGCCATAGGCGGACTCGATCCCGCCCTTCAGCGCCGCTCCATACCCACGCGCTGCGACAGGCACCACACGGCAGCCGAGCTCCGCTGCTATTTCTCGCGAACGATCCGTGCTCCCATTATCCGCGACAACGATTTCATAAGGCACGTTTGCGGAATCAAGCGACGCCTTCACCTGCGTCACGCAAGTGGCCAACGTCGCCTCCTCATTGAGGCAGGGAAAAACAAAAGTAAGTTTCAAAACATCACTCGATTGAGTCATCGTAATTTTTCTGGTTTACGGGCCAGCACCATGTATTGCCCCCCGAGAGGCAGTTTGCACAAGGCACCTTCCAAAGGGCGCAGTGCCTTAAGTAGCGCCGGGAAAATGAAAAAATAATCACGCAGAACAACTTCAAAGCCCGCCTTCGCCAGCAGACGACAGGCCTGATGTGGAAAGAGCATCTGCGCATCCGCGTCGAATGGAACACGGCTCATCATCCAATGAACGATTGGATTCCAACGGTTGTTTTCCCAGAACGCAAACAGTCCTCCCGGCTTCAAGGCCTGCCAAATGGCAGTCACTGAGGCATCCCGCTCGGCAGGCGGAATGTGATGAAACACGCCATTGCAAAACGCCAGATCGATTTCCCCGACAGGAAGTTTCCCCACCTCATCGGTCCAGACAACGTTCGCCAAATCCTTGGCCTCGGTAGCAGCGATCTCAAGGGAAGCAGCCGAAGGATCAAATCCGCAATAGCTTTCAAGCTGCAATCCATCCATCAGCCAATGACGGCCACCGCCGGTCCCACATCCAAAATCGAGGCACTTCTTTGGTGCCGCATCCAACTGCCGGAGCCGACCTCTCAGCCAGCTCACACGGCCTTCCGCGAAGTAGTCCTTCGACTCACCCGTAACGGCAAGCCCTTGCATCAGCTCCGCATCATAAGCGGCTGCGTGGGAATCAAATTCCGCCTCGCAAAGTTGGCCACGCGGTTCTGCCATCAACCCCGCGCCCCCTCCAAAGTGATCCCACCGGATTCCGGTCTCAGGGTCCGCTCCATCTCCTGCCATTCTCTCATTGCCGCCCGAGCCCCTTCTTCAGCCTTCCGCACCCCACCGCCAAGAACGGTTCGGACGGTTTCCAGGAGGATAAAGAAGTCCAGCAGCACACTCATGTGCTTCATGTAATACAGATCAAACTCCAGTTTCCGCCAAGCATCTTGAACGGTCGACCCATACGGGTATTGCACCTGTGCCCATCCAGTCAGCCCCGGCTGAATCAAGAGCCTCTCCCTATAGTTGGGGATCTGTTTTTCCAACTCTTTCACAAACTCAGGACGCTCAGGCCTTGGACCGACGAAGGACATCTCTCCCCGCAAAACATTGAGCAACTGTGGGATTTCATCGAAGCGGAATTTGCGCAACCACTTACCCGCCCCAAAAACCCGAGGATCGTTGGACCCGCTCCACTGTGGCCCCTCCTTCTCCGCATCCACAGGCATCGTCCGCAGTTTCACGACCTCAAACGGACGCCCAAGACGGCCAAGACGCACCTGACGGAAGAACACCGGCCCGGGTGATCCAAGCTTGACCAGCAGCATCCCCAGCAACAGCAGCGGGGACAAGACCACCATGAAAAACAAGGCAGCAGCAATATCAAACAGCCGCTTCAGTTTCTTCACATAAAAGAGCCCTGATTGACTGGACGCACGGAAGAGCCAATTCTCCGAGACCAAATCCAGTGGAACTGCGTGAAAAACCTCTTCGCACAAATCCGCCAGTGATACGATCTCAATGCCCTCATACCGCCACTGCCGCAAGAGGGCAGCCAACGAGGGCATCACCAAGTGCCTGTCACGCACTAACACAAGGTCAGGTCGCGGCCAATCGGCCGCAACGTTGCTTGAATCCAAAGTTCCCAGCAACGGTGCCTCGCCGCAATACACATAGCCCCTGATCGATACAACACCAATAACCCGAGTGCTCCGGCAATGTCGGCCAAGAATCGACGCTGCTAACTCGTCGTCATTGCCGGAAACGACACAAATAGCACTCTCCCTACCGTACCGCATCCAACGATGAAGAAAAGCATGATGAAGGATACAAAGCGAACAAGTAATCGGGTAGCCGACCAGCAAGACCAACCGTCCGATTCTCCCGGAATAATTGATGGAACCAACCGCCAAAACAATGACGAGGCACAGAGCCAACGCCAAAATGAGCCAACGCATCCGCCTCCACTTAGTCACCTTAGCGTTGGGCGAGGAATACAACCCACCGATGTAAATAACTGAAGGAAGAACCAAGGCTGCGACCAAGATACCCGGAGCATACCACCACATCTTTTCGGGAACCCATTCCCCAAATCTCAAGGCTGTCCCGACCCCAAAGCCAAAGACAACGCAAATGGCATCGGCAAAAAAATGGACCGCCGTGGCGAAGAGGCGACGTGAAACTCTTTGTGAATATGGCATACTGACGAATCGAGTCCCGACGGTATCCCCTCGCGTCAACCAGGTCGCAAAACTTTCCCCACCTACGACCACCCCAGGCACCGCGCCTGCGGCGCTGAGGCACCGATTTAGCGGTAGTGGCGAGACGACACTTCGATAGGAACGAAGCCCTTATTGGCCCCTTTATTATAACCCCAGTCGTTCTTCGTGGCGCTACGCTCCACGATACATGATGGCAGGGATAAGGTGGTGACTACTGCCACGATAAGAAATAAGGCTTTTTTCATAATTATCTATTCAACTTGTTTCCCAGGCTTTGTTGTTCAGTTTAAAACCAAGATTTCGAAAAAGAAGGGTCGTTTAGAACATGAATTTTCTTTGCGGAACAAAGACCATATCACCTTCCCCGAGTTCTACATCCTGCCCCGTGCCCTGTCTCAATGCTCTAAGATTTAGGGGAATCTTCACCCTCTCCCCCCCGGTCGACCTCCGCAACACGTACGCGCTCCGCTCATCCGCAAACTGGTTTAGCCCACCTGCAATCAAAACGGCATCGTAGGCAAAGGTGGGAACACCAGGCTTGACTGCGATCATGTGTTGCCCTGGACGAGCCACGCTGCCGACAACGTAAACGAGGAGTTTGGGCATTTCGGAAAACGACTGCCCTTGGACCTTCCTAACCCTATCAACGATCACAGTTGCTTCCTTCAACTGTGACGCCTCGAGGGCTTGTTCTACCGTCGATTGCACACCTTCCACGGTTTTCCCGGCAACAGGCAACCGTCCAATCTTGGGCAGGATAATATCTCCCCTTTCGCGAACCACGTACACCCCGCCAAATTCTTTGTCTTCCATAACAAAGATCTCCAAGCTCTCCCCAACCACCACAGTGTTGGACGTGCTGAGCTTTTGTGCATCCGGAATCTTGGGTGGCGGAATATTTGCATCCACTCCACCATCGGTTGATCGACACCCTCCAACCAAAGTCACAAGGCCTGCCAAAGCCATCCAAGCAGCACAAATTCTCTTCATCGATTAGCAGAGTTACCGCCGTTCTTAGTTAGGTCTTTATATCACCAACGCACAACTGTCAGGCAATGGAACCCGCAGCCCCCAGGTCTTGCAACCTGAGGACCGCGCCAACATAGCCAACAACTAGCACACTACTGATCCGTGACTGATTCACCACGCTTCGTCCAAACCTTCTCAGCGTTGGCGTTGATATAATGCTTCTCTTGGGGTTTACTCATTACCGTCAACAAGATGTGATCGAAAGTAGGACGGAACGTTTTCAACAAGCGCGTTGGATCTTTCTTTGGGTCAACCACATAGTTGGGATTCTCATCGGTCACCGACATGAGGAGTCGAATGTCTCCCATGAACTGAGGAGAAGGAGAGACACCCTCAACGTATAGAACACGGGGAACGAGCTGCAAATTGTACGGAAACACCTGCGCATCAAGAGTCCATTCGTAGGCCAGCCTATTTACGTCACGCGTGTCGATCAACTTGGTCTTGCGATCAGTGTCCCAAACGATTATGTGGCCCATGCCTGCGGTCTGCGATTCCAGAGTTTCGAATTTGCCAGTCTTATCCGCCCGGTTGATCCCGTCCACCGCAAGGCGCACCTTCGCACGCCCTTCATAATCGATCTTGTACGGGGTCAGCCGAACAACAACTCGCGTCAACTCCCCGACACCCACAACCAACCCCGGAGGAGTCTGTTGAAAAGCACCATTGTCGGCTGGATCATTGTTGTTGATCGTACCGTCGTAGTTGAAGTCACCATCAACATCAATCTTCGCCAGCTTGCGATTGGCATCGCGCACTAGATTCTGACGTTGACCAAAGTAACGTCCAACGTCACCAGCTAAATCTTTTTCAGTTGGCTGCCCAACAGAGTCAGGACTGATGACAGTATCGGCCAGAGCTACTGATCCGCAAAATACCACCGCCGCGACAGTGGCGACCGCCTGGGCTCGGCGGACCTTGGTTGTATTTGTTAACTTCATATAGGGGTGGGTGTTGTTGTTGGATTATTGGTAGTGGAGAGATTGAAATGGGGGCAAAGCTTTGGCGAGAACCGAGCAATATCAAAATGTTCTGGTTAGTCTGAAATACGCAGTCCCCCAGTTGCCATCGGCAATATCGTTACCATCGGCCTGGAAATTGCTATTGCGGTAACCAAGAACCCCGTAGAGCCTAGCCGCCAGCCGTGACGACAACTCAATCGAATAAATCATCGTATTGCCTTCTGAACCACCGGACCTATCCTGCCGCCCAAGGGACGCACGCAGGCTGGAGTAGTTGCCGAGCGCGTAGCTAGCATTAATGCCCTGAGAGAAGACGCTATTGTCTGTCAGGTTGGAGTCCATCCAAGATGCCGCATACCCCAAATCAAGTCGGGCACCGAGATTCCAGTTGATACGATAGCCCAGCATGGTTCCAAGCCAAGAGTCACCAATGTCAGGGGAAAAGTATCCCTGCGTGTAGTCAAACCGAGAAGTCAGTCTCCGAGTCATTTGCCAACTTGCACCCACACGCCAGAGCATTCTGTTCCCCACGTCGCTTCCAAACGTATACCCGATGCCAGCATTAGCGGTTATGTTCGGAGACAATGGCGCAGTGCCATTTAGCCACATCGCATGCTGAATAAACTCGAAATCCTGGCTATAAGACGTCCAAGTCACGGATGGGGCAATCCACCAAGCATTATTGTTGTAATACAGGCCAGCGTCGAAGAGCTCTGTCCCCTGCCGACGATCAAACCCATCAAAGCTCCATGAATCCCGCCTAGTGAGCCCCAACATCAAACGCAAGTCGCGATTCAAGAATGCCCCCGCACGAATTCCTGCATGATTATAGAGCCAAGCACTATTCGTGTCGAACCAATCGCCGCGATCCGCCCGGTACTCCTGAATTCCAATACTGGCACCGATAGTTTGGGCATATGCACCTTCATACGTTTGGGACCGAAACATCTCCCAACCGGACAAGGCTCCAACATAGTCAAACAGAGTCACATCCCACTCACCCACTTCAAATTGGTGAAGAAAGGTCGCGAACGCGGCTGGCTGACCCGAAGTGAAGTAAAGCCCGAAACCAGAGTCTGAACCCGATTGCTCATCCCAAGTCAAATAGAGGCGACCATTCACCATGAAGCTGGTCTTATCCGTCAGCCGCAACACTCCGCGTATGTCGGTAGACAGCCCCGCAATGAGGCCATCTCCAGTCGACGACGCCCTCGTACCGTGGCCGTAGGCCGCCAATGCCGAAACATTGAGAACATCGAAAAAGAACGGCGAATAATCCACCGCATTCTGCCAAAGATAGGCCAGATGCGACTCCTCAGGACTATACGACCGGGTGAAGCCAGGAAAGCGACCGCCAATGTCAGCAGATGAAAACCCCGTCTCAGACTGCCCAAGGTTGAAACCCCAACCACTCACGAGCGGCTGAAGCACATAGTCAAACGGGACCAGCATCCGCTGCAATCGACTCATCGGTGTCGGCTGAGTCTTATACGCCCAAGGCCCGTCCGTTGCTGCCGTAATCCGCCCCAAGTCGGCCGGATTCAGCGCACCACCTGCGCTCCGCATATAATCTGGGTTACCGCCACCAGCCCCACTCAGCACCACCCCATCCTGAAACGTTGGAAAAAATCCAGGATCCACCTCAATGCCTGAAAGCTCCTCTGGAGGAACCGGAGCCCCCCCCTCTTGGCCGCGCGCAGAACCCAGCAGAAGAAGCAAACCAACTACCTTAGAGCACAATATTTTGAACAATGATGTCTTCATTTATAAATTTCTTTGGGTAATGCAGGTGCGCAGCTAACATGCCAACAACCCCTAGTTTCGCCAATAACAGGTTTATTTGGCTAATCTAGCCAGACCTAAGCTATGTGTCAATTGATTCATTCACTTTATACAAGTTCATTTCCTTCAGGGTGCCCACCCGTTCACTAGTCACACTGGCTACAATGCACCGTTAGCCAGACTGCGCCCCCTTGGAACTCAAAGCACCAAGGGGGCGTTAGACCAAACTAGTCGTATTGCATTAGCGCCTTGAACTCAGCCGGCTTGGTGGATTTCGGCTTGGGGCTAACGTGACTCGTCGAAGTTTGCGGCTTCGGAGCAATCTCAACGATTCTTGTCGTGGTGGTGCAATTTGACATTGTTGACGCAGCAATCATGGCAAATAGGGCTAATAGCATTCTCTTCATTGTGTTATCAATTTTTAGTTTTTGTTTCTTGTTTTCGTCGTGAGCATTTTTGCCTCAAGACATTGAACGCGGCTTCTTCTCGTGTTTCCTATTGTGCTCTAAAAACACTCGCAGCCCCGGGATTTGGCAGGCCCACAGGCATTCCCGGCGAAGTCCTTGATGGGGAGGAAGGGCGACTCACCTCCCTCGTTTCGGTCCGATAAACGTAGGTACGGCTTGTGCAATTCGACACTGTGAATGCCAGCGCTGCCGCGCACAGTAATCTGAAGCTTGTTTTCATGCTGTGGTATGGGTGGTATCGGGTTTGGATTTTGAATGGATTGAGGAGCTCTATTCGCGCTTAAAGGCATCCCCTGTAGCGGCAGCAGGTGTGGATGGGCGAGTGGCTGCACCTACCGGCGCGCGGTCATTTGGTTCTGGCGAGGTCATCAGAGTCCCGCGCCGTCCAGCAAGGACAGTCCAGCCGCAGCGGTCGGTCGCGCGCGCAAAATGCACAACCACATTGACGACGCCGTTGTAGTCTGAGCGCCAACCGACACCCGCAAGACCGTTGTCAACAGGACGGACATCCTTTTTGATCGTATTGCGAGTGCCTTCTGACTCAACGTAAATGTTGATATCTTTGCAAAACTTGTCGCCCGCAGCGATGAAGACATAATCCAATCCGCGGCTGACAGGCACCTCAAATTCGATTGTTACACCGTGGCCAGCATAACCTTCCTGGACCGGTGCAAAATAGTACATGAGGTCATGATACTTAGCTGCCATTTCGTAAGCCTTATCTGCGGCCTCCATGGGGTCTGCCTTTGCGGGTGACGCAAGAAGGATCGCGCCGAGACCGAGAGCTGCGACGAGTTTTGAGGAAGTAAGGATGCTGGTTTTCATGATGTGATTATCGATTGTTGTTGTTTAAGTTGTTGAACTGTCTTTGACCTTCTGACGCAGCGTTTTGGTAGCTACTGTCATCACGATCTATGTATGCATTGGGTACTACCGGAAATTTGTGACGGAATTACCGCTTTTTTTGAACATTTTTTTCGAGGCACTCAATTGGTCTAACAATTGAGTGCGGGGTGGTGGTCACTCAGCCTTTGGATCACGTAGAATCTCCTTAACCAAGCCATCAAACGTTTTGTGGAGCCATTTGGTCGCCTCTTGAGGCACAGGATCGTCAAACCCAACGTTTACCTTTTTGTGAATCTCGGGAAACAATCCCAGGAGTTTTTGAACGAAAGGATGATTCAATGCTTCCGGCGGCAACTGCGTTTCGATATGTTCTTGCAGAAGCGCCACAAGGCGCCCCTCTCGCAGAACATTGCTCACTAGCTCAGTGTAGTTCTCGTCCACGACAGATGTGACACAGCGCCCCCCCTGCAGCCAACCACCGATGACAACCATCGCAGCCTGCGGTCGCTTACCCTCATTTCCCGGCTTTTTTAGATATGCGAGGACATTGCGCTGCAAATTCCCCAAGGCGGAGAACGCGTCAAACCACTGGCGATCCTCAGCGTATCGGCGGACAGCATTTGCCATCCCCAACTCCCCATCTGTCACCCCCAGTTTGCGGGCCAGCAACTCAACCTGATCCGCAGAAGCCTTCAGCGCCTCAACATTTCGAGCCTTTAGCGCCATCACTGCATCAGATGCTTTTACACCAACAGCCAACGCCAGCATGATTGGATCATCCCCTCCCCCAGCGACACTCCCCATCGTCCCGTTCCGACGAAACTTGTTATACAAATTGTTGTAGTCCTCGGCCCAAGCATCCTCGCTGGTGCGCCCCTTGGCGCTAGCCAGCGACATTTCAATCGAGAGCAGCTTATCAATCACGCTTATTTGCGGCAAATCCATGATTCGCTCTCGTTTAACTGGTGCCCCATCCTGCGCACTGGCGGCTGCGATTGATAGAATGCTAAAGGCGATGAGCGCAAGTGTGCTAGGTAGTGGTATGCATTTCATAGACGCCGGTAGGGTATCCACCGTGCGTCTATGTCAACCTCGATCCGTCGGATCGCCAATCAAAATGTGTGTCAAAAATGAATCAAATGAACCACAAATCTTATTGCATTTCCAAATCTTAAGCCCAAAATTCGCACTGCCATGAATACACGCCTAAGTTCCCTTTGTGCCTCAATTGGTATCCTCTCTTGCCTCGCATCTTGCCAATCGCAATTGGTGCAGGTGGTTGACGCGAAATCCCGCAATCCGATCATCAACGCCAACGTTCGGGCGACTCGGGGGGAGATCAGCTCTCCCAGTGCGTTCACTGACCGATCTGGGGTTGTGCTCGAGCCCACTGTGCCAGGTGGAGCGAGCCAACTCGTAGTATCCAAAGATGGTTACACGACTAAGTACGTGAAGCTTCGCTAACAAACAGCGCTTTCAGGCTTGCATCGCCAAGAAGCAACAACGATTCAGCTACGGGCGCATCTTGCGGTTCCCATCTGGCCGGTGGGTGCGCAGAGTTTGAGGCCCGTTTAAACTCGAGCTTGGACGATTCCTGCACTCAATCGCGGTGCAGGTTTTTGTGCGGCGTGAATGCAAATTTTAGATGAACCAGCCCTCCAACATCACAAATCTATCTCCTGACAACGCAGGTTGGGGAGAACGCGCTGTGTATGGAGAATTCACCATCGAACGAGCCAAGAAAGATGGTAGTCCCGTATTCTTGGGAGCAGGGACCTTCGGCAAGACCTTTGCCGCCTACCGAGAGAAAGGGTTCGCAGGCCGAAATTTCAGGGAGGAAGTTGCCCTCAAAGTTCTAAATCCGGCTAACTTACAGCGGCCGAGCAACAAGCTCCAGTTCGTAGAGGAAATCACAGCCCTCTCGCGATTTAAGCATCCAAACCTCATTCACATCGTGGATTTTGGGGAGGATACGGTCGGAGATCGAGTGGAGACGTACGTCGCCATGGAACTTTGCAAAGGGGGCAATCTGGAGTCATTATCCAGCCGCTATGGCCGCCTGCCAGAGCGGGTCGTTGCCCGCATCGCCAGCCAAGTTTGTGCGGGCCTCTGGGCGGTGCATGATCGCTATCAGATGATCCATCGGGACATCAAACCCTCCAACATCGTCTTGTTGGAAAAGGTTGGCGACGATTGGGATATTGAGCAGTTCGCCAGACAATTGGAGGATCGACAGGATCAATGTAAAATTGTTGATTTTGGGCTGGTTGGCTCAGCCTTTAATAACAACGGATCTCGGGCAGGGAGTCGCAAATTCATGGGAACCCCCATGTATGCGAGCCCGGAGCAGGTAAGGCGAAGCGCCTTGGACGGGCGGACAGACATTTATGCGTTGGGCATGACGATGTGGTTCCTAGTCCAAGGGAAAGGGCCTCTGCTTGACGGACTCCATGAGTTGGTAGATCGCGAGCAAATCGACGAACGAATCCTTTCTCCAGAGCCCCATACGGCAAACTTCCCTCCGAACCTTAGCCCCAAATTCCGTGATTTGCTTGCCCGAATGGTCGCGAAAAATCCGGCGGATCGATTCAGCGATGCTCGGGAGGCACTAAACGCGTTAAAGGAGTACGAGGCGGCATCGCAAGAGCGCGAATCTGACTCCGTGTCGTACACTTTTACCCCCGACACACTCCAGTCAATATACACCCTGGGGGAAGAGTTTGGAGAGTCCGGCGGGCACAGACAGTTTTATGCGAGACAGAGAAGCACTGGGAGAGACGTGGTGCTGACAATCATTGAGGACCTAACGATGGGGAGGGTTCGGCAGGATATCACGGCCGTCGCAGACCACCTCAGCAGGCAGGCATCCTTAGCGCGCCCGCCCGCAGTCCCTATCAACATCGTTCCTCTAACAGACGTTGTCCTAGCTTCGGATGCGCTCGCCTACGCCAGCGAAACCCCGGGTCTCATTACCCTGGGGGAGGTGTTGAGGTTGAGAGGGGCCACAAGTTCAACCATTACGTTTGATGAGACGGTGGTCATCTTTCATCCCATTGCGGAGGCGCTCGACTCCCTCACAAATCTGGGGTGGGAGAAGATTAGCCTAGACATCGACGAAGTATGGCTCCGCTCCGAATGGGACAGCGAGGTGGGAACCTGGGACGAGGAAAAGCGGCGCCAAATGCTAGGCCTGCCGTTAACCTCGTGGCCGGGATTGTATCCCGCATTTTCACCAGCTTGGCCCCCCCCAATAAATGAGTCTGTCGCAGGCTCCGCAAGCTCCCCGTATGGGAGTTCCATAGGTGATTCGGGAGTGTATTTGACCGAGGCTAAACCGCCGGTGATCTCTTTCCTGCGGCTACTCTATGCGACGCTCTCGGGTGCTGAAATCCCTGACATCGCAGAGCGCCACCCCCACCTCTACGACCCCTGCATCAGGTTAGAGACTGGAGCTAACAATCTGATTCGCGACTTGCTTCATAAGCAGGAAGATTGGACGACGTTAACCCTCATTTTCGGCGAACTCTGTCGGCATCAGGCCGTCACGCCCCCTCTGCCCACTTTGCGGAGCACCGCCTCCCAATCGGGTAGCAGCAAGCCCCCTACGGCGCAGAAGCGGACTGATCCAACGCCAACAGAGAAAGGCTCAGAGCCAGTCGTCAGTAGATCCAGTTATCCGACCCCGCCAGTGACGGTGAGGCGGACTTCGCCCCGCTCCCAGCCGGACCTACCGCCTGCCGAGGAGTTGGTTGACGCAGCCAAGTTATGCGAAGTCGTCAGCCCTGGGGTCGTCATAGGTCCGGACGATCCCCAGAGACGTGAGCAAGGCGTCCCTCCCGAGCTTTGGATCGGGAGGGGCACGGTGATCTGTGCCTACACGGGGCGGCTGTTTCGACTCCCTCCATCGTTGCCACCGTTGGAGGCTATTTCGGTGGAGCCCCTCTGGGTGAAGAGTCCCTATGAGCCGCTCAAGGACCCATTCGAACTCCAAAGTTGGTCTGACTGGACGCCTGGACGGCAAATACAATGTATCCATACTGGACGAAAGCTGATCCTCCCCGCCAGCCTGCATCGCCCCATTGCTGAGGTGATATTGGGCTCACCTGGGCAGGTACTCACCCCTTTCGAAGACGCACCTTTTACCGTCGAGCCAGAGGACTGGGTGGACGACCAGTTGGTGGCGCATGGCCCTACTGGCTGGCTATTTCGCCTCCCCTCCGAATTACCGCCCCTTTACGCTCTGGCGGACCTCGAAACGCCAGGCATCCTGCGCTCTCCGTATGCGCCTAAATCTGAAGGCTGGGACTTGGCACCGGATCATTGGGTCTTTCCAGGAAAGACCCAATGTCCAGTCACAGGGAAAATTCTCCAACTGCCAACTATCGTCACTTCATGGGAAGCCGTTGCCAGCGTTGCAGACCGCAGCCGGAGAGTGGTCATGAATCCCTATATTCCCGGTGCCGAGGTAATCGTAGCTGGGCCGCAGTGGAAGCCGAATGGTAGCATCCCCTGCCAACCGACTGGGCGATACCTGAAGCTACCCCATGACCTCCCCCCATTGTTGGGGATTATCCCGCCCGCGAGACTCCCAGGTCAGATTCAGTGCCCCTACACGAGCGTTGTTACAACTATCGACTTACCCAATTGGCGGACTGGTCTGCTCATACAATCTGAGTTGCACGAGTTGCCATTCGAACTTCCCGAAGGCCTTCCACTGCCGCTAGGCATCCCGTGCCGGGAATTTCCTGGCGAGATCGATAGTCCGTACGCGCCCGGCAATACAAAGGCAAGACAAAAGGTCGATCCGGCCCGCTGGCGCGGCGATCAAAGACTGAAATGCCCCGCCACAGGCCTGGAATTCATCCTCCCGCACAGCCTCCCTCAATTGGAAGCGATCACCAAGCCGGGACAGTTCGGAATCGCGTGGTCGCCATTCGCACCCGACGCCCAGGTTAGCATCCTGATTGACGAGTGGATTCCTGGAACAGTGATTTCATGCCCAAAAGGCCTCGGTAGTTTCGTGCTTCCCAAGAACCTTGAGCCTTGGATTGTTGATGGGACTTGGCTCCCTGGCAGACCGGGTTGGATCAGAAGCCCCTTCCGTGGTGGTATCGAGCAGGAGTTGGAAGACTCACAATGGCGCCCCGGGACCTTGTTGCTGTGCAAGAAAACTGGCCGCTATTTCAGCGCCCCCATCGATAGCTCATTCCCGACATTGGGACTGGAGAAAGCCGCCGTTCAGCACACGCAGACATTCCCAGATGACGACGAGAACGCCGCCAGCAAGGCACTGAAATCGGCACACCCCAAGGCAACCCCAAAATTGATCCGCTCGATTTGGGAGCGTCACCTGTTGCACACACCGGAGTTGCGCCAGCAGCAGCTTGAAGTCGCCGAACTCATTACAGACAGGCCAGGCTGGGTCAAAAGTCCGTACCCTCCCCGGACTGAGGTGGCAATACCAGCCCAGGTTTGGGCCGAGCAGAATGCCCGATTTATCTGCCCGACCACCGGGCGCAGGTTCGTTCTGCCCCCACTTTCAGAGCGCCCCACCCTCATCGCGACTGTCAGCAACGACAAAGCAGGCTTCTTTCAGTCCCCTTTTGACACCTCCAACGAATTTCATCCCGTTAAGCCCTGGGAATGGAAGCCCTCCGGGCCGATTGTCTGCCCCATCAGCTCCCAGCCACTCGTACTTCCAGCCCCTCTCCCGCAGCTAACCCCGATCGCAAGGCTCGTTCCAGACGCGTTTGGAAAGATCTACAACCCCTTTGAAGCTCGCGAAGTCGTCGAGGACGTCCCTGCCACCAAGTGGTCTGTCGGCACCGTCATCCTTTTCGGCAACGGACAACGTGCAAAGCTTCCAGAAGAGCTCCCACTTTGGGTTGTTGCAGGCGGCAAAGCCATCGCGGGGCGTGTCGAGTCCCCCTTCTCGCCCGGCGATTGGATTGACGTCGCCCCAGATGACTGGCAAAAGTCTTTCGAAATCGTCTGCCCGAAGACCAAGCAAACATTTCTTCTCCCGCCAGACCTCAGTCCTCACCCTTTCGAAGTCACGGAGCCGCTGCCTGACGGCACCGCCCTCAGCCCCTACGGAGACAAACAGCGCTTCCAAGTGCAGCCCACCGACTGGACGGATGGCGCTGTCCTCACCTACTCCTTTCTGGCCGGCCCCGTCAAACTTGGCCGAGGTCTCCCCTTGCTCGAAGGGGTGATCGACGCGGCACACCCCCTCCAAGTCCAATCCCCGTTCAGTCCCACTGAGTGGATGCAAGTTGAGGCAAAGAACTGGACCGATGGGCAAGAACTTCGCTGCGCTCGATTCAACCGCCCCTTCCGCCTCCCCAAAGGCTTGCCCCTGCCCGTGGTGGAATTGGTGTCCGGCAAGCCTGGATACGTCTGGTCCCCGTTTGAGAAAGGCAGGGAAATTTCCGTCCCGGCGGAGAAATGGGAGGGCAATGGCAGCTTCAGCGATGGCAATCGTCACCTCCGACTGCCAGCAGACCTTCCATTATTGATGGGAATCATCGTCAAAGGCAAGGCACTGCTCATTCGCTCCCCCTTCGCTCCAGACAAAGACATCTCCGTCCCACCCCTAGCATGGAAGGCAGGCCATGAACTTGACTGCCCCAGTTCAAAGGGAAGAAAATTTGTCCTGCCCGAAGGCCTTCCGACCCCAAGCTTAGTCGCAGTGCTGGACCAGCCCGATGGTTGGATCATCAGCCCATATGATCGGCTCTGCCGCTTCCTTGTCGCCCCCCAAGATTGGAGGGAAGGAGGGCAAATCACTTGCCCGAAGACGGCGCAGCCAATCGTCCTCCCCAAGAGACTCCCCTCCCTACTTGCGGAGATCGTCCCTGGCGAGCCCGGGTTCCTTACCTCCCCCTATCCCCCAGGTCCACGCATTGAGGTGGCGCGTCGCAACTGGGTAGCAGGACGGAAGGTCAAGTGCCCGGAAACCGGCAGGGAATTACTCATCCCATCCGACCTGCCTGCCTTCCCCGAGCCGGCCCAACCGCCGCCGCCGCCACCAAAGGAGCAGTCATTACCGCCAAAGCCGCAGCCCAAATCCTCCGGTCTAACATCTGCCACCGCATCGACGAGGGCAACACAGACCGTCGGGGGCCAAATCCCCGATATCGTTGAAATTGAGGCCGAAACGCAAGACGAGGGCCGAAAAAAATCCCCACGGGCATTGATCTTTGGCGCTCTAGCAGCCGCCGGGGTAGCCGCCGTCGCCGCTTTCATCTACTTCAAACCGGCTCCCCCCGATCCACTCAATACCGCAGAACTGCGGTGGCAGGCAGATCGCAGCAAGGACAACGGCGACCTCTACCACAAGCTCCTTCTGGCAACAGCGAAGGTGGAGTCCCAACCGGACCGCAAGACAGCACTGATCCAGTCGCTGGTCCGCCTGGGGGAGGAAACAGAGAAGCAGCACTGGGGAATCATTGACACAGACACTCTTGATTTGGCGGCACTCCACCTCAGCACCTCAAAGGACACCGAGGGCGTGGCGAAGATCCTTGCCATCGCAGGCCAATCGGAAAACGAAAACCTGCGCCGATGGAAGGATCAATGGGAACTCGCCCAGCATAAGGCCGCGAAAGCCCCTCCCGAAGAAACCGTACGCTTCGTGATGAACCGAAGCAAGACAAAGGACGGCACCTTGACACCTGAGGAGATCCTGGCGGAAATCAGACCCCTGCTCGACGAATTGCCTGAGGCCTATCTGTTTACAGAGCTGCTGCCGAAACTGGAACAGGAGTCATCCCAGGCCTACGACACCGTACTCACGGCACTAACGCAGTCCAAATTGGACAACAACCGCACCAAGGCCCTGCTTATTCACGCTCAGAAAAAGGAGAAGGCCCTCGGGGCAGACTCCCCAGAAGTCAGAACGGCCTATCTACAGGCTGCGCTCAAAGGCCCCTCCCCAGACGCGGAAAAGTGGCTCTTCAAAAACGTCGTCGCGACCGCAGACGAGACCCAACCAGGAACCGTCGCTCACCCTTTCTTTTCCGAGAAGCACTTGACCATTCCCGGCTCACTATGGAGACCCCTGGGGGAAGTCCGGCTCAATGACGCTATCTTCAGCCTGCCGTCCGCCCTCCCTCCGCTTCTAGCTCAGCCCCCCTTTACTGTGCCAACCCCTCCGGCAGATGGCCAGATCACCAATATCCAGGCTCCTTTGGACGCTGCCACTGGTCTGCCGGTGCCAACCCCTTCGGCAGATGGCCAGATCACCAATCCCTACACCGATCCCCCAACCACCCTACCCGTACCGAGAAATGGCTGGTACCGCGGGGCTATCACTCATTGGACGGACCCCAAAACCGACATGAAGTTGCAAATCAAGCTGCCACAGAGCGATGCGTTCCCACTTCTGGATCTCGGCGCAGGGGAGATCGTTCAATCCCAGACCCAGGCCGGAACAGGAACCGCCCAGGTCACGAGCCCAATCACAGGAAAACGGATCAACGTTCCCTGGGCCTCCTGGATTCCCGGTGCGATTTTAGAAGAATCCGTCAGTCCAGGCCAGCCGGCGATCAAAATTGCCACGCTCGCCAAAGGAAGCCCGCCAGAGGACATCGACCCCAAGTTCAAAGTCAGTCCGGAGCAGGTCAGTGTCGAACCAACGGCCCAGGACGGCGACCCATCCAGACCGCCACAGAGCAGACTGACCTTCATCAATCCGTACACCAATGCTCTGCAAACGCTCCCCCTGAACGACTGGCGTAGCGAGAGGGCAATTGATGATCTTACGGTCGTAGTGCCCGACGGAAAGCCTAGACCGAAGTTGACCTGCATTCTGCCGAAAGATCTACCAGCCATTCTCGGGACACTTCTTGAAGGCACCTCAACATTCCAGTATTGGATAGCAGGCGAAGAGGAGGGCCGAAAAATTGAACTCGCAGGTCGCAGTCCCGACAAATTTGACGGCGTCACAAAGTTCAGCGACGAAAATGGCGTCCTTTTTCAGATTTTATCGCCCCTCAAATTTTTCGTCGAGGAAAAGAATTGGCAAGCGAAGGACCCCCGCACAGGGGCAGTTCTCGACAAGGCAGCCGCAGAGAAGATTGCCATCGAGGTGGCCAAACTGAACCTTCAAGACTCGGTAACACTCTCCCGCGATTTTAGAGATGTGGCGGAAGGTAAAAGGCCGGGCACATTAACATTGAGAGAGCAGGAACAAAAGATGGAGGCTCAGAAGCAGGAGGATTCCAAGAAAATGGACGCCCAAAAGCAGGCGGAAGCTCAGAAGCAGGCGGATTCCAAGAAAATGGAAGCTCAGAAGCAGGCTGAAGCCCAGAAGCAGGAGGATTCCAAGAAAAGGGACGCGCCACCGCCCGATACAGGCAAGCAGAAGCCTGGCCCAAGCGACAATCCAGGGGGCTCAGGTAAGCGGGGAGATGCACCCGCAACAATCGTCGCAAGGGGAGGCTTCCCAAGTTGGCACTTTGGATGGAAGGACAGCGCAAAAGGCTGGGTTAGCGACCGCCAACTGAGAGCCCAGTTCAAGTCCGAAAAAGATCGCGACAGCGACATCCAGAGTTGGATCAAGGCAAGCAACTTCCCCAAAGGATCCGGCTACTACATCAACTCCGAAGGCAAAGTCGTGGTCACCCCCCCATAGCCCTCGGTGAGCCTTTCATACAGCCCTATCCTGAATAGCCTAATTGCGAATCAACCAGAAAGCCCTCACCATGTCCCTTCAAAACCCAGTAGCTCCCCGGACAGACCGCCGAGTTTCAGTCAAGCCCAGCCACCTGCCCTACCACTTGTTGGTTTTGCTAATCGGATTGTTCCCTGCCGCGCTACCTGCGCAGCAAACGAATCCTGCGTCCCCCCAGCAAAGCATCAAGATTGACTTTGGCGACAAGCCCGCCCCCGCACCCGTCGAGGCCCCTCCGACCGAGACACCACCACCAACGCCGATTCCTGCTCCGGCCCCGCCCAGCGATGTCCTCCCACTCGGATTTGCCGCCAATTTTGTCGGCCAAGGCCCCCTGGAAGGAATTCCTTTCATCTGGTCCGGTCCCCTGAAAGCATGGCGCAGCTTTGCGCCATACACGAACGCCAGTGGGACCAAGCCCAGCGATGTGGAAATTGGTCAGCTCGCCTCAACTCTTCAGTCAGACGGTCTCCTTCTGCCCCCGTTCCTACTGCGCCTTGACGATGAGCAACACCTGCTCATCGCTACCTCTCCAGCAGCCGCCCCCCCCCCGCCACCGCCTTCAGCAACCTTCCCCAAAGTCATCATAGCAAGGGGAGGATTCCCAAGTTGGCATTTCGGATGGAAGGACAGCGCCAAAGGCTGGGTCAGTGATCGCCAATTGCGAATTCAATTTGAGTCCGAAAGAGATCGCGACCGAGACATTCGGACCTGGATCAATCAAAGCAACTTTCCAAAGGGGTCGAGCTACTACATCAATTCCGATGGCAAAGTCGTGGTCACGCCGCCATAGCCCTCGGTGAGCCTTTCTTACAGCCCTTTACTGAATAGCCTAAATCACGAATCAACCACGAAAGCCCTCGCTATGTCCCTTCCAGACCCAACAACTCCCCAGACTGAACCCCAAGTATCAGTTAACCCCATGCACCTGCCCTCACGCTTGTTGGCGTTGCTAATCGGATTGCTCCCTGCCGCGCTACCTGCGCAGCAGACGAATCCGGTGCCCCCCCAGGAAAGCATCAAAATTGACTTTGGCGATAAGCCCGCACCCGCCTCCGTCGATGCCCCACCGAATGTAACGCAACCGACACCAAATCCCGGCCCAACCCCGCCCAGCGACGCCCTGCCACTCGGATTTTCCGCCAATTTTGTCGGTCAGGGGCCCTTGGAAGGAATTCCTTTCATTTGGTCCGGCCCCTTGAAAGCTTGGCGCAGCTCTGCGCCATACACGAACGCCAGTGGGAATAAGCCCAGCGATGCTGAAGTGGGACAACTCGCAGCAACTCTTCGCTCAGACGGTCTCCTTCTGCCCCAGTTCCTACTGCGCCTCGACGACCAACAACACCTGCTCATCGCGACTACGCCCCCATCGCCCCCCCCTGGCGGCTCCGGCAAACGCGGAAATGCACCCGCCACAGTCATCGCAAGGGGCGGATTCCCGAGTTGGCGCTTTGGATGGAAGGACAGCGCCAAAGGCTGGGTCAGTGATCGCCAATTGCGAGTTCAATTTGAGTCCGAAAAAGATCGCGACCGAGACATTCGGACCTGGATCAATCAAAGCAACTTTCCAAAGGGATCAAGCTTCTACATCGACTCCGACAACAGGGTTGTGGTTACCCCGCCTTGACCCCTGGTATTTGAACCTGCAATCCCCATCTCAAATGAGACCTCCACAGAAAAAGAAGCCCTTCCATTGCCGCAGCTGTGCCTGCACCGTGGCGCTGATCTCCGGAATCCTAGTCACAGTGGGCATGGGGAGCCGCGGACTGTCCCAGCAGCCCCGCCCGGAGCCCGAGGGTAAGCCGAGGACGATCGATTTTGGAATCGTCGGCATCGATACCCCTGAGCCTCCAGCCCCACCTGCCCCTGCGCCGACAACCGCCCAGCCAGAGCCAAGTGAACCCGGGCGTGAAACGACGATTGATACCACCCCCGGTTCACAGCCCCCCATGGGACTGGCCGCCAGTTTCGTCGGACAAGGCGCATTGAAAGGAATCCCATTCACATGGAATGGAGCCGCAGGAGGTTGGCGCAGTTTTGCCCCCTTCACACAAGGTGCCGAGGCCCCAGCTCCAGGAAGCCTCGACCGGCTAGAGGCCAACCTTCACGCTGAGGGCATCTTGCTGCCCGTCTTTCACCTCATGCTAGATGACCAAAAACATCTGATCATCGGCATCGACACGGCGAATGCGCCTGCCACCGCGCAGGCACCCGCCCCCGTCCCATTCCCGAAGTCGGATCCGTGGGAAAGTATCCCTGCCGTCGTCAGAGGAAGGGGCGGCTGGCAGACCACATTCCGCTGGGATCCTGCGGAAAAAGGATGGGTCAGTGATCAGCGGTTGGGAACAAAGTTTGCCTCAGCCAGCACTTGGGCAGAAACGGTCAGCGGGTGGCTCGACGCCAGTGGATTCCCCAGAGGCGGTCAGTTCAACATTGGCCAGGACGGACGCGTCGTCGTAATCCCGCCAGAAAAAGGCGCGCGCCAATCTTATCCGGCCCAGCCCACAGCCGTTCAGGCACCGGTGCCACCTCAAACGGAGCAACCAACCCCGCGCCGGAACCCGTCCGCCATTCGGATCGAGTTTCCCAATGGCAACTGATTGACAGGGAAAGTCAAAGGTCGGCGGCAAGCCAAGGGAAAAGTTCTTTTCTCACCTTTTCCGCGAATTTCGCCGGGAAGCCCAACCCCAGGCGACGATGGTGCACAGAGCACCCCCAGCAATGGCCCAGGTGCCGGAGCCCCATTCCATCGCTGCCATCACCTTGCCGATGCCCTCGTCCACAAATCCGCCCCCCATGTCAGAAAACTCTTCCACGCGAATGAGTGCCAGACGATAGATGGCCAAACACGAGCCCGCCAACAAGCCAAGCGAAAGCATGGCCAGTGTGCAGAATAAGAAATGCAACAATCCCCGTGCCCATGGCAGACTGAATGCCGCCAATGCCAGGGCCGCCACACAACTCCCGCCGAGCCAACGCCCGCCTAACGAGGTTTCAAAAAAGCGCACCGAACCAACCACGGGAAGCTGAACCAGCGGGGCACCAAGCCCAAACCAGACCAGCCCCGCGCCAAGAAATGCCAAAGAAGTCCAGAGCCATCGATCGCGTCCGCTGGTCATAGTTGTGTGCTTGTCGTAATCAATCATCATCTCTCCGCCTCCACTTTCGTCGTTAAGCCCTACGCAGTCTGTATGCAACCCACGCTAAAAAGCAACAGGCCACGATCAAACCCAGTCCCAGAAAAGACCATTCACCGACTGATCTCTGTTCCGATCCGGTAGGCCTAATCAATGGAACTGTAGGGGGAAGGTTTGGCGGCGCGGACGAACCCAGCTCTGGAGGTGTCGGCGCACGTGCATCGGGAATCGAGAGAGCCGGACCAACTTCGGAAGTTGGAGCCCTCGCATCAGGAATAGCGCCCCCAATATCGGTCCTTCCGCTAGTGCCCACCAGTTTACTCACAGGGCTCAAGCGCGAACTGGATTGACCGGACGTGATCTGCTGCGCAGAAATCAGTCCGACCAAGTCTTCAAATGTCTTGTGCAGCCACTTCGTTGCCTCCAGTGGCACTGGGTCATCAAACCCGACATTCACACGCTTATGAATCTCCGGAAACAATCCCAAGAGCTTCTGCACAAAAGGGTGATTTAAGGTCTCTGACGGCAACTGGGTTTCTAGTTGCTCTTGCAACAGCGCCACCAAGCGCCCCTCCCTTAACACATTGCTCACGAGATCAGAATAATTTTCCCCTACCACCCATGTGACACAACGCCCACCTTGAAGCCATCCGCCAATGATAACCAACGCGGCAAGCGGCCGCTTCCCCTCATTTTCAGGCTTTTTTAAATAGGCGAGCACATTGCGCTGTAGATTTCCCAAGGCAGAGAAGGCATCAAACCACTGACGATCCTCGGCGTAGCGGCGAACCGCATTTGCCATTCCCAGCTCCGCGTCTGTCACCCCCAGATTGCGGGCCAGCAATTCCACCTGATCCGCAGACGCCTTCAATGCCTCCACATTTCGAGCCTTTAGTGCCATCACGGCGTCCGACGCCTTTACGCCAAGCGCCAGAGCCACAAACACCGGGTCTCCTCCCCCGCCACGGATAGATGATAGGCCCCCATCGAACCGAAATCTCGCATAAAGTGCCTGGTAGTCATCCGCCCATGCATCCTCGCTGTATCGGCCCATGGCCTTCGCCAGCGACATTTCGATCGAGAGCAACTTATCGATCACGCTGATTTGCGGCAGATCCATAATTCTCACCCTTTTCGAGGGAGCCCCACTGTCCTCCGCAAAGAGGTGAGAGTCAGACAAAGACAGCACGAGCACGGTCATCGAAATCCACGCCACCGCCCAGACAGGCACGAAAGGCAGGATCGATGCCCCAGATCGGCAAAAAAACTTTGGATTCGCGAAGAAGGTCCTTTTGACGTGAAATGCAGGTCGTTTGGTCTTCATGATTTTCGCAAACCGACTCACTTTCCCGTCTGGCGCCGAATGAGCGAGATCAGGGCAATCAAATAGCAACCCACAATCCAGCCGCCCAACACCATCGCAGGGGGTTGCGCCAAAGTCGTCTCATTAAATACATCAGCGTTGTCGCCTGCCTTTAACTTCACATCGGCCCGCTCTGGCACGGAATCCTTCCCATCGATCTTGCGCCTCTTCCCCAGTTTCTCGCGATCTACGACCAAGTTTTGCCAAGATTCATTGACCTCTGAAACTCGGTCATAATTCTCGAAGCTGCCATGACCAAACCACACTTTTTCACTGTCGTAAGGCGTACGGGCCTTGAAGGACGGAATCTTGCTTTCATCCGACATATCCGTCATTTGCCGCCCTTGAACCAGGGCGACATCCATAATTCTTTGGAGGTTGAAGCTGGGAAGGCAGCGGCTGAGCTGATAGACGCCCTCACCCATGTCTGGAACGGTCACGACAAAAGCCCCAAACAGAATTTGCGGGATCAATATCAGCGGCACCCACATGACCGCCTGGGTCGGCGTCTGCACCACCGATGAGACCATCAACCCCAGTCCAACCCCGACCCCGGCAGCAAGCAACAGCGACACCAGCCGCAGCCCTACCAGCTCCACCATGAAGCGCTTCCACGACAAATAACCGTTCCCGAGGCCCAACAGTTCCCGCTTTTCCAGGTCCGATTGGGGGATTCTTCTCACTTTAAGCGCATCTTCCACATTTTGACGAACCCGAAAGAACCAAGACAAACGCTCCAATATCCGAAACTCGGGATCCGAAAAACGAAGACCCGTCGGATTGAAAATCACCGTTCGTGGAATAATCTTGGGAACCTCAAGTGGCATCGCATCCCCGGCCAGATCTGTCGGTTTCTCCGTTGGCCGGGGTGCCTGAGGTTGGAGTGCCGGAGGTAAGTCCACCCCTTCAATTGTGAAGTCCGTCGGTGGGATGAACTTTGTCGTTGTCGGTGCCAAGCTCACCCCGTCAATAGTCAAATTCTCTTGCTCGCCGGGTTTGCTCGTACCCCTGGTTTTTTCGCCCTCTACACTCCCCCCAGCTGGCATGGATGGACTGCTCTCGACATCGTCGGCCAGGGATAGGGGCGGCTGTTCGGTCAAGGCATCTTGGCTTTTTTGCAAAAACCGAGCCCACCTCAAATCATTCATGTCAAAAAAACTCTGCGCAAAGTTTCGGCTGGCAGAATCCGCCCTTGCCACAGGCCCAAAGGATTTCTCCAACTCCAACATATCCTCCTCACTTATGATCCCCCCCCCCTCGATCACGTCAGGGTGAAAAAAGTGGGACGACAGAAGAACGGTGAAAAAGAGAATCAGGGCCTGAACCGAAGTGATGAAGATCCAAAAACTAAATTTGGCCACCAAATAGGTGTTGATTCCTAGACCCGCTAATCGCTCTCGGCGAAAGATGGGCAATTCCCCAACCACTTGCTGTGCCCCATTGCTACAGCCGAACCAAAGAGTCGCGATTACACACAAGAACATGTGGAGAACCGGGCTGTCATCTACCCAACCCACCATCAGACCGATTGCGACAGCTTGCAGCAAAAGGAAAAGATAGTTCAGTCGTGAGCTCACAAGCACGGCCCACTGCCGGGAAAGCAGTACCATCAAGCTCCTGATCATCCCAACTCCAACCGCCCGCACAGGCTCCGGCACCTTTTCTTCGCCCTCAGCTTGTGCGTAGCCCACGGGCGGTGCGGGAGGTACAAAATAGGGTGACTCGCGGTAACTCCCCTCCCAGTAAGCAGCTCTTTCGTCCTGCTTTTGTGGGACCTGTTTGGTGTTTTGCGCTTTGCCGTAGATCATTGAGATCTTGCTCAGCAGGTAGTCATCCCCAGATGTCCGGAGGTCCCTACCTCCACTGGTCCCCCCAGGAGCCACGGTCCCCGACGTGTGCACAGCAGACCCAATACTGCTGCCACCGCCGATGACACTTCCGTTCGAATGCGACATACTCCCAGCCCCACCCTGCCCCTCCACACCCAGGAAGAACCTTGACGCGTCAGCAGGTTTTCCATGGAAAATCAGGCGCCCCCGTGAGATGTAGGCCATGCTATCCAGAAACTGGCTGCACTGAAGGACATGGGTCGTGCAGGCGATCCCCATCAACCGATTGTCCGCCAGTTGCATCAATGCCCCCATCAAATCCCGTTCAGTCTGCGGGTCTAGCCCCGACGTCGGCTCGTCCAAAAAGAGATACTCCGGACTAGCTAGCAGCTCAGAAGCAATGCTCACCCTTTTTCGCTGCCCGCCAGAAAGATCGCAAATGCGCTTAAGTCGATATTCAGACAGCTCCAGCGTCTCCATTGTGGCGTTGAGAACAGCATCGATTTGAGTAGCCGAGGCCTTCAGCCGCAAGCGCGCGGCATAAGTCAGTGCGTCAATCACCCTCAGCTCGCGATGGACGATGTCATCCTGCGGCACGTATCCCACGCCAGCAGCAGCGACGTCTCTTGGATTATTGAGAGTCACCCCATCCACCATCACCATGCCAGAAGATGCAGGAACAATACCGCAGAGAGAGTTGAGTAAGGTGGACTTTCCTTGCCCTGAACCGCCGATGATGCCCAAAAACGTTCCCTTTGGCAACTCAAGGTTAACCCCATGTAGTATTCGCCCCGTCTTCACGTCAACCGTAAGACCATCCCCTTGGAGGACCCCACCCCGACCAACATGACGCAAGGTTGTCCCCGTGAACTTAAAGGTGTAGTACTCACACTGGGGGATTTGAATGCAGTCGCCAATGACCAGCTTCACTTCATCAAATTGCTGGCGCCCATTGTGAACTGTGCGAACTGACGACCGAGTCTGATTCCGGTTAATCAGATAAAGTTCCTTGCCTCGCCACTCAAGTTCGGCCTGAAACGACGAAATTGCCCGCATTTCTGAGTCAAGTTCTAAGCGCGGACGGGTATCGGCTGGGTCTTTTGCCCGCCCCCGCCCAATAACCAAGCCATTTGCCAATGGAATCTCGGAGACTGGACGCCCTCCAAATCTTGGTGCCTTTGGCCGCCGTGAAAACAGCAGCGACACACCACCGTGGGTTAGCCTCGCACGCCACATCAGCAAAGGTTCAGATTTGCCGGGCTGCAAGGTGAGATCGTCCAGAGAAACTGGTCCCCCGGACAAGTTGCGAACGAGCCAACTTGCATGCTTTGTATGCCACGTGAATCGCAGATGTTCCTCCTCCCAATCGGGATGATCGATACGCAGTGCACACCCTACCCCTGAACCAACCGTAAACGATTCATCCGCCGTCGCCGCCGCCTCATTCGCTTGAGCCGAACGAAGGTGCACCCTAGGCATTGAAAGCGAGGGCCCCCACTCACCAGACGTAACAAAAAACGGAGTTAGCCATCCTTCCATATCGCTCCTCGGGTTCTTCGGTCCCTATGCCCACCTACCTACCTGTCTCCAGGAAAAACAACGATTCGGCGGTTTGGATCTGGCGGCCTCACTGGCTGCTCAACCGTTCCTGATGCTCCCGCAGTGCCTGTAGTTTGGGTGGCCGCTGGCTGAATTGCCGCCAGTCCCGAAAGCCCCTTTTGTAGCTCCACCCGAATATCTCCAATCAGCTTTTGCTGGATGGAGGCCATCTCAGAATCGATTGCAGACGTCAGCGCGGCAGACAATGCCTTCTGCTCCTCATCTCTTTTTGACTTCATTTCCAACAACTGCCCTTCCAACCTTACGATCGAATCAGTCACGATTTTCATGCTCAGTTCGAACTTCTTCTCTCGGGACTCAAACTCGCTTTTGAAGAATTCATACATCTTTAGGGTGTCACCGCTACGATCCTGGCAGGACACAGTAAATACACTGCACAAAATCAGTGCAGCGCTTATCCCCCAAGCCATACCACCCCTCTCGAAAGCCCTTAGTGAAACGAGTTTGCTCATGAGAAGCGATGTTATCACGCCGCAACGTCCCTACAAGGTAAATGTCAAATACCAGAAACTATTTCATTATCGTCATCCTATCGATCACAGTCCGGCCCCGCGGAGTGCCTCAATCAACACACGCAACTCTTCATCGACAAGCGTATCGTCACGGACGCTGAGGGTATCCGCGATTTCCTTGCGGAGGACGTCACGAAATCGCTGCCTTAGACGACTGACCTTTTTCCTGGCGCTGGCCTCTTCGATCCCCAGTTCTGCGGCCACCGATTCGAAATCACACTCCCCCCCGCCCGCCGCTGCAATGAAGGACTTCAGAACGGCAAATTCGGGGCCGCGCCCCTCTGCTTCTTCGATCTGCTTTAGCGATTCGTGGGTAACTCGGATAACCGACGCCGCCCAGTTCCGCTCAAACGCTCGCTCGGGTGTATCGTTGTCTTCAAGGCCAATGATTTCCACTGGATCTCCGTCATCGTCTGTCCAGTTAAGAGACAACAAGGCCGCCCCGCCCCCCCTCTTCAGAGCCTGGTCCCTATCCTGCTGCTGGAGCATGTAGCGTTTGAACGCTGTGAGCAGAAATGTCCGGAGTTTACCCACCGCAGGGTTGGCACGAGAGAACAGCTCCTTTTCAATTGCGTAACCAAAGAACCCCTGAGTGGCGTCCTTCGCATCTTCCGGGGTCTTCCCTGATCGGCGTGCAAAGGCGTATAACGGATGCCAGTAGTCTTCGCACAAATCCGCCAAGGCCTTCGCGGCACCTTTTAGATCCTTACTTTGGTGACAATCAACCACAAGATTCCAGCGAGTTACGGGAAAATCCCAATTCTGTGCATTCATCATTTGACGGTATTAATGGGCATTTTCGCTTTCAATGTCAACTTCACCGAGTGATTGCCCGGCCCCCAACCGCAACTTAGTCAACCGCTCAATCTCGCCAACCCAAATCTGGACACATGCCGCCTCCAAAAATGAACAATCGGCTATCTCAATACGCAAAAGACTCTTCAGATCCCCCCCAGACTCTTCCCGGAATTTGATCGCGCTTTCGTACATCGAATTTCCTCCACGAACACCAGCGGCCGCCAAAATGCCGATAAGCTTCGCCTGTAGCCTCGATCCAGTCGCCATTGATGCAGCAGCTACATTCAACCAATCGCTCGCCAACTCAGGATTTCCAGCCCGATACTCGCGGAGCCCCTTAGCCAATGACAAGTCGTCAGACATGGGCCCGAGGGACTCCCATCGCTTGCCAGCTTCATCCAACAGTTTCATCTCTCCCTGATCCAGCCCTGGCAGCAACAATGCCACGGCCACTGCCTGTGCATACTCTCCGGCATTGGCACACAAATCCATTTCACTCACTAACAGCCTCCGCCCTTCCAAGTAGGCTTTTTCGTCACCATCCAGAAGGGAATAAGCCAGCGCGTGCACGCGGTGAACTAATCCAGTTGACCGATCCAAACTCGATGCCTGTGCCTCGCTGTCTGCTGCCTCGCCAAATCGTGCGAGGCGCACGTTGATCGCTGCCACTAAATGATAGAATTTTCGCTTCACGCCAATACCCAGCTCGGCTCCGCCCCCATGCACTGGAAGTTTGCCAAGAATATCAAGCGCCTCCTGTAGGCGCTTTTTGTCAGGCTTTGCCCCTTTTCCCCACTCCAGATCCGCAGCCCCTACCACCAAGTCTGCCAAGTCCACCTTCGCCATAATGTACTTATCCCAAGAGATGCGATCATCCCCCCTCCATAGCTCTATCAATCTCCTCCTCGCGACCTCTTCAGCCAACGGAGGCCCCCACTCACGGGATAGTTTCGCTGCACGTTGAAGCACCTCACCGACCTCCTCTTTTGCCCCCAACTCGAGGAGTGCACTCGAGAGGCGCAGTAATGCCTCTGGGGCGTCATGACCAGCCCCCTCCCTCCGAGCTTCGATTTCACGACGGAATTCCTCAACAGCCGACGCATAATCTCCCTTCAGCATGTAAATCTCCCCCTTGAGACGGCTCACCTCAGAAGCGGCCGGGTAGCGAAGAATCAACGCCCCCCCAAACCCTTTGCTGCCCATCAATCCGCGCCCCTTCTCAAGCATATTCAAGGCGTCGTCAAACCTACTCAACATGGCCAACAGCACCGCCTCCTGCCTCATGAACCAGCCAGAAACCGGAGACTTACTCAGCCCTAAGGTCCACTCCCGATCCCGCACTTCAGCAATGGCCGCCCGTGCAGCCTCCGGCCCCTTCTCCCGCGCTAGACACGTCGCCTTCAATGCTTGAGCCAACCACCGCGCATCAGGAATATTGATTCCCGCCGAAGAAATCAACCCTCGCTCACCCGCTCCCGGTCCGCTTTGGGCCGCCCCATCCAAAACCGCGACGATTTTTTCGAGCACTGGACCGACATCCCCAATCTCCGCGTCAATTCCGGCCTTTTTCCAACTCGCAGCCAGATAGCCACACCAAAGCGCTTGGACATGAGCAAGCGCACCACCGACATCATCAGCGCCTCCTGTCTCCGAGGTATGCTCAACAGCCTCCAGAAACATGGACTGCGCCCGCTCCAGTTCGCCGAGGCTTACATATCCAGATGCCAAGAAAGCAGCCACATTTGCGTCCATTTCGGGACTGCTACCAAGCTCCCTTCGCCTCCGCGAATCAGCGGCAGCTAATAGTTTTCTAGCCGTATTGGGATCAAGGATTTCAGATCGATTGCCACTAATCTCGCCAAACACCCCCCCAAGAAAAGTCGCGACACCCTGACGTTTATTTACCTCATCACGAAGACTGAGTTCTGCTCTGAGCCTCTGTCTTTCCGCCTGGCCAGACCGAACGGCACCAACACCTGCTACTCCCAACGCGAGTATCAGAGCTGCGGCCAACAATACGAACGCCGGATTGCGCATAGCCCAGTCCAGTACTAGTCGTGGCGTTGACCGAGGTCTCGCCCGGACTGATCTTCCTGCCAAATATCGTTGAATGTCTTCCGCCAATTCGGCGGCCCCCTGATAACGCTTACTCGGATCCTTGCTCAACGCTTTAAGTATTATTGCATCAAGATCTCCAGATATTTCGCGGGCAAGTCCTTTGACGGTTGCACTTCGACAACGCGCAATTTCATCCATCCCGACCACATGAGCCAACTTCAGCAAACGCTGGCTGGGAAGCATTGGGATTTCCTCTTTAATGCGCTTTGCAATGGTCTCAAACGACTCACCATGCCGACGTCCCAGTGCAAGGGGCGTCTCGCTCGTCAGTAGCTCGTACAACACAATCCCCAGAGCATAGACATCGGAAGTCACTTCCATATCAGCACCTGAAGTGACTTGCTCAGGACTCATATACTGCGGTGTGCCCATCTGACTGGAATTGCCAGACTGAATCAGAGCCCCCAACTCCGTGCAAGAGTTTTCCCATTCCAGCACCTTTGCGATTCCGAAATCGATGACTTTGGGCACGGCCTCTCCGTCATCGTTACACTCAACCAAAATATTAGACGGCTTCAGATCCCTGTGAAGGATTCCTTTCTGGTGTGCATGCTGAACGGCTAGGCAAACCAATACGAACATACGCAACCTCGCCGCAACGTCCAGACCCTGCCCGTCACAGAATTGACAGATAGATGAACCATCAATCCAATCCATGACGAGATAGGGGCCGCTTTTGACAGTGCCGCCCACACCCCGCGCGCTGACAATGCAAGGGTGGGTCATTCTTGCAAGAACCTGCCGCTCTGCTTCGAAACGACCCAACATTTTTTCCGCGAATTCAGGGCGGATGAATTTGAGCGCGACAGGCTTATCGAAAAGATCGACCTGTACTGCCTTCCAAACCACTCCAAACCCCCCTTTGCCGTGCTCCTCAACCAACCGATATCGATCAATGAGCATATCGCGCTGGAGAACAGGCCCACAACGGTCCGCACCATCACCACCTGACAACCCGACCTTAAGCCAGTTAACCAGCTCATTCTCGGACTTAGCTTGATGATTTGCGAGAGCAATTGTTTTTTTATCATCCATACGTCGCTCTATCCTCCGGACAGGCTAGATTAGGGTAGCCACCAGTCAAGAGCTGCTACCGAAACGAGGCCAAAAAATTTGGTGCCAAATGAAGCGCACCCTGAATTTTAATTAGAATTAATAAAACTTGGTTCTGTGATGGATTCAGGATGGCAAAAAATACCATTTCGTGGTTTCGGCCGATGGCGAATTCTGTAGGTCTCTGATGATTCCTATCCTGTGGACGGGATCAGTGGCCACCATTCCTAATCCCAACGAAGCAGAGCTTTACCCTGAAGCGCGCACACCCGAGGAACTTGATCAAGCCATCAGTCATGCGTTCTCAAAAATCACAGCCAAAGATGCGATGGGTTATTTTGTCTCTTGCGGTTATGGTGATTTTAATCTTCTCAGGCTGGCAAATCAGAGCACCCAATCCCCAACATCTGCTGCCCCCATTTTTCTGTCAGCTCCTTTTCTGAGCCCCCCAAGGAAGGGCGGTTTCCAACCGCCCAGGCACATCAAAAGCACCTCCCCTCATCCGCACAACGCCAGCAATCAGAGCGCCGGAAATTGCTGACAGCAAATGGGGACAGCAAATTGAAACCCTGATATCTCCTGTCAGCTCCTCTTCTGTGCCACCAAGGAAGAGCGGCTCCCAACAGCGCAGGCACGTCACCTCCCACCGCGCCGTCACAACGCCAGCAACCGACACGCGGAATTGCTGACACCAAAAACAATCCCCAACATCTGCTGCCCCCATTTGCTGTCAGCTCCTCTTCTGTGCCACCAAAACCACGGCAGACATCCAAGCGCCTGTCTCTGCGCGCTGACCTTCCCTCCACGGATGCCGCTACTGCGGCAAGGCAGGGGTCCAACAACGTTTCCCATCGAGGCCACGGCGGTCACGCCACCCACCACCCCAAACCTCTAGCGCCGCGTCTCAATGCTAATTTGGAGGTTCGTCCGCGTGGTCATAGCTGGTTGTTGAGAGCCAAGAAAAGCGTGCGCACAAAGTCGCCCGCGTCTGTCGTGCCCACGTAAAAAGTCTGTCCAAATGCCTGGCCCAAGACATACACGCAATGCGACAGAACAAAAAATGCGCCTACCAAGGCAAAGTGAACTTTCCATCTGCGGTTGAGCAGTAACGCGGTCAGCAAGCCCGTGGCGAGCGAAGCCAAGAGAAATGCCCGCTGCCGGGAGACGTAACCGCCGAACGTTTCAAACGCACCGACCCAGAAGCCTAGAAGCAACAGCGCCACGAATGTGAGAAAGCAAACGATGACGATGCGTGCTCTTGAAGTCATAGCGGCCGAACGTATAGGCCATCCACAGCGGAGAGGAAAGCCCGAATTCAAAGAAGGACGTTGCCCGCCGTTGGATGTGCCGGCTTGTTGAACGAAGCCGCTACGCGGGCCTGATCGGAGCTCTGGGCGCGGGGTGTTGGCGACGTAGCAAGGTGGTTGAGGATCGCGGTAGGTAGCTGCGTGGTGCCCAGCCGAAGCTGAACACCACACGGAGAATTCACAACGGTGTCCAAAAATTGAAACCAGAAATGGGCGGAGAGGTCGATTCCATGGGCTTTGGAGCTTATCCTTGGAGTCGTCGGTTTCGGCATGGGTAGTGGGTTGGGGGCACCCTCTCGGGCGGCGTCACTCCCACTTTTCGTGCAAAACAGCCCACTTTGGCTGTTGACAATGGGGCTTGA
>Ga0209573_1000738_pt1 | contig 61081 bp, 66 predicted proteins | sample TNRBio252014_DNA_FD_185870 | JGI IMG/M metagenome (GOLD analysis project Ga0209573, IMG submission 185870) | Wastewater treatment Type I Accumulibacter community from EBPR Bioreactor in Madison, WI, USA - TNR Reactor_6/25/2014_ DNA (SPAdes)... | ecosystem: Engineered > Bioreactor > EBPR >...
AACGGATGCCATGTCTTCGGTTCAGCTTTTGAATCCCCGAATTTCGATATTTTTTTGGCTTGGAGGCGGAAGATATATCGAAAACCAAAGCCCCTTTAGGAAATATTGACATCGCAGTACCTCGCTCAAATCCTATCTTTGTATTTTCAATGGAAGCCTGATAATGAACCCCCCCCACCGATTGACCTTTTTGCTGGCGTGCAGTTCCGGTTTAGCAGTCCTGTTTTGGATGATTCGCCTGTGGCACGCTCGGGAGATCACGTTTATCTTTCTGAATTGGAATCTCTTTTTAGCGTGGATACCGTTCGTTTCCATTCGGGCGATGGCATTTGTACCGAGCCGGTCAAGCTATCTTCCCTTGAGGAGCTTTTTGATGGGCATCTGTTTTTTCTTTTTGCCGAATGCGCCGTATATCATCACGGATTTGATCCACCTCAAGTGGAATGACGATCCGTTCATCTGGTTTGATGCCTTGTTGATTTTCAGCTATGCGTGGACGGGTTTACTGCTCTTTTTGGCTACCTTTAATGAAATATCATTGCGTTTGGAGACGAAACTGCCGACGATAGCCGTGCAGGGCATTTTACTGAGTTTGGCGATGCTGTGCGGATACGGTATTTATCTGGGGCGGTTTATCCGGCTTAACAGTTGGGACGTGATCCGCCACCCCGAATCCTTAGTTTCTCTCACGCTGGAGCGCATCCTTGATCCCTTTGCCCATCCCCGAACGGTAGGTGTAACCTTATTTTTCGGCTTGTTCTTGTGGTTGGGTTTTCATACGGTGCAGGCGTTTCGGGGGGCGGGGAAGTAACCCCTATACCTGATTATCAGCTAATTTTTTTTAGATATAGTTGATTTTCAATGATGTCTAATAATTCTTCTTGTAACGTATCCATCATTTGTTCGGCTAAAGTAATATACCCTTCAATTTCTGAACGTTCCGAAATTTGAACCTCACCATGAGCAATGAAGTTCCGTTTGGAGATTAAAGTGTCTAGACGATCAGAATATTGTTCAAAATGATTGTGATCCAAACCGTACTCTAAACATAGATTTTTTAATACTTTGGAGCTTAAATTAGATTTTACATCCACATTAATCTTATTCAAGGGAAAAGGTTTTGTCAAAGTTTGAATGAACTCTTCAGTAAATTGAACTCTTTTTCCGAAATGATCTTGATTTTCATATTTTTTAAACCGGTCTCCGATACTTAAAACAACAAAATGAGTTTTTAAGTCTTGATGAATAACTGCTAATTTAGTTACCATTTTCAAGTAGGCATCTAATGCACTTTTTACAAACCCTTCGATATGAGCATAAATCATCACTACACACATTTTTTGGAAAAGGCGGTCGCTTGAGTCCTTGTTAGTATTATTCATACCGGAAAGTTTTTGTTTCATTAGGGCAAGTTCTTCCAATCGCCATTCTTTCAGCTTCTCAAGTTCCTGCCTAAATTCATAGGAGTAACTCATATAGCAGTTATACCGTAGGCTTGCGTGAACAATTTATTTATGTGTTCGATTCTTTTTTTATTTCTACGAGCCGCGTACTCAGAGGTACTGATTTTTGTAAATTCTTCTCCTGATTTAAGTGTTTCAAGCATTTGTAAACATGTATCCGGCTGTGTACGAATGGTATCCCGATAGCGAGCCAATAAGTAACTCATTCCGTCAAATAGTGCCGGATAAAACTTACCATTCTTGTTTCGAAAGATTTGTTCGCCGAATGAATCATTCAACAAACGGAAATCAGCCTCAAAATTGATTTTACATTCATTGAGGTCAATAACAATCTGTCTCTTAGTTACCATCAGCATAAACTCATCTAATTGATCCTGAAAGGTTTTCTCGTTGTCTTCAATATTGGGAGCATATTGAAAATACAAATATCTTAAAACCATTTCTTGATCAAATTTTTCATCAATATTTTTTGAAGTCGGTTTCATGAGTTTGATGAACAACTCATTTTTAGAAAATTCATCTAACAAGCGGTAAATGTCTTCGTTACCTCCTCTGAAAACAGCGTTACGGACTTCTTGCGCCGTTAATGAACTACCGCTTTTGTTCAAGCGTGCAAATAACTCATAACGCATATCTATGCTACTATCCCAGCGTAAAATCTCTACACGACAAACCGCTCGCTTTATCGTATTACTTAGTCGGATGGGTAAGCCCTCTGCTTTCCAGCCTTCCAGTTCCGGAATTAAATTCCCTTTTGTTAAAGTATAATTATTGCTGTTTTTAGGATCATTTTTAAGCTCCCCAAAAAAAGATAAGATGGTAGAAATGCGTTGTAGTCCGTCTACTAATTCCCAGCGTCCTTCAGTATCTTCAGCAACAAAAATAGGTGGAATGGGTATTCCAATTAATATAGATTCAATGAACTTGGTACATTGGTCAATAGTCCATCGAAAAGCGCGCTGAAACTCAGGATCAATGATTACCATATCATCCTCATAAAGGTGCATAATTTCCCCAAATGTCATATCCAAGCGATCAGATTTGAGGGTGTTACGTTGCTTGGAAACGGCTTCTTCTAAAACGGAATTGATGGAAGTAACCATAAGGTAAATAGTAGCCTAATAAAACACCTGCAAATATACTTAAAAGAATTTTGACGAGATTACAGTTTATAGGACTATGTTTCCTTTAGTAATCGCCAAAATAATTCCCCTTGTACAATCCACCTTTTTTCCGTATATCTGCACCCTGATTCGGATTAACTATTTTCATTACCGGTGAATTCTACCCAACTTGACTTTCATCTCCAACAGGTCGAACTCTTAAATAAGAAATTACAAGAAGTTCAGCTCGGCGGAGGACTCAAAAATATCGAAAAACACAAAGCCAAAGGCAAATGGACTGCCCGCGAACGCATTGCCTTCCTCCTCGACGACCCCAACGATGCCCTCGAAGTAGGCGCACTCGCGGCGGACGGCATGTACACCGAACACAAAGGCTGTCCCTCGGCGGGAGTGGTCGTCGTCATTGGCAAAGTGTCGGGACGGCTGTGCATCGTCGTCGCCAATGATGCTACCGTGAAGGCAGGTGCTTGGTTTCCTATGACGGGTAAAAAAAACCTCCGCGCGCAGGAAATCTCCATCGAAAACCGCCTCCCGATCATCTATTTGGTGGACAGTGCGGGCGTATTTCTGCCCATGCAGGACGAAATCTTCCCTGATAAAGAACACTTCGGACGCATCTTCCGCAACAATGCCGTGATGAGTGCGATGGGCATCCCCCAAATTGCCGCGATCATGGGACCTTGTGTGGCGGGCGGGGCTTATTTACCCATCATGTCCGACGAAGCCCTCATTGTGGAGGGGACGGGGTCGGTATTCTTGGCGGGACCTTATCTGGTGAAATCCGCCATCGGTGAAGAAGTGGATGCGGAAACCTTAGGCGGGGCTTCCACCCACTCGGAAATCTCCGGCGTAACGGACTATAAGATGAAAAACGATGAGGAATGCCTGCTCAAAGTCAAATCCTTAATCGCCAAGTTAGGACCTTTTGACACCGCGCATTTCACCCGAACCACGCCTATTGCTACGGAATTGGATGCCGAACAAATCTATTCCATTATGCCGGCGGAGCGTTCGCGTCCCTACGACATGCACCAAATCCTCAAATGTATTATTGATTCCGGTTCGTGGGATGAATATAAAGAAAGTTACGGCAAGACCATCGTTACCGGCTATGCCTACATTGACGGCTGGTCGGTGGGTATTGTAGCCAATCAACGTTCGGTCATTCGTTCCGCGAAGGGTGAAATGCAGATTGGAGGCGTGATTTATTCCGATTCGGCGGACAAAGCGGCGCGTTTCATCATGAATTGCAACCAAAAGCGCATCCCATTAGTCTTTTTACAGGATGTAACGGGCTTTATGGTCGGCAGTCGTTCCGAACAGGGGGGCATCATCAAGGACGGGGCTAAGATGGTCAACGCCGTCTCCAACTCCACCGTGCCGAAGATCACGATCATTCTGGGTAATTCCTACGGGGCAGGTAATTACGCGATGTGTGGCAAGGCTTATGATCCGCGATTTATCTACGCATGGACGACGGCACAAATCGCTGTGATGGGGGGCGCGCAAGCCGCGAAAACCCTCCTCCAAACCCAAACCGCCGGCAAAGAGATTGACCCCGAAACGGAACGCAAGATGCTGGAAGAAATCACCGCCCGATACAATGCCCAAACGTCTCCGTACTACGCGGCGGCTCGGCTGTGGGTGGACGGCATCATTGCCCCGACGGAAACGCGGAGTGTGATCTCGCGCTGTCTTTCCGCCTGTGATCTGAATCCTGAAATCAAGCCGTTTAATGCGGGTGTGATACAGACGTAGTGCTTTTTTCATAGACAAAACGCTATCTTTGTTGCCTGAAATTATCTTTCAACCTAACCAATCAAAACGATGTGGGGAGCTATCATCATGTCCGTCATTATGGCGGTGCCGATCGCGGCGATCATCTCGAATGCCGTGCTGAAATACAAGAAATTGGAATATGAGCGCGACCGTCCGGGAGGTTCATTGTCCGAAGAAGAGAAAAACATCTTGGTCGAGTCCATCAAACGGCTCAAGGAAGATAACGACCGCCTGATCCAACAACAAACGGCTTTGGAACAGCGTTTGCAGGCTTTGGAGCAGAAGCAGTTGGGCGGGTAAAGAATCATTTTGTTTTGGGTGTTTATTTCATATCTTGTAATGGATGAGTTTTTGACGGAAGCGGAATTTTTGGCTTTACCGGAAACGGGAACGCTTGATCCGCATCGAAATAAAGTTGGTATTGCTACAATCAATCCGATTAAGTTAGTTATAAATTCATTCATACTAATTAAGGCACATCACCGGCAGGTTTGTTAAAAGTAGAGGTTAGGTTTTTTCTCAGGCAAATAATATGCTATTTTTTAAAACAGTTAACGCTTTGTCAATAATATTACGCCGTATTGTCTGCAACCACTGCCCAAAATTAACCAACAAATAGCCTGCAACCGAAAATTCGCCGGTGGTGGCGGTGAAGCGTTTTAATACCTTTATCTTACAAGAAAATAGAAAGGTTAATCATACCTGTGTATTGCTTCAGGGTGAGTGTTTGTTTTTCATACGACAAAGATAGCTTCAGCTGAAGCGATTGCCCTCACCTTAACGAATGAATAATATAAAAAATGTCAATTAATATACCCTAAAAAGGTTAATTTTTTAAGCAGTCTTTTAAGATAAAAAAAGCTACTATTGTCAAAAAAATAAATTATTTCCACAGAGCGTTCGAGCGAAAAATAGGCTCGAACCGGTCGTAAAAAAATCTAAATTTAGATCATTGACATCGCATTAATTAAAATATTATCGCAATATTTAGCCAAAAATAAATTAAATATTGCCGATCAATAAGTCAAACATTTTTATGTTTGAAAAATAATACAATCGGCTGAAATACAGGCTTGACGATTGAAAAAAAACCGAATATTCAAATATTGATTCATCTTTGGGCAGTCGCTTAGATGCTATCCGAAAAACGTGCAATATTGTACCCTGTATGTCCGATCCATCCCCGATCACCCTGCGGGAAGCCGTCCGCATCTGGGAACAGTTGGAAACCGTTTCCGATGAATCCGCACGGATTCGCCTGATTATCAAGCTGATTCCCCACCTGCTTACCGAAGCCGGCAACATCCTGCTCTTTGTCCTTTTGGGAAAAACGGCTAAGAAAATCTATACGCCCGACGATTTGCAACAACTTTACCTCGACTATTCCGAAACGGATGAACTCCTGTTCCATGCCTCCGTCGCCTCCGTCGGGGATGTATCCGAAGCCATCGCCCTTTTAGCCGGAAGTCCTGATAATCAGGGCGATTTGGTCGAAATTTCGGCTTGGACGCACCGTTTGCCCCGCCCCCGCACGCCGGAAGACCATCTCGATTACCTCATTTTGGAGGCGTGGAATCACTTTCCGCCCGGTGTATTGTATTATTTTCATCGGTTTATCATGGGAAAAGCTCTGATTCCCACGCAACTTTACCCGCTCACCCAAGCCTTAGCCACCGCCTTTGATAAAAGCCCGAGTGCTTGTCTTGCCTTCCTGCAAAATGATTATGACTGGCTGAATGAGGGCGCGGAACAGTTACACCGATTCATACAGGAGACCGAAGCAGCGTTGATTTTACCGTCTTTTTCCCCTTGGATCACTGATAATCAGGACGAAAAGCTATCGTATATATCCATACCTATTCCTACAGGTGTCCGCTTGCGGATAGGTATAACCAATGAATTACCTTTCATTCAATCGGAGCAAAAAGCCCTGCCCGTCGGCACTGATAAGCCTTTTTTTCCCTATACGCTCTTGGAAAACCTGCCGGACGGGGTCGTTATTGAGGGCATTTTATCCGTTTCGGATGAAAACGGCAACCCCTTAGCCCCCAAGCAGTGGCAAAATGACCTCCCCAAAAAGAACGGCTGGCAAAAGTTAGCGGAAAAATTTATCACACGGTTTGTTATCTATGATCTCCTGTACAAGGATAGTCAAGCCGTATGGATGCAACCTTTTTCCGCACGAAAAAAGAATTTAATTCGGTTATTAAGCAATTTGGAATATGATAATTCGGTTTCAGAGGCTATGGAGACGGTATTGATTCCTGACCTGCCTTACGGGGCTACGGCTTATCTACTTCCACCCAAGCGGACGACGCTCTTAGCCGTACTCCTTTATGCCACGCGGACGACGGGCAGTCGCCATGATGAATATACCTTCGCCCTTCCGAATGAAGATCAGTTAATCCCTATCGGGAAGGTACAAAGTAACCTATCGGAAGACGAACAGATGGAGATCGAGCAATATATCCGCAAACATACCAAAGAGCGTTTCGGTCCGATGCGTTCGTTGACTCCAATGCTGGTATTTGAGTTGAATTATCGCTCTGTTCATCCTTCTAAACGGCATAAGTCGGGCATCGTGATCCATGAATTACAAATTGTGGCTTGGCGGCGGGATTTGGAGGTCAGCGAAATTGATTTATTTAAGCGTTTATTAGAAAAATAGCCCTTCTTTGAAATTTTGGAATGATTTTCGCCCTATCTTTGTAATGAAAAAACCTAAGCAAGGCAATGCTTACTTAGGCAGGTCTTTGGTGAAAAGAGCAATTTGTCGCTCATGTTACGGGCTAACTGAAACAGTATGCCCAAGCGAACGACGTTGACGGCAAAGTTGAATACCCTTTCAGTACGTTCGTACATTCGGGATATTTTGCCATACTTACGTGCTATTATCAATAGCACGATATACTGAAACAGTAACAAAGACCGCTCCAGTACGATTAGTTCAAAACTAGTTTTCATACCGCGAAAATAGGAAAAAGTAATTCCCTTTTTCCTATTTTTATTGGGTAGCTTATATTATTGCCCCTTGCTTGGGAATGATTTTCGCCCTATCTTTGTAATGAAAAAACCTAAGCAAAGCAATGCTTACTTAGGCAGGTCTTTGGTGAAAAGAGCAATTTGTCGCTCATCTTACAGGCTTAACTGCAACAGTATGCCTAAGCGAACAACGTTGACGGCAAAGTTCAAAACCGTTTCCGTACGTTGGTACTTCGCGGATGGTTTGCCATATTTTCGTGCTATAATCAACAGCACGACATACTGAAACAGTAACAAAGACCGCTCCAGTATTGTAAATTCAATAATATTTTTCATACCGCGAATATAGGAAAAAGCAAATCCCTTTTTCCTATTTTTATTTTATATTCGCTTACTGATTCTGCTTGCTGAATACTGCCGACAATTTTACTTTTCGGGGGAAAAAGCAGTAGTTTGCACCATGAAGGAACTCTTCCGCAAAAAGTCGGTAACCGATATTCTGGCGCAAGCCCGCCTTAACGAACATACTGCTTCCGAACATGAAGGAAGACCTACCCTCACCCGCAACCTCAACGTCCGAGACCTGACTGCACTCGGTATCGCGGCGATCATCGGGGCGGGGATCTTCGGCACGATTGGTGAAGCCTCCTACAACGGTGGACCCGCCGTCATCTTTTTATTTATCTTTATAGCTATCGCCTGCGGGTTCAGTGCCTTGTGCTACGCCGAATTTTCTTCTGCCATACCGCTTTCGGGCAGTGCTTATACCTATGCCTATGTGGCTTTTGGCGAAATTATCGCTTGGATCATCGGTTGGGATTTAATCATCGAATATGCTATTGGGAATATCGTGGTGGCGATCTCGTGGTCGGATTACTTTTCCGAACTGATGAAATCCATGAAGTGGGACATCCCCGAATGCTTCACGATGGACTACCTGACCGCCGTGCGTAAATATCCCGAAGCCCTTGCCCAAGTGAGTGCCGGCACGCCCGTTGACCAACTGCCACGCCAACTCCGCGAATCCTATTTGGCTTACCAATCCGCGCCGAGTATCGGAGGAATCAAGATCATTGCTGACTTTCCGGCATTGGTTATCGTTACACTCATAACAGCATTGGTTTATATCGGCATCAAAGAATCCAAACGGGCAAGTAATGCGATGGTTTTACTCAAAATCGGGGTCATCCTCTTGGTTATCACGCTGGGGGCGTTCTATGTTCGTCCCGAAAACTGGACTCCCTTTGCACCGAACGGTTTTTCGGGGGTGATGAAAGGCGTAGCGGCGGTATTCTTTGCCTTCATCGGTTTTGATGCCCTTTCGACCACTTCGGAGGAATGCGTTAATCCGCGTAAAGACCTGCCCCGTGCCATCATCTTCAGCTTATTGATCTGTACCGTGCTGTATGTGGCGATTGCCTTAGTATTGACGGGTTTAGTCCCCTACACGGACTTAAAAGTGGGCGACCCCTTAGCGTATGCCTTCAAGCAAGCCGACATGCCTGCCCAATTAAGCAACTGGATATCAGGCATCATTGCGATCAGTGCCATAATTGCGATGGCAAGCGTGCTTCTCGTCTTTCAAATGGGGCAACCGCGTATCTGGATGGCGATGAGTCGGGACGGCTTATTACCCGAAATCTTTTCCCGCATTCATGCCAAATTTCATACACCCTGGTTTGCCACGATTATCACGGGCATTGTGGTGGCAATTCCCTGCCTGTTTATGAATTTATCCGAAGTAACGGAGCTAAGCTCCATCGGGACGCTCTTTGCCTTTGTGCTAGTGTGTGCGGGCGTGCTGAAGTTGCATTACCGCCCGTCAGAGTCGTACAGTCCGGGCTTCAAAGTGCCGTATATCAACGGGAAATGGATCGTGATGCCGGCATTGATCTTGGTGAGTATCTGGATTTCCATTAAATTCCCCGATGTCTGGGCGGAACTGCTCCCCAACGCCGACGAAGCCTTTTATGAAAAAGTGCCGATATGGGTATTTGTAGTCAGTGCGTTAACGTTGGGCGTGTTATCTTTTTGGAAAAATTTATCGCTGATACCGGTCTTAGGCTTGTTGAGTTGCTTGTATCTGATGAGCAAAGTGCCGCACGAAAGCTGGTGGCGGTTTCTGATCTGGTTAAGTATCGGCTTGGTGGTATATTATCTTTACGGTCGGCGCAAAAGTAAGTTAGCTATGGCAAACAAAACTGCCTAACTTTGCCTAAAATTTTCGGAACAGTTTTTTTGTGAAAGCAAAGCGGGATTGGCTTTCAGCGCAAAGCATCGAGCGGCTTGGCGTTTGGTATATTCATCGGTTAGCAGCACGCGATGACCGGCGTAAGGCTATCCGCGAACGCAATGACCGAGAACGCCTGTTTGCCCTCCGATTATTAACGACGATGAGCATGGTCGTTGCCTTTTTAACGGGGGCAATAACGGCGATGGTAGCCGTGTACTATGATCGTTTGTTTGTAAAAGAGTCGCTGTGGCTGTACTTCTTAGTTACCGGGACAGCTACGGTGCTTACGACGGCGATAGAGCTGTTTTTATTGGGTTGGCTATCAGTTTATACGGCTTATCATTTGGCGCGCATGACGGGCTTAAATTTGGCGAATATTCAAGAGAAAGCCTACCTCGAGGAACAGATGAGCCAACTCCTGACCCGCGCCGCGTTGGAATTACCTGATCCGGTACATCATTTCTTGGGCATAGACCCGCTTTCCAAAGTCTCCAAAAACCGCCTGTTCATTGTAGGCTTGATTTACAAGCTGAAAGTCTTTTTGAGTAACGTAGGCGCACGCATCTTATTGGGCAAGATTGTTGGTGGTTCAATCGGTAAGGTAAGCATCTTCTACATCGCCGTGCCGATAACAGGTTTGTGGGACACGATTGTGGTCTATCGCGTGTGTCGGGAAGCGAATCTACGCCTTTTCGGGAGCATCTTGGCGCGCAACGTAGTGCAGGAATTACTCACCATTCAAGAAGAACGCCCGTTATCCCCCCTCGTGGCGGAGGGTTGCATCCGTGCCGTAGCCAATTCGGTGGTCTTAACGCAGAAAAATCATCCCAACATGCTTTTGTTGCTCTATCAGGCGTATCATGCCTTGGGCATACCGAAATTGGATCAACCCGACAGCTGGGAAGCCTTCAAAGCCATCTTACCGCAGGTGAGCCGTTCGGAACGTCGCTTAATCTTGGATTTACTCTGCATTTCGGCGGCGTTTGACGGGCATATTTCCGCTTTAGAACGCGAACTGTTAGGCGAAGCCTTCGGGGAATGGAATGTGGTTTATTTTTACCGCATCCGCAAGATCACGGCTTCCTTGCGTTCGGGCAGATTGGATGAAGCGGGGCGGTGGTGTCGGTTTACCGAATATCGGGCGGATGAGATTGACTTATAATGACTTAAAGTTAAAAGTCAAGTGGTATTTGTAGTTAGTTTTGCTTAAATTGCTTCCGATTTAGCTTTTTAAGACAATGAAACGCTTACCACTACTCCTTTGCCTGATAATCAGTGCATTTTCGGCTGTTGCCCAAGACTGCCCGCGTATCTTTCAGCGGGGCGACACCCTCTACACCGACCCTGCCCCGCAGTATCAGTGGTTTAAGGATCAAAATCCGATACCCAATGCGACCAATCAGTGGTATCTTCCGCCCGTAAAAGGCAACTATACCGTACAAATTTCCGGTACGACCTTTCCGTTTCCATTCACCCCGCAAACGTCCCAAAAATCCATCACGGGACGCATCATTGATGAACGCTACGAACCCATCGCCGAAGCCACCATCACTTTTGGTAAAGTTAGCGTAAAAAGTGATTCCAAAGGCTGGTTTTCCTTGAAAAATCTAACGATTTCCGGTGAAAATGCCGTCGTAATCATCACGAAGGCGGGATTTTGGAAGAATGTGCAACGCGTCCATTTCTTCGATCAAACGGAAGCCCCATTGACGGCAATGCTGGAACCGCTGAAAGTAACGAACCGCTTTGATGCCACGAAGGGCGCGACCATCTCCGAAAGAGGTTTTTTCCTGACTTTCCCGCCGAATGCTATCATCAATGAGACGGGACAGACCTATCAAGGCACGGTGCATCTTTCGTTAAAGCGTTCCTTCCCGAGTGAGGACGGCTTCGGTTTACGGATGCCGGGCGGTGATTTCTCCGCGATTGATGCCAACGGGCAGGAGAAAATCTTGATTTCCTACGGCTTTATGTCGGCGGAAATGCAAGGCGCGAACGGCGAAAAGCTCCGTTTAGCAAAAGATCAAGAAGCGACTTTAGAGTTCTACATCCCTTGGGAGCAGAACAAAACCGCACCCGACAGTATGCCCCTCTGGCATTTCGACGAAACCAACGGCATATGGAAACCCGAAGGCACAGCCCGCAAGGTCGGTCCCCGATATGTAGGCACAGTGAAGCATTTTTCCAGCTGGAACTGTGATTATCCGAGAGATCGCGCGACCGTGAAGGGAAAGGTTGTGAACTGCCACGATAATCCAATTCCCTATAAAGTAGTTAGAATCGGTGAGATCACACGCCTGACGGACAGCACCGGTAGCTTTGTATCTTTTGTACCGAGGGGTATTAACTTTTACATCACTGCGGGTGCAGATACTGTTTTTGTTGATTCTTTGGATGCCGGCGAAACCAGAGATGTAGGCAATATCAAGTCTAATCATATATTGGGAGGGATTGGCTTAATAGATTCAACAGGAAGGCTAACCGTTTATGGTTATAACGTAGAGAGCTATTCTGTGGATAGCGGACAAACTTTTTATCCGAAAAGCGAAAAACTATCCTTTACCGAAAACTATCCTACGAAAGGGATTGCGAAGGATTCTGCGGGCTGTGAAGTCAAGTTTGGGATATTTACTATCCCGGAACAAGGAGATTGCCAAATGTTGGACTTAGTTGTATTAGAAAATGAACCTTCATATGGAAGTCTGGAAAATGCGCTAAGTAGTAACAGAATCGTTCATCGGTTAAACCTAAAAGATCAACAGATTCTTAATTTCTCACTCATTGTAGAGACTTTTACCTGCCTCCAATGGTTGGATTTAGGCTATAATCAGTTGAGAATACTACCTGAATCGGTTGGACAACTAACCAACCTACAAACACTCAAACTATACGACAATGAATTGACAAACCTGCCCGAATCAATAGGACAACTCCAATACTTAAATTTGTTGGATTTAGATGTTAATCGGCTTACGAGTTTACCCGAATCCATTGGTCTACTGATTAGCCTCCATGACATTTTTATAAACCAAAATCAGATTACGAGTTTACCAGAATCCATTGGCCAATTGCAAAATTTGCAAGGGTTGTACGCTACCACGAATCAAATGACGAGCTTACCTCAATCAATTATACAGCTGCAAAACCTCCAACATCTATATGTGAACCAAAATGCTCTAAAAAGTGTGCCGGAAAATATCGGGCAACTCATTAATTTGAGTCAGTTAGAATTATCCTTTAATCGACTGACAAATCTGCCCGAAACCTTTGGACAACTAACCAACCTAGAAGAGCTGTATTTATACCAGAATCAACTAACTAATCTGCCCGAAACCTTTGGACAACTAACCAAAATGCAAACACTAGATTTAGGTTATAATCAGCTTACAAGCTTACCACCAACCATCGCCAACCTCAAGGATAACCTCAAAACCCTTAATCTCTTCGGCAACCCCATCTCCGAAGAAGAGAAAGCCCGCATCCGCTCGTGGCTACCGAATACGACGATCTCTTTCTAAACCTACCTATGCCGGCGGATTCAACTACCCGCCGGCATTTTATCTTAAAATAACTGAGATTCGGGGAAGAAATAATTAGTCTAATGACTATGATACAGATACATCTGTAAGAGGATAATCAACGCCGTACTGATGATGAGGGCGAAGCCCACCCGCCTGAGTTGGTGGTAAGAGATGCCTTTCAGTCCCCGAACCAAATCCGGTAGCATCTTTACCAAGCTGATGTACAGAAACATACCCGCCACGAAGGGAAGTAGGTAATGACCACCAAGGCTTTGATAGCGGTTGATGAGGTAGGTTAAACTGGCACCCATGAATAAACCGACAGACGGCAGAAAGCCCCACATCAAGGCACGCATCGGCGCGATCCCCTGATGAACCAACAGGGCAAACTTGGCGATTTCGTGCGGAATCTCGTGGCTAATGATGGCAATGGTAGCCGTGATGCCCAAGCGAATATCAATCATGTAGCTCATGGCGATCAGCGAACCGTCCACCCACGAATGAATGGCATCCGATACCAGCGTGAAATAGGCAGTCTTGTTCAGTTCATTGGCAACGGAAAAACGCCTGAGCAAGCGTCCCGAAGGTAAGCGATCCCACAACCCAAACAGCAGAAAGCCCGCAACCATCAATCCCAAAGCGATACTTTTATTTGCGCTGTGATGCCACGATTCGGGTAGGAGAAAGAAAAAAGTATTACCCGCAAACGTCCCGAAGGCGAAGGCATACAGGGGTAAAAACAGGGCATCAAAGCGGTCTTTCTTTAATAACAGCAGGATAGCCCCCGCAAAGGAAACTAAGCTGACACACAGCAGGCTGGCTATCGCATAACTGAATCCGGGCATGAGGTCTTCTTGCAACAATATTGCAAATATCGTGATAAAATGTGGGAACAACAGTAGCCCAAGCCCCTTTTTTATTTTTTTATCCGCGAAGGGGAACATTCAGAGGTATCAAAATGTCTTAGTGGTGTGAATAACGGTAGGGACTTCACCAAAACTTAACATTGGAAAACACCCGAGATGTTAACCTTACGTTATTTTTGCGCAAGGCAACTCTTGTCCGCTTCTTATGCTGAAACTCGAAACGAGAAACCTCAACTTTTATTACGGCACGCACCTCGCCCTCAAAAATATCAACGTTGGCATCCATCGGAATACCGTTACGGCGTTGATAGGTCCTTCGGGATGCGGGAAATCTACCTTTTTGCGCCTTTTTAACCGCATGAATGATTTGATCGAAGGTACAAAGGTAGAGGGACAGGTGCTTTTGGACGGACAAAATATTTATGCCAAAGATGTTGACCCCGTAGCACTCCGCAAAAAGATCGGCATGGTCTTCCAAAAGCCGAATCCTTTTCCCAAGTCTATTTATGAAAATGTGGCGTATGGTTTACGGATCAATAGCGTGAAAGATGAAAAATACGTTACCGAACAGGTCGAAAAAGCCCTCCACCAAGCCGCCCTTTGGGATGAAGTGAAGGACAGCTTGAAAAAGTCGGCATTGCAACTTTCGGGTGGCCAGCAACAACGCCTGTGCATCGCCCGCACCCTTGCCGTTGAGCCGTCGGTAGTACTTATGGATGAGCCTACATCCGCCCTCGACCCGATTTCGACGACCAAGATCGAGCAGTTAATAGACCAACTCAAGACCAACTATACCATCGTCATCGTTACCCATAACATGCAACAGGCGGGTAGGATCAGCGATTATACTGCATTTTTCAACATGGGTTCGTTGATTGAATTTGATGCCACCCGAAAAATCTTCACCAAACCTACCCAAGAACAAACCCTCAACTACATTACTGGACGCTTCGGATGACAGCAGAAAATGACCACGATTTACCGGATTTACAGCAGGCTTTAGCCAAAAATTGGGGTCTGCCCGACGATACTCCCTTTTCGCGCGAAGAACTGCACCGATTGCTGACCACCCGTATTGCAGAACTACTCAACCACGATTGGGAGGGACTTTTGCGCATTCTGTATCGGATCGATGTGGACGAAAAAGCCTTCCACCAAGCCTTAGAAGCTCCTACCGCCGACGAACAAGCCTCCGAAATCGCCAACCTGATGATCGAACGGGAAATCAGGAAAATTTATCTGCGGAGGAAGTTTAGCGGGAAATAGCAAAAGATTGCCTCATTTTCAGGAGATTTCTAATCCATTACTGCACCACAAACGACCAATTCCGACGCAACCAGTCGGGTGAATCGCCGTTGGGATATTCCACACGCACCTTCGTCAAGGGGTCAACAGTCGAGAAACGCATGTATATGGGTTTGCCGGCGGGTAAGCCCGAAGTGTTGATCTTGGCGCGCCAGAAGCCGAACCACGTCTCTTTATAGCGGGCTACGGCTTTCCAATTATAATCAAATGAAGCAGGATCATTCGAGAAATACATCACGTTGCCTTCCAAAAATTTGGATAAAAGGCTGTCGTCTTTTGCTCGCACATAAAAGTAAACATCTTTCCCACGCGGTACGATGAGGGGGGACGACCAACCCTCCTGCCGGTCTTTAATTTCGGTGGAATCATCATGCCCCAGCGCGAAATACCAATCAATAACGGGAGGCAGGTTCACACGTTTGGCAGACTTACCGTACATATCTTTACAGCCGTCCATAATCCACTTTTTAATGTTTTCTAAGTCTTTTTGGGGTAATTTTTGCCCGTTAGAGGGCATTCTACCCAATCGAAGGGTGTCATTAGTGGTCAGGCGTTCCCAAAGCCACGACATCGTAGTATCTTTGGGGATCACGCGATACTGAATGAAACGCACGCTGTCGGGGTCAGGTTTGACGATGGGCTGAAAGACAAGCGTGGAATACGACGACTGCACGGTACGGAAATCAGGTTCAAATGTACCGTCATGGCAACCCGGGTTGGCGCATTTAACGCTGAAGATGCGTTGATGCAAGCCCTGTATGGTCACGGGGTCGGTTTCGGGGGACTTTTGGTTGTTATTTTGCTGATTCTGAGCGAACGGATCGCTTTTGTCCGCTTCTTTCTTGCAGGCATTCAGCGCGAAAAGTATCGCGAAAAGTATTAGGATCAGGGGCAGGTATCGCTTCATCGTCGTTTATTTTGGACAAAGATAGCCATTATTTCGGAACGCTTATCGGCGCAATACATTCCGGCAATTACTCATCTACTAATATTCATTTATGAATATTAAACAAATACATCTATATTATAATATATATCAATTATATATTATAATGAGGATTCTTATCATAAAGAAGATTAAATATTAACGCTAAATGTAATATTATTTATTAAATTTAAGGTTCAAAACGAATCCGTTTCGCCCCATTTTAGGTCAGAAGGCTTCGTTAAGATCACCTAAATTACTGGCAAAATTTACCAATTTTGTATTAAAAAATAGCCAAAAATTAAGATTCCGAATCAATAACTCATCATTCATAATTAATGAGACGGGGGTTGGGTAACATAGTCGGCGGTGTTATCTTTGTGGCATGAAAAAACGCCAATCCATACAAGCACAACTCACCATATATATTCCTTCATATTGTTTTTTAACCTTCTTTCCAGATGAACTTACCTTCCTTATTAATGTAGTTGATCTTTCCCGAAATCTCCACCATCGCCAGACCATTCTTGAAGGAATAGGGCTTGATGTAGTTGACGTTATCGAATAAAGGTCCCAGCACCAACTTTCCCTGCTTGTTGACGTAACCCCATTTGCCATGCTGATCCACGAGTGCTAAACCGTCCGAAAAAGAATAGACTTCACTGTATTTTGGACCAATGACGTACTTGCCCTGTGTATCTATGAAACCGGCTTTCTTTTGCGTACTCACCGCCGCCACACCGTCCACAAACGGCTCTGCGTCTTCAAAAGCAGCACGAATGATCCAGTTACCATTTTTGTCAATGAATCCCGACTGCCCCTCCGCAAATCCACCGATGCGCGCCCCCGCAAAGCCCTCCGAAAAGGCGGTTGCGAAGTCAAACATCGCAGGGATGACAATCGTACCGTTTATATCAATGTAGCCGTACTTACTGCCCTCAAAACGAACCAAAGCCAGTCCGTCGGAAAAAGAATCAGCAAATTCATAAACGGCTTGTATCACCATCCGTCCCTGCTTATCTATGAAACCGAATTTGTTATTGATCCGAACCAACGCCAACCCTTGACAGAATGGGTAAGCCAATTCGTATTGGGGGGTAATGATAAATTCACCATTACTATCTATATATCCTTTTTTATCATTCAATTCCACCGCCGCTAAACCTTCGGAAAAGGATTCGGCGCGTGTATAAGTCGGCGCAATAGTCAACTGCCCCTGCGGATTCACGTAACCAATTTTAACCACGCCGTCCATCAGCACCCCGACCGATGCCAGCCCTTCACTAAATTCCCCTACCGATTCGTATTGGGGGGCGATACGGACTTGCCCCGTTTCGTCAATGAAACCCCACTTTTTTTCCTTATTTCTGATTTTGAAAAGGCTGTTACCTTGCGCAAAGACCATAGTGATACCCGTCAGCAAAGCGATTGCCGTAAGTAACCCTAATCGGAAGGTTGGAGGGATTGTGGTTTTCATCGTGATAGAATCGGTAGAATTGTAAACAAATATCATACCGAAAATCGAAACAATCATCAACTACCCCTCAAGAAATATCAACGAAATGTAAAAAAACCCGCTCGCAAAGACTTGCATTCGGGTCTTTTTATGATATTTCTCATTGACTTTAGCTTTGGGGTGCATCTTCCGCGTTTGCATCGGAGGATGCGGGCGCTTCAGTAGCCGTTTCAGTTGCTTCAGCTGATACTTCCGCAGTAGCTTCGACTACGTGAGCCGTTTCTGCTACGGGTTCGGCAATCGCTTCTGCTGTTGGCTCAACGGTTGTAGCTGTTTCCGCTACTTCCGTTTTGGGTTGGGGAGCTTTGGCTTCCACTTTCTTTTTGGGACGGCGTTTGCTTGCCGTTTTGGCTAAGGGTTTGCCTTCCAAAAATTCGTTAAAGTCCACGAGTTCCATGAGTACCATCTCGGCACCATCGCCCTGTCTACGTCCCAATTTCAGGATGCGGGTATAGCCACCCGGACGCTCCATGATTTGGGGCGCGATTTCGGTAAAGAGCGTTTTGACCGCATCTTTGTGCTGTAAATAGGAAAATACGATACGGCGCGAGTGTGTCGTGTCGTTTTTCGATTTGGTCAAGAGCGGTTCTACATACCGGCGAAGGGCTTTCGCTTTCGCTTCAGTGGTACGTATCCGCTTGTGTATGAATAAAGAGGAAGCCATATTGGAAAGCATCGCACTGCGGTGAGAAGCGGTACGACCCAAGTGGTTATCCTTCAGTCTGTGTCTCATAAAGGTTAAATTTCTTCTTCAAGTCGGTATTTCTGTACGTCCATGCCAAATTGTAAATTCTTATTGGCGACCAATTCTTCCAATTCGCTCAACGACTTCTTACCAAAGTTGCGGAATTTGAGCAAATCAGCGATATTGTAGCTCACCAGATCACCTAACGAACGGATGTCCGCCGCCTTGAGGCAGTTGTACGCCCGTACCGATAGGTCGAGTTCCGAAAGGGAGGTTTTTAACAGCTTACGCATTGCCAAGAAGTTCTCGTCCACTTCCTTCGTTTGGGCGGGTTCACTCGTTTTGAGGTGAATCGTTCCGTCAGAGAATAAGGAGAAGTGGTTGAGCAGGATGTTAGCCGCTTCTTTCAGTGCGTCCTCAGGGTCAACAGCCCCATTGGTATGGAGTTCGATGCTGAGTTGTTCGTAGTCGGTGCGCTGTTCTACCCGCGTGTTTTCAATTAGGATGCTGACATTTTTGATCGGCGTAAAGATCGAGTCAATCGCTATTTCGCCGATAGTCATGTCATTATATTTGTTTTCCTCCGCAGGACGGTATCCCCTACCCTTTCCGATGTTCAATTCGATGTCGAATTGAACGCCGTCATTTAAGTGACAGATCACATGATCGGGATTCGTTACACGGAAGCCAGAGGTAAAACGCTCAATGTCGCCGGCTTTGAAAACCTCTTGCCCCGAGATGGAGACGAAGATTTTATGGTCGCCGTCGTGCAGACGTTTTAAGCATACCCCTTTGAGGTTCAGCACAATATCTACTACGTCTTCCAAAACGCCGGGGATCGTAGAGAATTCATGATCCACCATCGGTATTTTGATGGAAGTAATCGCCCAGCCTTCTAAGGAAGACAAAAGCACGCGGCGGAGCGCATTGCCCACCGTTTGACCGAAGCCCGTTTCTAACGGCCTTACTAAGAATTTGCCGTAGTAGTCCTCCACTTTTTCCATGACTACTTTTTCGGGCATTACAAAATGGAGTAGTGCCATGAATGAATCTCGTTTGTTATCTGGAGTAAAGCTCTACGATTAAGCGTTCTTCAATTTTTTCGGGTACGTCGGTACGTTCGGGGTAGTGTAAAAACTTTCCTTTGTACGTTGATTTATCTATCTCTATCCAAGGATAGCGGGTATTGTTTTTCAAAGAAAAGTTAACAATTTCCAACGATTTAGAGGCTTCGCGAATTTCCACTTCGTCTCCGGGTTTCAGTTGGTAGGAAGGAATGTTCACTACCGAACCGTTCACCATCACGTGTTTATGTCCCACCAGTTGGCGCGCGCCCCTGCGGGTACGAGCAAATCCCATGCGGTAGACGGTATTGTCAAGTCTTGCTTCCAAAAGTTGGATCAAGTTTTCACCCGTAGAACCTTTACGACGCGCTGCTTCTGCAAAGATTTTGCGGAATTGGCGTTCCAAAATGCCATAGATGAATTTCGCTTTTTGCTTTTCCATCAACTGCACTCCGAAGTCGGATACTTTAGAACGTCTACTCTTACCGTGCTGACCGGGTCCGTAGGGTTTTTTCTCTACCGCTTTACAAAAACCAAAGAGTTGGTCTTTATACCGGCGGGAGATTCTTTGCTTGGGTCCTGTATATCTTGCCATGGTTTCTTTTCGATTAAACGCGACGTTTTTTAGGTGGACGACAACCGTTGTGGGGTAAAGGTGTAACGTCTTGAATCATCGTTACCTCAATTCCGAGCGTGTTGATGGCACGGATGGCGGCTTCTCTGCCTGCTCCTGTTCCTTTTACGAACACCTCTACTTTACGCAAACCGGCATCATAGGCAATCTTTCCGCAATAATTTGCGGACACCTGCGCGGCGTAAGGTGTATTTTTCTTCGATCCTCTGAAACCCGACTTACCGGCGGAAGACCAAGAGATGGCATTGCCACTCGCATCCGTTACGGTAATGATGACGTTATTAAAGGATGAGGTGATATAAACCCTCCCTTCGGGGGCTACTTTCAGTTTTTTCTTCGCTTTGACGGTCTTAGCCATGAAACAAAGTCTGTTAAGAAGGTTAAGATTAACCTTTTGGTGCTTTTTTCTTGTTTGCTACGGTTTTACGTTTACCTTTACGGGTACGTGAGTTGGTTTTGGTGCGTTGACCACGAACGGGAAGTCCTTTTTTGTGTCGGCTTCCGCGATAGCTGTTGATGTCAATCAAGCGTTTGATGTTGAGCTGAATTTCAGCCCGCAAAGCCCCTTCTACCTTATACTCGTCGGTTACTAAGGTACGAATGGTGCTGGCTTCTTCATCCGTCCATTCTTGTACTTTTTTCTCTACCGGTACGTTAGCACGCTCTAAGATCGTTTGACCGAGCGAGCGACCGATACCGAAGAGATAGCCTAAAGCGACATCTCCGCGCTTATTTTTAGGTAGGTCTATGCCTGCGATACGTGCCATATGTTATCCTTGACGTTGCTTGTACTTAGGATTTTTCTTGTTGATGATGTACACCCGACCTTTGCGGCGTACCACTTTGCAGTCAACACTGCGCTTTTTGGTTGAAGTACGAACCTTCATAGTTTGGTTTACTTATAACGATAAACGATGCGTCCTTTAGTTAAGTCATAGGGAGACATTTCGAGTGAAACCCTATCTCCCGGTAATATTTTGATGTAGTGCATTCTCATTTTGCCTGAGATATGCGCCAACACCTTTAGTCCGTTCTCCAATTCGACTTGGAACGTCGCGTTGGGCAGTGCCTCCACGATTGTTCCATCCATTCGGAGGGGTAGTTGTTTTGCCATCTATATCAGTTTTCGATAAAGTCAAAGGTCGTTAATAGTTCCGCTTTCCCTTTCCGTATCACGACGGTATGCTCAAAGTGGGCGGAAGGTTTACGATCTTCAGTTAGAATAGACCAGCCGTCTTCGGAATGTTTCACCACGCCGGGCTTGCCCATGTTAATCATTGGTTCGATAGCGATCACCCAGTTCGCCTGTAATTTCGTTCCGTTGCCTCGTTTGCCATAGTTCGGAACTTCCGGCGGTTCGTGGAGATTTGCTCCGATTCCATGACCAACCAACTCTTTGACTACGCTGTACCCATGCTTCAATACATGATCCTGCACTGCGAAGGATATATCGCCGATTCGTTTACCGGTAATCGCATTTTCGATCCCTAAATACAGGCTCTCTTTCGTTACATGTAACAAACGTAATATCTCGGGTTTAACTTCCCCTACCGTAAACGTATAAGCGGAGTCGCCGAAGTAACCATTGAGGCATACACCTATATCTAAGGTTACGATGTCGCCCTCTTGGAGGATGTCTTCCTCTTTCGGAACGCCATGCACGACGATATGATTGACCGACGAGCAGACCGTACCGGGAAAAGGCGGATCATCCTCACTTTGCTTATAGTCTTTGAAGGCAGGGATACCTCCGTGTGAAAGAACAAAATCTTCTGCGATCCGATCCAATTCGAGGGTTGAAATACCCGGGCGAACATGTTTTTTCAATTCACCCAGCGTTTTGGAAACGAGTTGACAGCTTGCGCGAATCAGCTCTATTTCTTCCTCCGACTTAATGATCGGCGGGTCTTTGCGTTCCCGACTAAACAGCGTCATAGCTTACCGGTGATTCTCCTCCGCCTGCCATGGCACGTGCTTTCGAGCGTACTCTTCCCGACTTCATCAATCCATCATAATGACGCATCAATAAATGACTTTCAATTTGACGTAACGTATCCAATACCACTCCGATCATAATCAAGAGACTTGTACCACCGAAGAAAAGAGCGAACGGTTGCGATACGCCGAGCGAACCCACGATAGCCGGCAGGATGGCAATGATTGCCAAGAAAATAGAGCCGGGAAGCGTGATGCGAGTCAAAATGTCGTCAATATATTCCGAAGTAGCTGTGCCGGGTTTTACACCGGGAATGAAACCGCCTTGCCGTTTGAGGTTTTCGGCAATATCATTCGGGTTCACGGCGATAGCGGTATAGAAATACGTAAATAAGATGATGAGCGTAACGAATATCAGGTTGTAGGGAATGCTTTTGAAGTCGTTAAACCAACTGCCTGTCCCTGCCCAAAATTCGCTTTCCGGGAAAAACTGTGCCACCGTTGCCGGGATAAACATAATTGCCTGCGCAAAGATGATCGGCATTACCCCTGCCGCGTTGAGTTTTAACGGAATATATTGGCGTACACTGGGGGTCATCCCGCCGGACACTTTCGCACCAACCATCCGTCTGGCGTAGTTGACGGGTATCCTGCGCGTGCCTTCCGTTAAGAGAATCACGAGCATAATCACCGCCGCGAGTCCTACGATTTCCGCAAAGAAGATCATCAGGGGACTGTTTTGCCACTCCGTGATGAGGGCAACCGGTAAGTCCGCAATAATCCCAACGGCGATGAGGAGAGAAACCCCGTTTCCGATACCGTTGTCGGTGATCCGTTCACCCATCCATACGAGGAACATTGTTCCTGCTGTGAGGACAAAGACGGTTGTTAACCAAAACTGCCAAGGGTCGGCTACGATAGCTTGCTTATACTGTTGTAAGTTCACCACATAAGCCGCCGCTTGCACACCAGTAATCAGTACCGACAGGTAACGGGTCAATTGGTTGATCTTGCGGATACCGCTTTCGCCTTCGCGTTGCAGTTTGGCGATGGTTGGTAGTACCGTTCCCGCTAACTGCACGATGATAGATGCCGAAATGTAAGGCATGATCCCCAATGCGAAGATCGAACCGCGCGAAAATGCTCCGCCCACGAAGGTATTGATGAGTGCCAAGATACCCGAACCCTGCTGTTGATTGAAGAGGGCTTCTAAGGTCTTGGAGTCAATACCCGGTAAGATCACGAACGAGCCGAACCGGAATGCCGCCAATAACATCAGCGTAAACAGAATCCGGTTGCGGAGTTCTTGTATCTTAAAGATATTACGAAAGGTCTCGATCAGTTTTTTCATTGTTCCAGCGTAACAGCTTGTCCGCCCGCTTTTTGGATGGCTTCTTCTGCGGACTTGCTAAACTTATGTGCTTTGACCGTTAATTTTGATTTCAGTTCTCCGTCTCCCAAAACTTTTACGAGTGAATCGTTTTTGGAGATAAGGCGGTGCGAAATTAAGAATTCCGGATCAATTTCCGAAATATTATGTTTCTCGGAAATGGCTTGAAGCGTATCTAAATTGAATACGTTATACGATACCCGAAACGGATTGTGAAAACCGAATTTGGGTAATCGGCGTTGCATCGGCATTTGACCGCCCTCAAAACCCTTCTTAACCTTATAACCCGACCGTGATTGATGCCCTTTATGCCCTTTGGTGGACGTTCCTCCCTTTCCCGAACCCTGACCGCGACCGATGCGCTTCGAGGATTTGAGGGAACCGGGGGCGGGGCGTAATGTATGTAGTCTCATGGTGTTCTCCTTCCTTTAGCTTTATTTAACCTCTTCGATGGTAACCAAATGGCTAACGGTGCGGATCATCCCTAAGATTTGCGGGTTGACTTCGTGTTCGATTGAACGATTGATCCTACCTAAACCGAGCGCGTGAAGCGTCCGTTTTTGGCGTTCGGGTCGTCCGATCTTACTTCTGACTTGTGTAACTTTTACCTTTGCCATGCTGTTAGATACCGTTAAACACTTTTTCTAATTTAATACCCCGAATCTGTGCGATGGTATAGGCATCACGCATACTGGTCAGGGCTTTGATCGTTGCTTTCACTACGTTATGCGGGTTGGAAGAACCGTGCGTTTTACCTAACACGTCTTTGATTCCTGCACTTTCCAATACGGCACGCATAGCACCACCGGCAAGTACGCCTGTACCGGGCGCGGCGGGCTTCAACATGATTTTGGCGGCACCGTATTTCATTTCGATTTCGTGCGGTACCGTTCCGTTGATGATCGGCACGCGAACGAGATTTTTCTTCGCATCCTCAAAGCCTTTGGTAATGGCACTGGTGGCTTCACCGGCTTTACCTAAGCCGTGTCCCACTGTTCCGTTACCATCGCCCACGACGACTAATGCGGCGAAGCTGAAACGACGACCTCCTTTAACCACTTTCGCAACACGGTTCAGCGACACGAGTTTTTCGGTGAGGGAGGATTCGGTTGGTTTTACTTTTTGCTGTTTCTTTGCCATTGCTTTTCGGAATTAAAAGTTAAGTCCTCCTTCTCTGGCACCGTCCGCTAAGGCTTTGACTCTGCCGTGGTAGGGATAGCCGTTCCTGTCAAAGACGACGGACGTAATGCCTGCCGCTTTGGCTTTTTGGGCTAAGAGTTTGCCTGCTTCAAGGCTCTGTTCGGTTTTGTTACCTTTCGCGTTTGCCATCGCTTTGGAGCGGGTGGAAGAACTGGCTAAGGTAACACCTTTGGTATCGTCTATGATCTGAGCGTAGATGGCGGTATTGGAGCGGAATACGGTCAAGCGCGGTCTTTCGGATGTACCCGAAATTTTCTTGCGGATGCCCTTTTTGATGCGTGTTCTGCGTTCCGCTTTGTGAATGGTGTTCATTGTCGGGTTTATTTCTTGCCTTTACCTGATGATTTACCTGCTTTACGACGGATGATCTCTGTTTCGTACTTCACGCCTTTTCCTTTGTAAGGTTCGGGCGGACGGAGGGAACGAATCTTAGCCGCCACTTGTCCCAACAGTTGCTTATCAATGCTTTTAAGCATGATTTTGGGCGGCATCCCTTTAACGGATTCAGTTTCGACCGAGACTTCTTTGGGCAACATCATCACGATTTGGTGCGAAAAACCTAAAGATAAGTCTAATTGGTTGCCTTTAGCTTCCGCCCGATAACCGACCCCGACGAGGAGTAAGTTTTCTTGGAAACCTTCGGAAACACCGACGGTCATGTTGTTGATTAAGGCTCGGTACAGCCCGTGCAAGGAGCGGTCTTGCCGTTCTTCGCTGGGACGTTTTACTTCTAATTTCCCGTCGTTATTTTCGACTTGGAAGTTAGGATTTATATTGAGTTTGAGTTCTCCTTTGGGTCCTTTTGCCGTAACGAGACCGTCTTTGACGGTAACCGTAACTCCTTTAGGGATGGCAATGGGTGATCTGCCTACGCGCGACATATGCTTTTCGTCGGTTAAGGATTAATAAACGTAACACAATATTTCACCACCAACGTTTTCGGATTTGGCTTTCTGCCCGGTCATGATCCCTTTGGAGGTGGTCATGATGGCGATACCCATACCGTTCAATACGCGGGGGATTTCGGTTGATTTTACGTACCGGCGGAGACCGGGCGTACTCACTCTTTGGATAAAAGTGATCGCCGGTTGCTTCGTTACCGGATCATATTTCAAAGCGATCTTGAGGATGCCTTGCTTGTCATCTTCCACTTCTTTATAGGCGGCGATGTAGCCCATATCGAGCAACACTTTGGTGATGCCTACCTTTATTTTAGAAGAAGGTATATCTACAATCCGCTTACGAGCCTGCATGGCGTTGCGGATACGAGTTAAGTAGTCTGCTATCGGATCAGTGTGCATAGTTTTTACCAGCTTGCTTTACGTACTCCCGGGATTTTTCCTGCCAAAGCCATTTCACGAAACTTGATACGCGAGATACCGAAACGACGGATGTAGGCACGCGGGCGACCCGTCAGTTTACAACGATTTTTCAGGCGGACGGGGCTGGAATCGCGCGGGAGTTTTTGCAATTCCAATAAGTTCCCTTCCTCTTTGATCTTTTTACGCTTCTCGGCGTATTGTTGGACTAATTTTTCACGCTTCAATTGGCGTGCTTCGACTGATTTTTTGGACATAATGCGTTAAACGATAGGGGTTGTTCCACGGAAAGGCATACCAAAAGACTTAAGGAGGGCGAACGCTTCTTCGTCAGTTTTTGCGGAGGTAACGAACGTAATGTCCATCCCCGCGATCTGATAAATCTTATCTACGTCAATTTCCGGGAAGATAATCTGTTCTTTGACCCCCATCGTGTAGTTACCGCGTCCGTCAAAACCTTTTTCAGGCAGACCGCGAAAGTCGCGCATACGGGGAACTGCTACGTTGATGAAACGATCTAAGAATTCAAACATACGTTCACGGCGGAGGGTTACTTTACAACCGATGGGCATACCTTTCCGCAATTTGAAGTTAGAAATATCCACTTTGGAGCGGGTAACGACGGCTTTTTGACCAGTGATAAGCCCAAACTCTTGGCTGGCTTGCTCCACCAATTTTTTGTCCTGCACCGCTTTACCGATACCGCGTGATAGGATAATCTTTTCCAACTTAGGTACTTCCATGACGTTTTTGTAGTTAAACTGATCCGTCAGGTCTTTCACTACCTTATTGAGGTATAGTTCTTTATATCTGGGTACGTAACTCATGGTTATTAATCCTGAATAATTTGCCCGGTTTTCTTGCTGACCCGCATCCATCCTTCTTTGGTTTTGGTACGTCCTACGCGGGTAGGTTTACCGGATTTGGGGTCAATGAGTTGCAGATTGGATACGTGTATCGGCATGGGGATTTCCGCCATCATGCCTTTAGGATTTTCTTGCGTCCGCTTAAAGTATTTCGTTCCGGTACGGGTATCCTCCACGATAGCCGTTCTTTTAATCGGATTAACGGACAGTACCATGCCTTTCTTACCGCGAATATCGGCATCGCCACACAGTACCTTTACGATGTCCCCTTTCTTAATGTGGAGTTTGGGGATTTTGTTGCACTTTCTACGCATGGCTTATAGCACTTCGGGGGCTAATGAAACGATTTTGGTATAACCTTTATCACGTAGTTCGCGGGCAACGGGTCCGAAGATCCGAGTTCCACGCGGTTCACCGGCGGCGTTGATAACCACCGCGGCGTTTTCATCGAAGCGAATATACGAACCGTCTTTGCGTCGTACATCCTTTCGGGTACGAACAATCACGGCGCGCACTACATCGCCCTTTTTCACTGTTCCGTTGGGGATAGCGGATTTTACGGAACAAATAATGACATCTCCGACTCTTCCATATCGTTTAGCCGAACCTCCGAGAACTCGAATACAAAGCAGTTCTTTTCCCCCGGTGTTATCGGCTACTCTAAGTCTACTTTCCTGCTGGATCATTTTCTTACTTCGCTCTTTCTAGGATTTCTACGATCCGCCAGCGTTTCGTTTTGCTCAGCGGTCTGGTTTCTTGTATGCGAACGGTATCACCGATGCCGGCTTCGCCCCGTTCGTCATGGGCTGCAAATTTAGAGGTTTTGTTGATAAATTTACCGTACATCGGGTGTTTTTCTTTTCGATTTACGGCTACGATGATCGTTTTCTGCATTTTATTGCTGACCACCACCCCTACTTTTTCTTTTTTGAGTTTAACGACTGCCGGAGCGGTCGTATGTTGTGTGTCGCTCATGGATTAACGAATAGATTAACCTTGAAGTTCTCGTTCGCGTAAGATGGTGTGCATCCGAGCGATGTCTTGACGAATTTTGCGCATACGGGACGGATTCTCCACCGGCTGAACGAAGTGATTATAACGAAGTGTTACCAACGTATTCTCATATTCAACCAAGTTCGATTCGATTTCCGCCGTCGTCATTTGGCGAATCTCTGTTGCTTTCATTCGATTCCTAACTCCCTTCTGACCACCAAGCGGGTCTTAATCGGTAATTTCTGTGCGGCGAGGCTTAATGCTTCTTCCGCCGTTTCACGATCCACCCCTTCGCATTCAAAGATGATCCTGCCGGGATGAACCACTGCCACCCAATATTCGGGTGAACCTTTACCCTTACCCATCCGTACTTCCGCCGGCTTTTTGGTAACGGATTTATCCGGGAAGATGCGTATCCACACTTTTCCTTCCCGTTTCATACGGCGCGTTACGGCAATACGGGCAGCTTCGATTTGGCGGGAGGTGATCCAACCCTCATCTAAAGCCTTGATCCCATACGTTCCGAAGGACAATTCTGTGCCTCGGGAGGCATTGCCTTTCATCACGCCCTTATGGTGTTTTCTGTATTTAACTCTTTTTGGTAAAAGCATAGTTTCTTACTAATTAAAGCGTGAACGCTAAAAATTATCTACCTCCGCCACGATTACCACCGCCGCCTCCGCCACGGTTACCACCGCCGCCTCCGCCACGGTTACCACCGCCGCCTCCGCCACGATTACCACCGCCGCCTCCGCCACGATTACCGCCGCCGCCTCCGCCACGATTATCACCACCGCCGCGATTATCACCACCACGATTTCGGTCTCTGCCACCACCTCTACGATCACCACCACCGCCTCCGGGTCCGTCGCCTACGTTAGTGGCAACTTTGTTAGAGCCTCTTTGTTGGGTTTCCGGTGATAAATCAACTTTGCCAAAGATTTCCCCTCTAAACACCCAAACTTTGATACCGATGATCCCGTAAATGGTTTGTGCTTCGGTTAAAGCGTAGTCAATATCCGCACGGAGGGTCTGTAACGGAATGCGACCTTCCTTATATTCTTCCAAACGTGCCATCTCTGCGCCCCCCAAGCGACCCGAACAACAGATACGGATACCTTCCGCACCGGAACGCAGTGCCGTTTGCATGGCGGTTTTCATTGCTCGGCGGTAAGAGATACGCGCTTGGATTTGTTGCGCGATTTGCTGACCGATGAGCTGGGCATCTATCTCGGGTTTTTTCACCTCGTAGATGTTGATCTGAACGTCTTTCTTGGAGAACTTTTTGATTTCCTCCTTGAGTTTTTCAACTTCGGCACCGCCTTTACCGATCACTACACCCGGGCGCGCCGTGTGTATGGTAATGATGATGCGTTTTGCCGCCCGCTCGATCACGATTTTGGAGATACCCCCTTTGGTGATGCGGTGGTTGATATAGTCGCGGATTTTTTCATCCTCGATCAGTTTATCGGCGTAATTTTTCCCGCCGTACCAATGACTTTCCCAGCCTTTGATGATCCCCAAACGGAGACCGATAGGATGTGTTTTTTGTCCCATGTATTTATGCTTCGTTTGCGGTTACGTTTACTTCGGTGGATTCGCCGGTGGTTTTGTTATCAATGATGACCGTTACGTGATTGGAACGTTTGCGAACCCGATACGCGCGTCCTTGTGGTGCAGGGCGAATCCGTTTCAGCGTTACACCCGGATCAACAAAAATTTCTTTGACGATGAGCGTGGTACTATCCAAGTCCACATCGGGAAATTTTTGAGTATAGTTATTGAGGGCGGAGCGAAGGAGTTTTTCCAACGGTTTAGCCGCCGACTTGGGACTCAAATACAAGAGGTTGAGCGCGTGTCCGATTTCCTGCCCGCGAATCAAATCCGCCAACAGACGCATTTTTCGGGGCGAAGAAGGATACTTTTTCAAAGAAGCAAAGGCGATGGTCTTGTTCGCTTCCTTACGCGCTTCGGCGGAGCGTTTTTTCCGGTTGCCGGCTAATTTTTCGACTCCCTGCGCGATTTTTTCTTTACGAGTTAAGCGTTGCGTTGCCTCCATGATTATTTCTTCTTCTTATCTTGTTTTTGTCCGGCGTGTCCTTTGAAGGTACGGGTGGGCGAAAACTCACCGAGTTTATGTCCGACCATATTTTCGGAGATATACACGGGGATAAATTGCTTACCGTTATGAATGGATAACGTATGCCCTACAAAGTCGGGCGTAATCATCGAACGGCGCGCCCAAGTTTTGATTGGCTTTTTCTGCCCTTTGGCGTTGAGGTCGAGGATTTTTTTCTCTAAGTTGAGGTCAATAAAGGGACCTTTTTTCAGTGAACGTGGCATCGCTTAATTACGCTTGAGATTTAGTTTTACGACGCGAAATGATAAATTGATTCGACTGCTTGTTCGGGTTACGGGTCTTGAGACCTTTAGCGTACAAGCCTTTACGCGAGCGCGGGTGTCCACCGGAAGCACGTCCCTCACCACCACCCATCGGGTGATCCACAGGGTTCATCACGACCCCTCTAACGCGAGGACGACGACCTTTCCAACGGTTTCTACCGGCTTTTCCTAAGATGATGTTTTCGTGTTCCGAGTTGGAGACTGCTCCTACGGTAGCCCGACAGGTGGACAACACGCGACGGATTTCACCCGAAGGCATCTTGAGTACCACATACTTACCTTCCTTAGCGGAAAGCTGAGCATACGTACCGGCAGAACGAGCCATCACGCCACCTTTTCCCGGACTCAATTCGATGTTATGTATAATCGTACCGAGTGGCATAAACCCCAGTGGCATGGAGTTACCGACGCGCGGTTCTACCATTTCTCTACCCGAAACGACGGTCATGCCCGCGGTTAATTTTTCGGGGGCAAGAATGTATCTTTTTTCACCGTCCACATAATGCAGGAGGGCGATGCGTCCCGAGCGGTTGGGATCATACTCGATGGAGTGAACCTTAGCCGGAACGTCGAATTTATCGCGTTTGAAGTCAATAATCCGATACTTTCTTTTGTGTCCGCCTCCGCGCTGACGGATGGTGCGGTGTCCCTCATCGTTGCGCCCACCGGATTTGGTGAGGGCTACGGTCAGCGACTTTTCGGGTACGGATTTCGTAATTTCCTTAAAATCGGAGACGGAACGAAACCGCTGACCCGGTGTGATTGGTTTAAGTTTGCGAATACCCATTACCCTTCGTAAATGTTAATTTCCTCTCCTTGTCTGATACGAATATATGCTTTCTTGTAGGACTTGGTTTTGCCCGCCAAGATACCTGTTTTCGTGTAGCGACGTTTGGTTCGCGGGGCTACGATGACGGTTCGGATGGACTCAATGTTAACGTTGTACATCTTTTCGATTTCCCGACGGATTTCGATTTTGTTGGCGTTACTGTCCACGACGAAGACGTATTCGGTGTTTCCCGACTTCGTATTGATACGACTAATCTTTTCCGTCAACAACGGACGGATAAGTATTCCATAGTTTGGCATGATGATTCCGTTCGTTGATGCGTTTAAGCGGTGGTTAAGACGTTATTGAGGTATTCGACGGCATCTTCGATCAGGACGACATGCTCCACGTTCACAATATCATAAGTATTGAGCATGGAAGCGTGGACAAAATGAACGTTCGGCAGGTTACGACCGGCAAAATAGAAATTGCTGTCGTTTTTACCTGTTACGAAGAGGAGTTTTTTGTCCTCGAACTTCAGTTTACGCAATAAGTCCTGAAAATCTTTCGTTTTCGGTGCGCTGAAAGAAGGATATTGCAAAACGGTGATGTTGTTTTCCTTCACTTTATAGCTCAATGCACTTCTCCGCGCCAGTTGCTTCACCTTTTTATTGAGTTTGAAGCCGTATTTACGCGGTCTGGGACCAAAGATTGTACCCCCGTGTCTGTGTAGCGGACTCCGCTTATGACCTTGACGGGCGTTACCCGTTCCTTTTTGGCGGTAGGGCTTTTTGGTAGAACCGCGCACTTCGCCGCGTTCTTTGGTTTTGTGCGTGCCTTGCCGCTGGTGCGCGAGGTACTGACGGACATCTAAATAGATGGCGTGGTCGTTGGGTTCGATGTTAAAGACGGCATCGTCTAATTGAACGCTTCCGCCGGCAGAACCCGATAAGTTAATGACTGATAACTGCATGACTCGTACTCCTTTCTTACTTGTAAATGGTTACATACGAGCCGTTAGCACCCGGAACACAGCCGGATACGACCACCAGATTTTTGGAGGCATCTACACGGAGGACTTTCAGACCACTGATTTTCACGCGATCACCACCGGTTCGACCACCCATGCGGGTACCTTTGAACGTGCGAGCAGGGTAAGAACATGCACCGACCGAACCAGGGTGTCTGCCTCGGTTGTGCTGACCGTGCGTTTGACCGCCGACCCCCGCGAAGCCGTGTCTTTTCACGACCCCTTGGAAACCTTTACCTTTACTCGTGCCTGCCACTTTGACTTTATCTCCTACGGAGAAGAGGGAGGCATCTATCATTTGTCCGAGTTTATATTCAGCCGGATTGAAATCAAACTCTTGGACGACTCGCTTCGGGGAAGCAAGTCCGGCTTTGCTGAAATGCCCTTGCATGGGCTTGGTGGTATTTTTTTCTTTTTTGTCGTCGAAGGCAATCTGTACGGCTTCGTACTGGTCTTTTTCCTTCGTTTTCAGTTGGGTTACGTAGCAGGGCCCCATCTCGATGATGGTACAGGCAACATATTTGCCGTCATCAAAGATGCTGGTCATCCCTACTTTTTTTCCGATCAGTCCCGGCATGGCTCACTCCTTTCTGCTTATACTTTAATCACTACATCTACGCCCGTAGGCAACTCTAACTTCATCAACGCTTCCACCGTTTTGGGGCTGGAATTGACAATATCAATTAAGCGTTTATACGAACAGACTTCAAACTGCTCCCGTGATTTTTTATTCACGTGGGGGGCGCGGTTCACCGTTACGATCACTTTTTCCGTCGGTAACGGAATGGGACCCGATATTTGCGCGCCCGTGCTTTTGATGGTTTTTACGATTTTCTCTGCCGAACGATCCACCAAATTATGGTCGTAGGACTTGAGTTTTATGCGAATACGCTGGCTCATCTTATACTTAGGCTATCTCTTTGACTCCTTTGGATTTGGCGATTACTTCATCCTGTACGTTTCGCGGTGCCGGCTCGTAACGATAGAATTCCATCGTAGATACCGCACGACCCGACGACAAGGTACGCAACTGCGTTACATAACCAAACATTTCCGATAACGGAACGTATGCCAAGATCACCTTAGCATTACCGCGCGCATCCATCGAAACGATTTGACCGCGACGGCGGTTTAAGTCACCCACGATACCACCCATATATTCTTCGGGGGTAACGACCTCTACTTTCATGATCGGTTCCAGAATCTGGGGACCCGCTTTACGTGCCGCTTCGCGGAAGGCATAGCGCGCACAAATTTCAAACGACAAGCTATCGGAGTCAACGGCGTGGAAACTACCGTCATATAATCTGACCTTGATACCCACAGCGGGGAAGCCTGCCATGATCCCGTTATCTAACGCAGACTTGAAGCCTTTTTCGATAGCGGGGATAAATTCACGCGGAATTACACCACCCTTGATCTCGTTGGTAAAGATAAAGTCATCACCTTCGGGATTGGGCATGATTTCCACCTCAATATCAGCAAATTTACCGCGACCACCCGTTTGTTTGGCGTATTTTTCACGGTGTGCCACGTTTTTAGTGATGGCTTCGCGGTAGGCAACTTGGGGCTGACCTTCGTTAACTTCGACTTTGAACTCTCTTTTGAGGCGGTCAACCAAGATTTCCAAGTGCAACTCACCCATACCCGCGATAATCGTTTGACCTGATTCTTCGTCCACTTTGACGCGGAAGGTGGGGTCTTCTTCCGCAAGGCGGGAGAGGGCGTTGGAAAGTTTATCGTTGTCGGCAGTCGTTTTCGGTTCGATAGCCTTTTCGATTACCGGCTCGGGGAAGGACATGGATTCCAGAATGATCGGATGCTCCAAATCACAGATGGTATCCCCGGTACGCACGTTTTTGAAACCGACAGCGGCGGCGATGTCGCCTGCCGATACGCTTTCGATTTGGTTTTGTTTGTTGGCGTGCATTTGCACCAAACGACTGATCCGCTCTTTCTCACCGGAGCGGGTATTCAATACATACGAACCACCGTCCAGCTTACCGGAATAAACGCGGAAGAAAGCCAAACGTCCCACAAAGGGGTCGGTCATAATCTTGAATGCCAAACCTGCGAAAGGCTCTTTTTCGTTGGCGGAACGGAGTTCGGTTTCCCCTGTTTTGGGATTTGTACCCTCGATACTGGGAATGTCGAGCGGACTGGGCAAATAAGCCGTTACCGCATCCAACATCGTTTGAACGCCTTTATTTTTGAAGGCAGAACCACAGATCATCGGCGTGATGGTGAAGCTCAAGGTGGCTTTACGCACCGCCGCTTTGAGTTCTTCTACGGTAATCGAGTTAGGATCATCAAAGAATTTTTCCAACAACGTATCATCCACCGTTGCCAGCGATTCGATAAGTTCCTGTCTCCATTTCGCCGCTTCGGCTTCGAGTTCGGCGGGAATGGGAATGCGTTTGTAGTTAGAACCTTTGGTTTCATCATCCCAAACGATACCTTCGTTGGCGATGAGGTCTACTACCCCTCTAAAATGCTCTTCCGCACCAATAGGTATTTGAATCGGAACGGGGTTTGCGCCCAAGCGTTCTTTCACCTGACTGACAACGGCATAGAAGTCGGCACCGACGCGATCCATTTTGTTCACGAAGGCTACGCGAGGTACGTTATATTTGTTAGCCTGTCTCCACACCGTTTCGGATTGGGGTTCTACACCACCGACGGCGCAAAACACCGCTACGGCACCGTCGAGTACCCGCAGGGAGCGTTCCACCTCAACGGTGAAGTCCACGTGACCGGGGGTATCAATGATGTTTACGCGGTAGCGTTCGTCGTTGTAGTTCCAGAACGTCGTTGTAGCGGCGGAAGTGATGGTGATCCCCCGCTCTTGTTCTTGTTCCATCCAGTCCATCGTAGCGGCACCTTCGTGTACTTCGCCGATACGGTGCGTAATTCCTGTGTAGAACAGGACGCGCTCGGTGGTGGTCGTTTTGCCCGCATCAATGTGGGCCATAATACCGATGTTACGGGTGTGTAACAGGTCAACCTTTTCCATTGTTGAAAATATATATTGAGCTATACAGCTGTTTTAGGTCTTTTTGGAAAAAAAATAATTCTTGGTTTAGCGTTGCTGACGGAATTAGAAACGGAAGTGGGAGAATGCCTTGTTGGCTTCAGCCATTTTGTGAATCTCGTCTTTTCTTTTGACCGCTGCACCTTCGTTGCGGGAGGCGGCTATGATTTCATTCGCTAAGCGTTCACTCATCGTTTTTTCACCTCTTTTACGGGCGTAGGCAACGAGGAGCTTCATACCCATAGATTGACGACGTTTCGGACGTACTTCGGTCGGGATTTGGAACGTAGCTCCACCAACGCGACGGGAACGGACTTCGACAACGGGCATGACGTTATTGAGGGCGTTGGTAAAGGTTTCGAGACCGTTGAGTTGTGTTTTTTTCTCAACGATGTCCAACGCATCATAGAATATGGTGTAGGCAGTGCTTTTTTTGCCTTGCAACATCATATTGTTCACGAACTTAGAGACCAGTTCGGATTGAAATTTCGGATCAGGAATGATCGTTCTTTCGGGCGCTTTTCTGTTTCTCATCGCTTATTTCTTCTTAACGGGTCCTTTTCCGGTCGGTTTAGCGTTTTTCTTGGTGCCGTATTTGGAACGGGCTTGTTTGCGGTCATTCACACCGGCGGTATCTAATGCACCGCGCACGATGTGGTAACGTACTCCGGGTAAATCTTTGACCCGACCGCCACGGACTAACACCATCGAGTGTTCCTGTAAATTATGACCTTCGCCCGGAATGTAGGCGTTCACTTCGTTACCGTTGGATAATTTCACCCGTGCCACCTTACGCATTGCGGAGTTAGGTTTTTTCGGCGTGGTGGTATAGACGCGCGAACAAACGCCCCGTCTTTGCGGGCAGGAGGTCAGTGCCGGCGACTTGCTTTTGCGGGATTTGGTTACCCGTCCCAGCCGAACTAACTGTTGAATGGTTGGCATCCTTTATCTATCTTTGTTTTTACTTTCGACAAATGAGATGCAAAATTAGACTACTTACCAACACCGTACAAGGATTAAAATAAAATTTTTTCTCTCAAGCCCCGCGCAGGCAATATCTTTGTGGTTTATGCTTCGGTTTTCTAATCTATGGGGCTTCAAATAGTTCATCGGTTGGGTAATACGATTCAGGATTGGGATGATTTTAGAAAGGAGAGACAGGAATGTCCGAGATATTCTTTTTTTGCTACCAAATACGTACCACTATGAGAATAGCGAGCACCCACTTAGACCCAACCAATGAATCCGTTAAAAAATACGGCTTAATAGCAACAAACAACTTCATTACCGGTTTAGAAAAATTTAGACGTGGTTGCCTTAGTCGGGAAAAACGGTTCGGGGAAGAGTCGTATGCTCGATTTGATTGTTTTTGCTTTAGCTAATACAAAATTCACTATTTATTTGCCATATTCAATATAACTAATACCTTATCATAGCAATGATAACCTCCGGTAGGGTATCATTGCTATGCCCATACAAACGCACCGGCAGACCCGCACAAAGTACCATTAGGCAAAAGAGAATGGCTTTCATAATTTACGTTGAGTCAGGCAAATCCTAACAAAAGTACGTAGATAACGATTCATTTTACAAAAAAAAGTCCTCCCCTACACACACAAGGGAGGACTTTTGATAAGCCATTGATGCGGTAAAGCCTTAAAAATCCACTAAGTTGACCCCGATGCACAGGGGCGTTAAGTTGGGTGCGCCTTTGTTTTTCTCGAAAAGTGGGTTGAGGTTGTAGTTGGCATACAGTTCCACAGGTCCGTAACCGATGCGGAACGACGCGCCGTAGCGAATCGGATTCATGTGGAAACGGTCATCTTGAACCACTTTTCCGCCCTCTTTGCGGTCTTGGCGCGTCCATGAATCCAATAAGATGCCCGCATATCCTCCACCCGACACCCGGAACGACCGTTTTAAGTTGCGGTTTTTTGCCGTGTAATGCAACAAGAGTGGTACTTGAAAGTAGGAAGCACTGATCTTATTGACATCGTACACCATACTGCTGTCGTAGCGGTACTCAAAGCGGGGCGTGCGCGGTTCGATGGTGATGGGATTGCGGAACTTGTAATTCTGGATGTCAAATTCCAAAGCCGTCAACAGGTGGAGGTGGTTCTTGCACAAGTTAAACCGCGTCTTCAACAAGCGGAACGTAACGTGTAAGGAAGGTCCTTGACGCAACTCAAAATCGCGGTTGGCATCCGACATGGAGAAGCTCCCATTATCCAAAAGCGCGTTGAAACCTAAATCCAAGGCAAAGAGGTTCATCTGGAAGTTCTCGGGCTTTTTATTCTTTTCCTTCTCTTTGTCCTTCTTGATGTTGAATTTGAGTTTGCCTTCTTTGTTTTTACCAATCAGGATATCCTGATCGCCCAACTCAATGATCGTAGAATCCTCGCGGACGATGGTATCCCGCACTTCTTCCTTGATGATGATCTTGCGTTGTTTCTTTTGGGAAGTATCCGAAGGATTATCCGCTATTTCCTTTTCGATCCGTTTTTCGATGCGGATTTCGTTCGTGCCTTTGCGAATGGAACGAATTTCGCCCTGAATACGGCGCAGGTCGCCGATGGTGGCAAGGAGTTGTTCCCGCAAACTGCCGGACGTTTCGTCTAAGACATCTTCGAGTTCTTCGATGGCATCGCTGATCTCGTCTTCGGCTTCGGCAAGGGCTTCCTTCGTTTTGGCATTCATTTTATCCTGAGCGGAACGGATGACGACCTTTTTATCCTCTATTTTTTGGATTTTTTCCCGATCATTGCGGGACGGGTCTTGTGCAAAGAGCAAGGTATTACCGACCGCACCCCAAAAGAGTACGGCAAAGAGTATTTTTCTCATCGGTGAGTATGTGTTTGAAAGGTTAGGGTTTCTCTTGTTGAATTTTTCGGGTATGACGGACTTTGAAAAAGGGGTTATTCCATTCGATCACTTCGCGTTGGTTTTCGGTATCCACCTGCTTTTTGATACCGAGCTGGTCGCGGACTTTGGCTTGGAAGAAAGCAACAGGCGATTCGTACCGGCGTGCTGTCGGACGCTCTTCCACGACGGGGGCGGGAGAATGCACTGTTTCCGGTTCGGCATCACTGTCAATGGTGATGGTAATGCGCGGTAACAGCGCCCCGATAAACGAATCCTCCTGCTCCGCTGAAGCCAACGCCACCGTTTTCGTTCCAATCGGCGGTAATTCCACCGTTTTTTGCGGTTTGGGCTGTGGTTTCACCGGCATGGTTTGCGGGGAAACGGTCGCCGATGCCGACTTGGGGTTAATGGTCGTAGCGGTTATAGCCGTTAGTGCTTGGGTTGGGGCGGGATGTACCTCCCGCGTATGAGCGGAAGCCGTCCGTTCGGGTTGGTGAATCGGGGCATCATCATTCGTAATCTCGGTCGTTACGGCGATGGGTGGTTTAATGGCAAACTGATTGGGATTCAGCATCCACGTTACCATGCCGATGCCCAGTACAACCGATGCCGCTACCGCGCCATACCTTTGAATGAATGGGCGAATCACGCCACCTTTTTTTTCGGTAACGGCGGGACTTTTGGCGCGAATATTTTGCCAGACGGCGGAGTCGGGTTTGACCTCCAAATCCGTCAACCGCTTCTTAAAGTGCTGATCCAATGTATTCTTGTTTTCGGGCATAGAGGTCAGGATGATGATTTTGTAACCATTTCTTCAAAAATTGACGGGCATTCGACAACTGGGACTTGGACGTTCCCACACTGATGCCGAGCATTTCGGCAACCTCCGCGTGGCTGAAACCTTCGATAGCATAGAGGTTGAAAACCGCGCGGTAGCCGTCGGGTAAGGACTGCAAAGCGTGCAGGAGCAAATCGGAATCGTCAGGCAGGTGGTCGGCTTCCACGCTCGGTTCGTCGGCATCTTCCAAAGGAACGGAATGCAGGTAGCCGATGGATTTATTTTTCCGTAAGCGGTCAATCGCCGTGCTGACGATCAGCCTCCTCACCCAGCCTTCTAACGAACCCTGCCCCTTGTACTGATGAATTTTATCGAAAACGCGGATAAAAGCATCTTGGAGTACGTCTTGGGCTTCGGCGCGGTCGGGAAAGTAACGCACGCATACGCCCATCATCTTGGGGGCGAACCGCCGATAGAGGGCTTCTTGGCAGTCGGCTTGCCCTTTTTGGCATCCCGTCGCTAAGTCGGTATCGGATAGATTTCGGTTACGCTTGAAGAAGTTTTTCATGGGCTGTGCGGGTTTTAATGCCTGTCCCTGTCCATTTTACCGATAAGACGCAAACGGGCGGGCAAAAGGTTGTATCCCTACCGAAAAAAATAGTGTAATTTTGAGGGGAAGTTATTTTCAGCAAGGCGAATCTTTAATTTTAGCGTGATGAAGGCAATGAAGTATCTGATATTGGTTTGGGGATGGTGGTTGATCCTATCGGTTAGCTATGCCCAAACAGTAAATTCGGCATGTGAAACCTATGAAAAAGACCTCGATCAAGCGGAAATCTTACAACAAGAGCAACCCGATAAAACGATTCTCATCGCCCGGGAGGTATTGGCGGAAGCGGAGCGCAAGGATTGTCTACGGCTTCAGATTCGCTGTTACCTCATCATCGGCACGGCTTACGAATTGATGGGACGATCCGAATTATCCCTACCCGCTTTGCAAAAAGGCTTGGCATTAGCCGGTCAAGGGCAGGAAATCAAGCTCCGTTCCACCCTTTTAGGCAATATCGGGCTTTACTTCGGGAATCGGGGTGATTATCCGCGCGCCACCAACTATGCCTTACAAGCCTTGCGTTTAGCCCAAGAAAGTAAGGATTATTTTAATATTTCATCCATTTACAATCATCTGGGTTCGATTTATGCGGATCAGGGACAATATGATAGCGCGCTGATGTACTTCCATAATAGTTATAAACTATTGCCCCTATTGAAAGATGAGGAAGGAGTATCCTTCGTTTTGAGCAACATTGCCACCATCAATGTCCTTAATAAGAACTATCGGGAAGGCGAACGCTATTATTTGGAAGGATTGCAATCCGCCAAAAAACATAAGATGATAGAATCCGTCTGCAATACCTACCAAAACTTAGGTAACCTATATTACGAAACCGGACAGTGGAAGAAAGCCATCGCTTACTTAGATTCATCCTATGAATTATCGATGGCTAAAAAATATGCGAACCTGCTTCCCAAAATATGGATGACCTACGGGCAAGTCTTTCAAGAACAAAAAGAATACAAAAAGGCATTAGCCTACCTGGACAGAGCCGACAGCGTAGCCCACTACATAAAAGGATGGGAAGATGTGATGAACGTTGCCCAACTGAAGTACCAACTCTTTAAGGCACAAAATAAGTGGCAACAAGCCCTGCAATACTACGAAGCCTACACCACAATGAAGGACAGCCTTCAGCATGAATCCAAGATGCAGGAAATCGGACGCTTACAAGGGCAGTACCAAGCCGAACAGCAATTCAATGCCTTAGAACGGAAACGCCAAGAGTTCGAAGCCAAGCGCACCCGTGCCAACAATCAGCAGTATTTATTGATATTCAGTGGTGTGCTGGCACTGATGGTTGGACTGCTGTTTCTTTCCCGCCTGCCGATCAAGGTCTGGATGTGGAATCTGCTCGTGTTTTTGACCTTCATGCTGATCTTCGAGTCCGTACTGGTTTATGTGGATTACCGCATCACGCCTTTCACGGAAGGCAAACCTTTCCCTACGTTGATGGTTAATTTTATCTTGGCGGCGATCTTTACGGGTTTACACCAGATCATCCAGCAGAAGTTAAGCCTGTTTTATGTGCGCTCGGCGGTTCGCTTTCGAGCATTACGACGGCTGAAGAAAAAAGCCTAAACAGATGCCCCAAAGAAGCCCCTCTTACAAATACCGATCCGTCTTATCCAAGATCTCCGACCGACCCGTGAAGGTCTTTTCCAAGTTCTCGGGCGTGAAAACCTCCGCCGTACTGCCGTAAGCGATAATCCGCTGATGAATCAGGATGACGGCATCAAAATAGTCCGGCACTTTGGCTAAATCATGGTGAACGATGATGACCAACTTACCCTCCCGCGCTAAGGCGTGCATCAAGTCCACGATTTTGGCTTCGGTGGTTACGTCCACGCCTACGAACGGTTCGTCAAATAAATAAATATCTGCTTCCTGACATAAAGCCCGTGCGATGAAGGTACGTTGTTGCTGTCCGCCGGAAAGTTCGCTGATCTGTCGGTCTTTGAAGTCGGTTAACTGGAGGCGTTCGAGGGCTTGGCGGGCTTTTTCCCGATCCGTTTCTTGCAAGGGTTGAAAGACTGATACATGCGCATACCGTCCCGTTAGCACGATTTCTTCCACCGTAGCGGGAAACGACCAGTCTATTTCTTCCTTTTGCGGAACGTAAGCGATGCGCGTTTGAAAATCGGTCAGCGGTTGCCCGTTGAGGTGAACCGTGCCGGCATCGGGTTTGATTAAGCCCAACATCGTCTTAAATAAAGTAGATTTTCCCGAACCGTTGGGACCGATCAAGCCCCACACCTGTCCCGATTCGATATTCAGATAAATGTTAGCCAATACGGTCTTTTTATCATACGAGACCCAAACGCCCTCCGTCTGTAAGGTAAAAGGGTGGGATAGACGTTTATCCATAGTTTTCTTCCGAACAGTGTAAGCCAATGCCCCCGCCGCTAATCCCAGAAAGGCAACTACTAATACCCAAAATAGGCTTCCCAGATAGCTGTCGGATTGGTGTTTATCAACCGAATGCGAAACCGTAGCCTGTTTTCCCGATAAGCCGTTGAAGATGGTTTCGGCATTGGTGCGGAGCATACCGACATACGTCCCGGCGGGTGAAAGCGAATCCCCCACCGAATCGGCAAAGAGTTTTCCGCCGACGACTGCGCCGTTATCCCGCGCGACCTGTTCGATAATCTTCGGATTTAATACATTTTCGATGAAGACGGCTTTCAGCCCCCGACTGCGGATGGTTTCGGCTAAGCGTTGCATGTCTTGCGTGCGGATTTCGGCATCGGTGGACGTGCCGAGCGCGGAGGCGACCTCCCAACCGTAGCGTTGCCCAAAATAACGGAAGGCATCATGGCTGGTAACGAGTACACGCTTTTCCTTCGGAATTTGCTGTAAGAGGTTGTTGATGTGTCTATCGGTTTCGAGGAGGCGGGCGGTGTAGGCTTGCAATCGGCTTTGGAAAAGGGCTTTCTTTTCGGGTAAAAGCTGAATAAAGGCATTAGTGATTGCCTCCGCATAGACGATGCCGTGCAGGGGATTCATCCATGCGTGGGGGTCAAAACTGCCGGCATGGTCGGGGTCGGTGAGGGCGGGGATGCTTTCCGTTACGGTATGGATGCGCCCTTTGGTGCCGGATTGGTTGATGAGTTCATCGAGCCAACCCTCCAGATTCAGCCCGTTTTTGAGGATGACTTGGGCGGAAAGGAGGAGTTGCACGTCTCCGGGTACGGGTTCATAGGTATGGGGATCGCTTCCGATGGGTAGTAGGGAACGGACTTCCACTTCGGGTTCACCGATGTTTCGGGCGATGTCGGCAATGATGGTCATGGTTGCCACACAGCGGGGACGCTTTGCCGTTTGCCCGCAAAGGTTGAGGATTAGGCAGAGGCAAAAGACCGTTAGGAGTATTTTTTTCATGGTAGTATGGGAATGGGACGTAAAGTTCGGTAAATTTCGGCTTTGGTATACGAAAGGGATAATTCAAAGTACAACAACGCCGGATGTAGCCCTTCGGGAGTGTTCCTACTCAAAACATTTTGGCATTTTGAGCCTTTCCACACGTTGCCGATAAAAAAACGTCTTTCCCGCTAACATTCCGCTTGGAAGGTTGGATATTTGCACCCGCAACAGCCATTAGTTATGTCCACGAAGAAAGCAGGCGGTTTGGGCAGGGGATTAGATGCCCTCATCCACGACAACACCTATGATAAACCCGAACACCTTAATCCCGAATCGGAATTGATTACCCCTGCGACAGGGATCGCCGAAATTGCCATTGACCGGATTGAAACCAACCCCTATCAGCCCCGCACCGAATTTGATGCCGATGCCCTGCAAGAACTATCAGACTCCATCCGGGTACAGGGGATCATCCAACCGATTACCGTTCGCCGACTGTCGGATGACCAGTACCAGCTCATCTCGGGTGAACGCCGCCTGCAAGCCTCCAAAATCGCGGGTTTAACGACCATTCCTGCCTACATTCGTACCGCCAACGATGAGCAGATGCTCGAATTTGCCCTCATCGAAAACATCCAACGTCAAGACCTGAATCCCTTAGAGGTCGCTTTAGCTTATAAACGCTTGATGGATGAATGCACCCTGACCATCGAAGCCGTCAGCGAGAAAGTAGGCAAGAAACGCCCTACCGTCAATAACTACCTGCGTTTGCTGAAATTACCGACCGAGATACAAGCGGGACTCAAAGCCGGTATGCTCAGTATGGGACATGCCCGCGCGTTGTTGGGGATTGATAACCCGATTTATCAGACGGCATTGTATAAGGACATCGTAGCCAAAGACCTTTCCGTGCGGGAGGTGGAGGAACGCGTGCGATTAATCGGCTTACCGAAAGAAAATAAAACCGCCCCCAAATCAGACCCCAAAATGGAGATACAGCTCCGCGACCTGACCCGTTCCCTCTCCAACCGTTACAACACCAAAGTGAAGATCAACAGCGATGCCGAGGGCAAAGGCGAAATCAAGATCAGCTTCTATTCGCAGGAAGACTTGAATCGATTGTTGGAGTTGTTGCAGTAATTATTTACAACAAGCAACGATATGTTCCATAGTGAGTGTGGGCATGTCTCTGATCTTTTGAAACAGGGTACGATTATCGGGGTCATGCGCATACACGATTCTCGACAGGATACTCAACCCTGTTCCCATTTCCGGTTCGGTAATCAAGACCCACTCGTTGGGGTTCGGTGTTGGATGTCCGCCCGGAGGAGGCGTTCGGTTTGTGGCATGGCGTAGTTTATTGGGTTTTATATGGTGGTTAGCTCTTCCTAACTACCGATTCTTTTTCAAGAGGTAGCAGTGGAATTGTGAGCTTCCATAACTTTTAGGTGGGTTGAAGGATACTTCCTTAAATTGTTCTGGCGTAATTTTTTCTCCGAGAACTTCCTTAAATAGACAGCTTAAATTGGGCTTTCTTTCTGAAACTGTCTTTTGGTCAAAGATACAGATACAAACATCACTCATTAAAGGGATAAGATTAATAAATGTTTGCCTGATCTTTTCTTCGTTATCATCGCATCCGTCATAGAAAAAGACGTGGATGCCTTGTTCAACAACAAATCGTTGTTCGTTTATTACTAAATCAGAATGTAATATTTCGGCACTATCTTTAATAATAGCGGTTACACTGTCCTTCACATTAAATAACATGAAATTGTTAACTGCGTCTTCAGGTGTTGCACTGTAGTTATGTGTACCACCACTCTCGTATGAATCAATCGTCCATACTTTAACACTTTTGTTCTCCCAACAAGTTGCTATTGCTGAAGCTCCGTGATATGTACCGACCTCTAAGTACTGAAGTCTTACGTCACTCAATAGTTGGCTGTACTTTTTACATACTTGATTAATGAAGAAAAGCTCTTGCCTTGAACGACTGGTGTCAATTTTAGAATTACCATTAACGGCTTTTTCCATATCTTCTTCTGAATCATAGCACGAAGGTATTATTTCTTGGTTTGGAATCGTGTTTGTACAGTCTCGCCCGATTCCAAGATCATAGAAATCCTTCCACCCTTTGGTTTCTTCATTAAACTTTCCGTCTTCGTCGCACAGCGTTCTGATAAACGCTATCAGTTCTTTGACTTGATTGTTTTCCATAGTGCAAATATAATACATCTTTCAATTAAAAACTTTGGCGTGGCGCATAGCTTGGGGCGACAGGCATCATTTGACCGTTTTTCGGGTTAAAAGCAAAAAATAAATGAGCGATTGTGGACAGATATAGCGATTTTGTCCATTTCTTTGCCGAAGGATTGCGCTATCTTTCGCGTCCGATTAACTAAGAAGGGCAACTATGGCACAGGCAAGAGTATCCATCCGGCGGAAAGTAACGATACTGACCTTCGCATTGGCGATGAGTATCATTTTGGTATCGTTCGGTGTGTTTTACTTCTTTTCGTTCCAAAATGCGAAAGACGGTTTATTGAATCGTTCCGTAACCTCCTTGCAGATGGTTGCACAGAACGTTACCGCCTCCGTTGAATTTGAGGATGCCGACCAAGCGCGTTTAGTCCTCTCTTCACTCAAAAACCTGCCGGAATTGACCCACGCCGTCGTTTTTCGGGAGAAAAAGGTCTTTAGCCAATATCAACCCCTCCGTTCTGAAAATTACGTTTTCAAAGCCCCCGCCCAACTCGTAGCTGAACCTGATATTACACAGGATGGTGATTTCTACCTTATTTCCGTTCCGGTGATGAAAGACCGCACCATCGTAGGGCAGGTGGTCGGGCGCATCTCCACCGAACTACTGAACGAACAGATACAGCAAATCGTTTTGATCTTAATGGGACTGCTGTTGGTGATTATGTTGATTGCCTTTATTGTGGCTAACATCCTTAACCGTCAGGTCTCGAAGCCCATTGTAGATTTAGCGGAGATTACCGAAAAGGTAGCCCAAGAAAATGATTATTCGATCCGTGCCGAAAAGACTTCCAACGACGAAATCGGTGATCTGGTAGGCGGTTTTAATTACATGCTCAACCGGGTGGATGAACAGACGACCGCCCTGCAACAAGCGATGACCGACCTCCGCAGTGCCCAACAGCAAATCGTCCTGAACGAAAAGATGGCGGCACTCGGTCAGCTGATCGCAGGGGTAGCCCATGAGATCAATACTCCCATCGGTTCGATCAAAGCCTCTATCGGCACGATTACTGATGCGATGCGGGATTCGATGGTACAGTTACCGAAATTACTCGGTACGTTAAGCGAAACGGAGCAAAATCTTTTTTATCGCTTGTTGGAAACGTCCTTAGAAAGTGTACCTTTGGATTCTAGCCGAGAGGAACGCAAAGCCAAAAAGGAACTTACTCAACAATTAGAAACGGCACAAATCCCGAACGCCGACCGTATCGCTGACCGGCTGGTGGACATGTCTGTATTTCGATTCGTTGAGCCTTATTATCCGCTCTTTCGGAAAGAAAATGCGTTGGAGGTCATCAGGGCTTGCGACGAACTGAGCGTTCAGCATCGCAGTAGCGAAAACATAAAAGTGGCGGTAGATAAGGTCTCGAAGATCGTCTTCGCACTGAAAAACTACGCCCGCTTCGATACCACGGCTAATAATGAAGAAAAACGCAAAGCCAGCGTGGTGGAAGGCATGGCAAACGTCCTAACGCTCTATCATAATTTACTCAAGAAGGGGATCGAGGTCTATCGTTTCTTTGAACCCAACATACCGGAAATTTATTGTTTCCCCGACGAACTCAACCAAGTGTGGACGAACCTCATCCACAATGCCATCCAAGCGATGAATCATGAAGGACGATTGGACATCTTCATCACTACGGAGGACGGGCAGATCGTCGTCAAAATTCGGGATTACGGTCCCGGCATCCCGCCTGAAATCCGCGACCGCATCTTTGAACCCTTTTTCACTACCAAGCCCGCAGGTGAGGGTAGCGGTTTGGGATTGGACATCGTGCGGAAAATCGTAGATAAACACGAAGGCAAAATCACCCTCGCTTCCGAACCCGGCAATACGACCTTCGGAATATTCCTGCCGATTATTACCGATTAATCGTATAATATTTTAACGGATTGAACGGATTGAGCCAATGAGTTACTTGTTTTCAGGTCATAAAGGGCATCTACCAGCTCCCTAAAGCTGGTACGGTCTGTTTGAAACAAAGGAGCTTTCACCTGCAAGACATATCCGGCGGGTGGGAAGCCCTCAAAAACGGCTTTAAGTTCAAACACTTCAAATACCTTGCCGTGTTTGGTTTCTAATTTTTTCTTTTGGGGGTTGAGTGCTTGATAGATGTGTTGTTCTTCCGGTGTAGTCATGGCATGCTTAATCAGGGGTTAATCCATTGGATAATTTCTTTAACGGAGTCAATAAATTCAGTTGCTTTAGCATGATCGTAAAGGGTTATATTTTCTTTTTCATAACGCCATTATTCACTCCATTGGGCAACATTATTCCAATGAAGTCTAAAATCTATATCTTGATTGCATTTATCAGCTAATTTATTCCGTAAGCCTGCCAAGAAAATGAGTTGGTTATAATACCAAATTCATTTATTCTTTGCATAGTTTTGTCTCGACAAACACTTGAAAATCAATAGTCTTTCAAGATTGAATTTAGGAAAATAAATAATGAATTTGGTATTATTCATTGCTAAAGAAGCGAATTAATAATAAAGGCAAAGCTACAAAAAAAATCATCACGGCTTAAACTGCTTCTGCCACTTATTCCTGAAATAGACTGCAATGAGGTTCATCGCTAAGGAGATGGATAAGAGGACGATGATTGCCGCCGCAGCGTTAATGAGGAAACCCTTTTGCGGGCGAGAAATCCAGTTGAATATCTGTACCGGTAGTGCGGAAAATTCATCCATCGGCGAAGTGGGCGCAAAAGGCACATAGACCATTACCCCGATAGCGATTAGCGGAGCGGATTCTCCGATCACCCGCGATAAAGCCAAGATGATCCCCGTTAAAATACCGCCCGAGGATGCCGGTAAGATCAAATGCCAAATCGTCTGCCAGCGGGTAGCCCCCATCCCGTAGGAGGCTTGCCGTAAGGTGGAAGGGACGGCGCGGATGGCTTCACGAGTGGTAACGATGATGATTGGTAAGATCAAGAGGGCTAAAGTTAACGAAGCGGAAAGCACACTTTGCCCCAAATGCAAGCCATGCACAAAGACCTCCAATCCTAACAAACCATAGATGATGGACGGTACACCCGCCAGATTATTGATATTCACTTCCAGAAAGCGGGCAAAACGGCTTTTGCGACCGCCGTATTCCTCCAAATAAACGCCTGCCGACACACCCAAGGGGATCGCAATCACAGCAGTATGGATCATAATCATCAGCGTACCGATGATCGCCGTAAAAATGCCTGCTTCTTCGGGATTACGGGAAGGCAAGTTGGTGAAGAATGAAAGATTGATCCTTCCCAAACCGTCAAATAAGATGTCCAGAATAAAGATCGCCAACAATATCAAGCCTGAAAACGTGCAGGCAATACCAAAATAGCGAAACAGGCGGTCTTGTAAGATATGCCGATGATGATTATTCATACTTCTGCTGGTATTTGCGGGTGATCCAACTGCCGATATTATTCAAGATAAACGTAAAGACAAAGAGCGTAATCCCCGCCGCGTAGATGGTACGAAATTCGTTGGAATCGTGCGCCACGTCCCCCGAACTGATCTGTACGATGTAGGTCGTAATCGTCTCAATCGGTACTAAAGGGTTAAGCGTTAGGTTGGGTTGCTGACCGGCTGCTACGGCTACAATCATCGTTTCACCCACCGCCCGCGAAAGTGCCAGCAATACCGACACCATAATGCCCGAAAAAGCGGCGGGTATCACCACCCGAATCGCAGTTTGATACTTGGTTGCTCCCATACCGTAGGAGGCTTCCTTGAGCGATTTGGGGATGGCGGAAAGGGCATCTTCACACAAAGAAGAGATCAGCGGGATAATCATCACTCCCATCACCATTCCGGCGGAAAGGGCGTTGAATCCTGACAGATTCGGGATGATAACTTGTAAAGCGGGCGTGATGACCGCCAAAGCAAAAAAACCATACACAACGGTCGGCACGGCGGCGAGCAGTTCCAACAGCGGTTTAACGACGCGCTTAAAGCGGGCAGAAGAATACATGTTGAGGTACACTGCCGTAGTCAAACCCAAAGGAATGGCTACCGCTAAGGCTATCAGGGTCGTTAAGAGGGTTCCCGTTAGGAGGGGTAGGATGCCGTAATGCTTATCGGAATAGAGGGGAGTCCACTGGGTATCGGTCAGGAATTCCCACAGCGAAACTTCCCCGAAAAAACGCAATGCCTGCGACAGCAAGATATAAACAATACCCACCGTCGTCAGGATGCTCACCCCCGCCGAACCGGCTAATAGGGCTTCGATAACACGTTCTTTCGGATTTTTGGTGTGCGGACTCATCATTTCCTATTCGAGGCGAAAGCTATAACGGCAATGTTAAGTGAATGTTACGTAAAGACCAAATGTTTGGTTGGGTACAAGCGACTCCCTTGAATAACTTTGATTTTAGTCTTTGTCAAAGAACAATTCGGTATTATCTTTGTACCATCCTGATGAATAATCGCTGACGGACATGGAAACACCCCAACTATCCACGCTTCCACCCTATAAAGGAAGCATTATTGAAGCCCTTTCGGAAATCAAACGTTTGGAAAACGCGTTTGAATCCGGGCAAATAGATCAAGAAACGTTTGACCGAGAAGCGCAACCGTTCCATCAACGCATCCATGACCGAGTCGAAAAAGTTTCCCGTAAGTTATTACCGCCAAAAACCTTAATCAAAGCCTTAGCAATTACTGTTTAGCCTTGAAAACAGGTTTACCCGGCTATATTGGAGCTTTTACGCCCGGAACGCTGCTCCGCTTTGAAATCAAGGAAGAGCTACAAACATCCCCAATATCTGAATTTCAGGATCGTTCAGATACTTACATTGGTAACATTGTGCGTGACTCTTTAGTGGAATACCTTATTCCCGAAGAGCATACTTTAACGGCTTTCCTTGCCGATGGCGATGGCAGACAACGACAACGTTTGCTAACATTCAGAAGATATTTTCAGACTTTTAAGAGCCTAAAGAGAGATGAAGAATGGAACTTCCATGAACGAGCAAGACAACTTGCCGACGAAAATTACGCCCACGAATATTTTTTCATCTTTATTTTTTCCAAACGAAATCCTTATCAAGATATTATACCGGAATTCATGGATGAGTTTCTTGCTGATTTGCTTTAGAAAAAATTAGTGGTTACGCTCAATCGCCGATACTCTTTTAGCACATTATCGCCCCCACCAAACCTTACTTTCCTCTATTTCTACTCCATCCTGTTTTCTTTCATATCCAAAAAACCTTTACCTTTGCCTAAAGGTTAATCAGCGATGACTTATACGGCTGTATGGATTAACTTACTCTTCTTTGTGCTTACCTGTTCTCACATCACGTTGGCTTCTTCCGACCGACCGGAAGACCACGTTTCGGTGAGGTGTGTTTTGAAAATAACCGGAGCAAATGCCATCTGTACCGGTGAGACCATCATTTTAGAAGCACCTGAAGGCTTCGATACCTACCTCTGGTCGGATGGCAGTACCGACCGAAAAATATCCGTCTATAAAGCCGGTCTTTATTGGGTGAATGCCAACAGGAAAATTAATGCCGGAGACACCGTACAAGACTGCCCTGCCTATGACAGTATTTTTGTTCGTGCGAAGCCTCCAATACCCATCAACATTGGTCGGGATACTCTAATCTGTGCCGGCACTACTTTAATATTGGATGCCGGAACCGACTTTTTTGCCTTCGTTTGGGATAACGGCTCGGCGTATCAGACCCGTCCCGTAACCCAAAGCGGAAAATATTGGGTAACGGTTTTTGATGAGGATTGCCAAAATACGGATACCATCCTCGTCGGCAACCGTGATTTTAGCGGAATAGCCCTGCAAACGCCCTCGGATGAAGCCTTTTCCTGCCAACCCTTTGCACAAAAAGCCACCCTCACCGGCAAACTGCTTCCCGAATATCAATTTACTTGGTTTCGGGACGGCAAGCCTCTGAAGGAATATACTTCCGTCATTGCGATTAAAGAAGCAGGTGATTATCAGGTGAAAGTCCGCGACCTGCTTTGTAAGCGGGATACGGTTATGCGGTTTCGCTATGCTCCTGATGTGACGGACCAATCCGAAGTCCATATTCCAAATGCTTTTTCGCCCAATCGGGACGAGAATAATGATCGCTTTCGGGTTTTCCCTTTCCGCATCTGTTCCTTTAAGATAGAGGTTTTCAACGGCTGGGGTCAACAGGTCTTTGCTTCCAATGACCCTCATTTTGAGTGGGACGGTAGCTCCGCCGGAACATTACTGCCCGAAGGCGTTTACATTTACCAAGTTCAGTTTAGCGGACTGCAAGGCAGGGAAGTCTGGAAGACCGGGACGATTACGATTGTTTATTAATGGGTATCGTGATGCCATTTTTGTATCTTTGTTGCAAATTGATCTCTAATTTGGAAGTTAGAGTATACAGAGTTGTTTTATTATTCTTGTATTGCTAAGTATAGTCTTGGTATTCTATTTATTCCTTATTAAGGAAACCGTATTGTATATTAAATAGTGAATGCCTGAAAAGACATAAGAACGTCAAAGGCTCAAAATACTCATACAGTTTTTTTATCTTTTCATGAAAGTTCCCATTTTAATCCTCTAATGAGTTTGATTTATTTAGATTTAGAAGTTACAGGAATTAAAAAGATAACGATTCCCGTTAAATGCCTCTTCGATAGTGGAGCAAGTGTCTCCTCCATTAATCAACGGATAGCCGATAAACTTACCAACGTGAGGTTTGGCTGTTTCCATAGCAAATTCCTTGATTATCAACACTTTAACCTCACCTAAATCTTCCATGGGCTTTGCTTTGCGTCCGGTAGTAGTAGAGACAAGGCATGCCTTGTCTCTACGCGGTTCGGTTTCCTAACTGATAAGGGGGAAAGCCTGATTATCAGGCAAATTTTAGCCGAACCTCACGTCAACCAATATTTAGACGCGCTTGATACTGACTTTTTGACGGCTGATGGGGCAACATCTATGCACTGTTTGGGTGTCATTCCTATCACTTGCGTGGTGGACGGTTTTCAAATAGGGGATTTATTTTATGTTTTCCCGCAGTTGAGCGAAGATATGATTATTGGCGCACCCACGATGCAGAAATATCGCCTCAAATTGGATTTTGAGCATGATGCAGTGATCGTTCCGCCGCTGTCGCGTAAATTACAGATTGTGTAATAAAAAAAAATCCTCCCCTAAAATGAAGAGGAGGATATGATTATCAAGTTATATTCTTTAGCGTACCAACTTCATCTCGTTGATGATGTGAGTAGCACCCGCCAGCTTATCAATACAGAAAAGTACGTAGCGGATGTCCACGTTGATGGTGCGTTTGTATTCTTCGTCGAAGTCAATATCGCCGCTCATGGCTTCCCAGTTGCCGTCGAAGGCTAAGCCGATGAGTTCGCCTTTCCCGTTGATGACGGGACTGCCCGAGTTACCGCCCGTGATGTCCGTATTACAAATGAAGCATACTGGAACATCGCCGTTCTCCGCATATTGACCGAAGTCTCTGTTTTTGTACAGTTCCATCAGGCGGGAAGGCACGACGAATTCGGGATCATTCGGGTCTTCTTTTTCATAAATGCCCTTCAGCGTCGTCAGGTAATCATACGAGACAGCATCCATCGGCTTATACGGTTTCACCTGTCCGTACGTTACCCGCATGGTGGAGTTGGCATCGGGGTAGAAACGCTTACTTGCGTTCATTTCCCGCATCCCGCCGATATAGCTTTTGAGTTCTTTATCCACTACAGCATTATAAGAGTCGAATTTCGGCTTAACGACCGTGCTGAAGATGGTATGAAACTCGGAAGCGATCTGGTAAGCCGGGTCTTTGAGGAGGGCTTTCTTGTTGGGACTTTTCAAGAAGGCATCCAATTTCGCTTGGCTGGCAAACATGGATTTGGCAAAAACTTCATCTACCCACTTGTTGTAGTCGCCTTTGTATTTGGAGGCAATGGTTTTGAAGAAAGCAGGCTGTTGCGATGCCGGCACATCCTCCGCATAATATTTGTAGAGCGATGCCATCACTTTTTTATCTGCCGGAGCGTGATAATCCTTAAACTGCTTTCCGATAGCACCTTTCACGCGGGTTTGGAATTGTGCCATCTTCTCTTTATCGTCAATGATAGCTTCCAACGCACGCATGGAATACGCCAAGGTAATGATCTCGGGGGCAAGTGCCGCCTCTTGGTAATAAATCAAAGCCGTGTTGTAAGGCTTGAAGTCCTCAACGGCTTGTCTGACGTTATCAACCGATTTTGCGTATTTGTCGGTACGGTCGGCAGAACCGCGCGCCCATTCCAGAAACTTTTTCTCTTCCGCCCGTTTGAGTTCTACGGTACGGAGGCGTTTTAAGCCTTTATTTTGTCCGATAAAGTATTTCCAGTAGTTGGCGATGCGGGCATATTTGGAGGCGTATTGTAAACGAACGCCTTTATCTTTATCCATCTCGGATTTCCAGCACTCCAAGCGTTTGGTGCGGAGTTTCACGCGGGAGGGATTGGAGGATTCCTGTGCCAGATTCACGATGTCGGACGTTAAGTAGCGTTGCGTCCTACCGGGGAAACCCATAATCATCGTAAAGTCATTCGGTTTGATCCCTTTCAGCGAGATCGGCAAGGAATGCTTGGGTTTAAGCGGAATGTTATTGGGGCTATAAGGTGCCGGATTACCGTCGGGTCCCGAATACACGCGGAACATGGAGAAGTCGCCCGTATGGCGGGGCCACATCCAGTTATCGGTATCGCCACCGAATTTACCAATGGATTCTTCGGGCGTACCCACCAAACGCACGTCGGGAAACTTTTGATAAACGAACATCAAATGCTCTGCGCCGTAATAGACGGGTTTTACTTCCACATCATACTTTCCGTTTTCGGAGGCATCTTTGGTGAGGGCGGTGTACACATCTTCACGTTTTTCACCTGCGGCTACGCGGTTGTTGACGGTAGTGGTAACGTCGTCCATACGGACTAAGAATTTGACGAATAAGCCGTCCACGGGCTTTTCGTCGCCTTTGGTTTTCGCCCAGAAGCCGTTGGTGAGGATGTCGTTTTCGACGGTGGAATGCGACTGGATGGCATCATAACCGCAGTGGTGGTTGGTCAAGATCAAGCCCTGATCGGAGACGATTTCACCCGTACAGAAACCGCCGAACCAAACGATAGCATCTTTCAGACTACCTTTGTTTACATCGTAGATTTGGTCAGGGGAAAGTTGTAAGCCTAATCGCTTCATCTCCTCGTAGTTTTGGGAGATCAAAAACGGCAACCACATGCCTTCATCGGGCGGGTTACAGACGGCTGTTGGGGATTTGGCTTCCGGCTTGGTAGTCGGAGCGGGATTGCCCGTGGGGTTGGTTGCCCATGCGGAACAAGCGGAAAGGAAAATGACGGATAGGAGTAGTTTCTTCATCTGCTATTTTTTGCTGAAGCCCAAAAAATGAACCCCCAAAGTAAATCATCAATCCGTTGAATTGCTAACAATCGGTTGTTATTTGATCCAAACGTTTTAAGGGATTGTGAATTTTTCATTATTATTCACAGTGGCGGGTGGCAAGCAATCGTTAATCTTTATACCCTTCCGCGCTTTAGCTAATAGTATGAACGGTAATCAGCGATTCAAAACGCTTAAAGTCATCGGAGTTATGGGTTAGTATCTCAGAAATATGATGGGTGAGCATCGTTGCTACAATATTGGCATCGTGAATGAGTCGTCCACTAATGTCCAATTCTTTATTTTCAACGAATTGCAATAAATAATCCATGGCGATATTATCATCATAAATAACGGAAAAATAATTTCTCCATTCTACTATTAATTGGGCTGTCTCTTGTCGCTTTTGAATCGTAGGCTGTCCTTTTAGTTCTTGGCTCAGAAATTCTCGAATGACTTGATTGGAAATGATGAGGTTATAGCCGGCATTGTAAAAGGTTTGAATCGTTTGCACCGATTGTTGATGTAAAATATGATCCTTATGCGAAAGGAAAATCCAGACGTTGGTATCTACAAACAGTCGCTTCATCGCTTATTTATACAGATCAGCCCTCCTAAAAGTATCTTTCATATCAAAAGGCAATGGACTATTGAATACCGGTATTTGTAATGGAAGCTTCGGCTTATTCAACTCTTTAAGTTGCTCTAACTTATTCATCACCCGAATCGTTAGGTCAACATTTCGGAGTATTTCTTTCCCTAAAGGCGATTTCATTAATGTTATGCGCGGAACATCTAACATCTTTTTCTCCAACATCGTGCGGAGGGGCTTAATCTTGCTCAAAAGCCGATCTATTTTTTCGTAATCAGGTTCAGTCGCTTGTAATTCCATCAAAATCATTTCTAATTTTGAATTCAACCGAATCATCATTTTTAATAATGAAGTCATAATCCAGTTGGTCATCGAAGTCGGGAGAAAATTTCCGATTCGTTGGTCAGCGTGCATACTAATCTTAACCATTGGCAAAACCAACCAATGAAGAAACGCAAATGCACGAATATTAAAATCTAAATGATCGGGCTTGGCAAACATCAACGATTTAGCTTTTACCTTTACAAAGGTACGAAAATATAAAGAAAATCGTTTACGAAGCAGTGCTATAATCTTGCTTTCTCCCGACCTGACCCTTATCTTTACTCCTATGAAACTCACCATCCCCATGCCTTGCTCCGAAAACTGGGACGCGATGATGCCTACCGCCTGCGGACGCTTCTGCGCCGTCTGCCAAAAGGAAGTCATTGACGTAACCGAAATGGATGATGACACCATCCTCCAAAAATATACCGATAACGGTGGCAATCTCTGCATTCGAGCGCGGGAGGAACAACTCACGCCCATCATCCCCGTACAAACTTTCCCGATGCAACGGCTGACGGTTTTTGCGCTGGCGGTCTGGTTGGTCTTTGCGGGTGGGTTAGTGAGTGAGATACAGGCACAAATCGAAACCCTACCCACCAAAAAGATCGAAATTCCCGATGAAATGCTGTATTCCACCCTCACCGTGCGGGTCATTGATGAAAATAACCAACCCGTGGACAGTGCAGAAGTCAACATTCGCGGGCTGAATCTCAAACGAATTACTGATAAAGACGGCTACGCTACCTTTGAACAGGTAAAGAAGGGCGAATATCTTTTAATAGCGACTACTAAGAAGAATTTGGAGTTAGCCTTCCTTACACTTGAGGCCGGTTGTCATAACTACACCGAAATGATGTTTGAACCTAATATACCTACAACTGTAACCGTTCGTGAATTAGCTCCTGTTAGGCATGTGGCTGGTGCACCCATAGTTATTGAAACTATCGAAAGTCCTAGTACCAGCTTTTTCCCCTCTTTAAGCGGAGTCTTCGACAACAACGGCAACGTCATCTTAGAGCAATACAAAATCAGATAGGTCCTTATAAAAAGACAAGCGTTCCAATTCAATATGACTTGGAACGCTTGTTAATCTATGATAGGTATTTTACTCGACGATCACTTTGAAGTTTCGCTTCATGCCGTCCGCTTCCCACGTTAAGAAGTAAACGCCGGAAGATAAATGCGCTGTGCTGACGGGTATTTCTTGCATTCCACTTTCCAAATTCAGGCTTTCCGAGAATAAAATTCTGCCGTTAACGTCTGCTAAGGAATAAGCCACCGTTTGCGAAGCATCAAGCATCGTTTGGATGAAGAAGATGCCACGGTTCGGGTTCGGGTAGATGGTTACCGGAATTTCTACCGTTAAGCCTTCCTCCCGCGTAGTGGAGGTAAAGAACAAAGTATTAACCGAGAAGGAGGAATTAGCCACGCCTAAGCAGTTGGCTTGCACCTGCACCTCGTAGCGGGTAGCGGTTCTAAGTCCTACTAAATCAGCCATGTTGGTCGTCAAGTTCAGGTTAGACCATACACTTGTTCCCGTCGGACGATAGCGCAACGTATATTGATTCGCATGGATGACCACATCCCAAAAGACCTTTGCCGTGGTGCGGGTGATGTTGGCAATACGCACATTTTGAGGCACGGTACAGCTCGGTACTTGAGTGTTAAACGAAAATTCGGTCGTGTAATTGGAGAATTTATTACCGCAATTCGTCCGCACAATCAGGCGATAAGCCGTATTCGGCACTAAATTTCGGAGGGTAACGGTTTCCGTTTCACTGCTGACGGTGGTCGTCTTGGTACTGTTCGCCGCGCGGTACTGGATTTCATAGTTGACTACGCCGGCAACGGGTGTGATGTTGATGACTGCCTCCGTAAGCGTGGGCGTGATGGAAACCGATGCCGGCGGCTGACAATTAGCGGGCGGGGTGGTGGTGCGGAAACGGATCGTGTCCCCGTATTCGGACGTTACGCCGTTGGAGCATATGTTCCGCAAGCGGACTGAATATTCCGTATTGGTTTGTAAGCCCGTTAAAGTGAATACCTGATCGCTTAAACCGCTGATGGTAGTCCAGCCCGTCTGTTGAGGCGAACGATAGCTGATCTCGAAGAAATCCACGTTGGCGGGGAACGCCCACAGCAGGTCTGCCGAGGTAGGACGCATGTTTTTAGCAATCAACGTGGTGGGTTTGGCGCAAGTATTTCCGCAGTCAATCACGTTGATCGTGATGGGATCGGAAGCCACTTGAATACAGGTAAAATTCTGAACTACGGCACGGAAAGCGGTCGTACTCACGATATTTTCTACTACTAAAATAGTGGAACGCTGGTTCAAACGGCTGACGGTGCGGAAATTATTGGTCGAATATTCCCAACGGACGACTTCCCCGACGGGATTCGTCAAGCGTAAGTTGATGGTATTTTGTCCCCGACATACGGAATTCTGTCCCGACATTTCAAACAACGGTCCCGGACTGGAGCAAGAAGTGGTAAACGTAAAGATGAACGTATAATCCGATTGAGCATTGGTCGTACCCGAACATAAAGCACGGATGCGTACTTGATAGGTTTGATCGGGTAAAAGTCCGGTGATCGTCAGGGGCGGTGCTGTTATATTAATGGATGTCCATGACGTATTACCTGACTGACGGTATTGCACTTGATACGAATGCGCCGACTGATGACCTTTCCAATCAATGCTTGCGGTTTTGTCGGTAATGCGCGTGATTTTGGCATTGGTTGGCATTGGGCAGTTCACGCAGTTTCTTACTTTCAAGAAAACAGGAAGGGTTGTATCCTGTCGGCAAAAGTCGGCTTTCACCACCGCGCGATACCAACGACCAAGCGTTAAGTTATTGAATCGTAACGTATCAGTGATGTTGCGGATACGGAAATAGGGACCTTCTTCTTGGCGAGCATATTCCCAATAAAGGATTGTTCCGAAATAGTTTTGCAGTTTGATTAATCCCGTATTACCGGCATTGCAAACCGAATCCACCGGCAATTTGATGTTTCCCGCAATGGAAGGCAAAAATCCACAGGCTTCGCAGGAATCCACGTCAATAACGACAGCCTTAGAGGTTTCGGGGAAACAGGTTAAGTTTTTGATTTGTGCGCGCACCCACGTCTTTTTAAGCACATTCGGCAGGCTGAAAGTTGTAGCTCCACCCGGATAAGCCACGATGGAGGCAAAACCATCTTCCGAGACTTCCCAGCGGGTAACCGTCCCCAGATGCCCTGTTAAGCTGATGTTGACGACCGTTCCGCCGGTAATACATGCCGGAGTATTGTTGGAAGTGATGCGGGTTACACCGCCAATGGTACGGGCATGGTTACAATATTCACAGGAATCCACGGACAGAAATGCCGTGTCGGAGTAGGCTTCAGCGCAGAGACCGTTTTTCACCACTGCCCGAACGAAAGTATTAAAGGTTAGATTCGTGTAGGTTAAGTTAGAAATGGTAACGGGTAAAGCCACCACGTTGGCAACGAATTTATCGGTAGAAGTCTCCCAGCGAACCACTGCACCTACGTTATTACTGAGCGTAAGCGTACCAGTATTGCCTAAAATACAAAGGGTTTTTGAGCCGGCTATCTTACCGCCTTTCGTAGGAGCGTAGATAACCGAAGCCCGAATGGTATCCGAAGCCTCCGCCGCGCAATCGCAACTCTGCACCACCGCGCGGTAAACGGTATTATTCGCGGGTACTTCGCCGATGACTAAATAAGGAGTCTTTACGTCGGGAATCGGCGTGAAAGTCAAGGCATTATTGGTCGAATATTCCCAACGGGTAAGTTTCCCCGTATAGCCCGTCGCAAAGATGGTATCAGCAGAGACGGCGCAGGCGGGCGTTAACTTTTTCTTGATAATGCGGGCAAATCGGGTCGGCACACCACAGGCGTTGGCTTGCGATTGGATCGTGGCGGCGAAAATATCCTGTACGCCCTTCGAGTAGCGTTCATCCGGTCCAAAAACGCAGGTATCGGTAAAATAACCGATGATATGAACTCGATTGGCTAAAGCATTAAAGCGGAGTCCGCGTCCTTCGTCAGGTTTACTTCTTGAACCCGTGCGGTTTACCGAGACGAATTCACCGGTATTTTTATGTTTGGTAACGAAGATGTCGGTATTCACTTTGCCGTAGTTATCAAACCATTCCGTTACGCCGGTACAGCCGAAATTAAGGCTTTCGGAGAAACTCCCCGTTGTGTAAATATTACCGGAGGTATCTAAGGCTATATCCAATACATCGCAACGTTCGCCGTCGCCTTTGGTTGCCCAGATGGTATTACCTGCATCGTCCAATTTAAGGATGTAGAGGGATTTTCCCGTGATGACTTCATTCACCACCGACTGCCCACCGAAGAGGGCTAAATTGGTATAAGAACCCGTGATATACAGCTCACTTGTAACAGTATCAATGGCGATGGCGTTGCCTAAATCATTATCAAAGCCTCCACCCGTAAAGAGCCATATGGGTATCCGCGTAGAATCATAGGCACAGACGAAAACATCGGTTGTACCATTGGGTTCACGATTATTTTCGGTAAAGAAGGCGGCGGTCAGGGTCGGCGAGGCAAACGAACCCGTTACGTAGATCGTCCCGATGCTATCCGTAGCCAAATCCGAACCGTGATCGTCAAGTTCGCCACCGGATTGTTCCACCCAGATATTCGTCCCAAGGGAGTCGTAACGGGCAAGAAAAACGTCCTTTTTGCCGACGGAATTGGCTTCATTGAGGTCAAAAAAGGCTTTATCTTCAAAATAACCCGTAACGTAGAGCTGGTCGAATTTATCAATATAGAGGTCGTTGGAGACATCGCTACCCGTCCCCCCCATATTTTTGAACCACAGCACGCCCCCGTTTTGCTGATCTATCTTACAAACGAAGGCATCGGTAGTACCCGTGGCGGTATTGGTATAGGAAATACCATCCACATCAAGGGCAGAACTTTTGAAGTAACCCGTAACGTAGATCCTGCCGTAGGAGTCTAATCCGATACCGGTAACGTTGTCAATATCGTCGCCCGACATCTGAATAGCCCACAATACACCACCGGAACCGTTGGTTTTCAGCACATAAATGTCTTCTTTACCGCCGGAAACGAAGGAAATTGTGCCAAAAGTAATCGTCCCGGTAAACTGACCGGCGGTATAAAAGTTGCCGGATTTATCGGTGGTGATGACGTTTCCGGCATCGAAAGTTGTGCCACCGCCAGTACGGCTACCGATAACGGTCAGGTTTTCTTGTTGCGCCCAAGCGATGCTCAGATTGAAAAAGAGCAGTAACCAAGCGTAAGTACGTATAAGATGTTTCACAATACGATCAGCTTAAACATTTGGGCGTAAAGTTACGCATTTTCGGGCAAAAAGCGAAATTACGGACAAACGGGTCGTGCTACACTTGACATGATAAAAAAAATCCACAGGGGGATTTTTCTAATTTGGGGTTATCAATACTCCGGACAAACTTAAGCGGCGATACAGCCTATTTTGAGGATTTTCCGGATGAAGTCCGGATTTTCGAGCAAGTTAGGTTCTATTTTGAAGTACTTAAAAATGTTTTGAGCGATGAATCGATTGAATTTTTCCTTTTGATAGAAGCCATAGAGAAATGTTGGTCGGATGGATCATTGGTAGCGTCTTTCGGGAGTTGATCAAAATTACTGGAAGAAAAATCTGCATTTATTCGGGGGAAACTTTTGACATAGAACCGGAATTGGAACTCAACGGTGCTGTAGATTACCTGATCGCTTCGGGTAAAGCCCGATTTCCGATAGAAGGTCCCATCATCGCCGTAGCGGAAGCCAAACCCGATAATCTGATTACCGGTTTGGGGCAATGTATTGCT
>Ga0209573_1000739_pt1 | contig 61079 bp, 35 predicted proteins | sample TNRBio252014_DNA_FD_185870 | JGI IMG/M metagenome (GOLD analysis project Ga0209573, IMG submission 185870) | Wastewater treatment Type I Accumulibacter community from EBPR Bioreactor in Madison, WI, USA - TNR Reactor_6/25/2014_ DNA (SPAdes)... | ecosystem: Engineered > Bioreactor > EBPR >...
AAATGATTACTTTTTCAAAAAAAGAGCGACTATAAATCAACTCTTTTTTCTCCGTGTCAACTCTACCAGACCGCGGAGGGTCTGGTTACGCAAAAGAACGAGATAAGTAGTTGGCGGAAACCCTTAATTTGGTGCATATGGGGCAACTTGAAATCTGCCCCCCCAATTTTTTAGTGTTATTGCTTCCTAAACAAGTGCAACGCTTTTTTCTTTAATTTGTTCTGTTTTAACTGCTTGATATTTTCTTAAGTATAGGTCGCTTGGGTCCATTTTGTAGCCCTTCCAAGCATAAGGGTCTTCGCCTAATACTTGAATCACTTTGCGATTATCGGCTTGTGCTGGTGAATTGCTTTCCATACATGCTTTCCCCCAAGGTAAAAAAGAATAAGAATTCATGTAATGGTAAACGATTGCGCGGCGATAATTGTTTTTGGTCTTATTTTTTTCAGATTTATGTAATAAATATCCGTTAAAAAATATGACATCGCCTTTTTTTACTTCTACTGGAATTTGAGGTGATTCATCAAAACCAAAAACCTGTTGTGCTGAATCATATTTGTCAGGTTGGTTGTGATCGCGAAAGGGGTAGATATAACCTGATTTATGAGAACCAGGCAATACCCATAAGCAGCCGTTTTCGATAGTGGCATCATCTAGAGCGACCCAAGCTCCACATAGAGAGCGATCGCGGGTGGGAATATAACATTCATCTTGGTGCCATGCTTGGCCAGGAAGCCCAGGTGGTTTTACAAAATACATGGATTGCATACATTTTACGGATGGTCCAATACATTCCCTTAAAACAGCAGTTATGTTAGGGTGTTTCATATATTTTATAAAAATAGGGCTGACGGTATGTGGATGATGAATGCATAGTATTTTATTGTAAACTTCTTCAGGTGTACCTTTATTTTCGAGATCATTAAAAATGGGTGAGGGGTATTTTCCACCAGCCATTTCTTTGATGTCTTGGTTCATTTCTTCGCATTCTTGGGTGGTCAGGGCGTTTTTAGCGATATAGTAGCCATTTGCATTAAATTGATCTTGGATTGACAACATATTAGCTCCTTTTGCTATTTGTGTGAATTCGTGCTTTATTTTATAGAAAAATTGATTATAAAAATGTCAGAAATTACTCATTTTTTGTCAAAAATTGATATTATGGAACGAACTCACTATATTGGTAGCGTGGTTTACCCTCTAAAAGGTGTTTGGCGGGGTACCCTAAAACACTACCAAATTTTTTATATGGGGGATAGTTTTTCGGATGTTACTATAAATGGGCAAAAGTATCACACCCCAGCACACAGTATATATCTGATGTATCCGCATCTGCCTTATGTCATTGAGTTTAACCCAAACCAAGAAAGTACCCATTATTGGATTCACTTTAATGACTCTGCTCATTTGTTAAATAAACTGCAGCTATTAAAAACAGACTTTTATCAATTTACAGGTGTCGAGATTTTTAAGCAGTATATGGAATTAGCTTTGACTTTTCGTTCACATGAGGAGTTTCAGGCGTCTGCTCATTCGTTTGTGATTAATTTTTTGGAGACATATGTTGATTATTGTTTTCAAAAGCCAATGATGAATGATTCTTTTTCAGAAAAAGTTTTGCTTGCGATTAATTATTTGCGAAAAAATTATACAAAAGAAATTACATTAGAAGAAATCGCTAAAGTTGTGCATTCTTCTCCTGAGCATTTGATACGATTATTTCGTAAGGCAAAACTACCAAGCCCTATGTCTTATTTAAGAGATTTGCGTATTAAGAGATCGATAGAATTGATGAAATCTACCAGTTTGGCTTTAAAAGAAATCGGTGATCAAGTAGGTATTCCCGACCAGTATCAATTTTCAAAACTGGTCAAAAAAATAATGGGAAAAAACTCAAAAGCAATTCGCAGAGAGAATTAATCAGATAAAAAGTAAATGGATTTCGTTGTGTGATGTGTTGATTATATTTAGCGACCAAGTGGTGGCAGAAACATTTTTTTGACTTCGTCAACAATCATTTTGATCGGTGCTATGCCAGCAAATAGGCGTTGTTTATATGTTCCTTTGCTAGTGGTTATAAATGGTTTGTCCTTATCAATATTTGCAAGTGATGCTTCGACAATTTCGATTGGTGGTCGTCGTAACGTTCCCAATTTGCTGTGATAAGCACCTGCCTTTTCGTCAAATTCTGTGGCAGTAGGGCCAGGCAGTAAAGTTTGCACTGTAATGCCTTTTCCTTTCCACTCACCATAAAGGGCAAGGCTGAAATTATGAAGACATGTTTTAGCGGCTGAATATACAGCGATAAAAGGTACTGGTTGTAATGCAGCTGGCGAAGAAAGATTAATGATGGCACTAGTGGGGAAAAATTTCAGATCATCCAGAAAAAGTCGGCATAAGGAAATTGGGGTTATAGCATTTAGCTGAAGGATTTTTTCATAGCTTTCGGCGTTTGTTTTTTCAAAACTGCCCCAATGACCAAAAGCCGCATTGTTTATCAACAAACGGATTTTTGTCCCTTCATTTTTTGTTGATTCTTTTACTTTAAAGGCGCTACCAAATTCGCCTAGGTCGATCAGTAGTATTCGAGTTTGTATTTTGTATTGACTGATTAATTCTGACGATAAATCTTCAAGCAACTGTTTACGGCGCGCTACCATAAAAATGTTAATACCCGCTGCGGCGAGATGCCTGCAAAACTCAGCCCCAATACCTGAAGATGCACCTGTCACTAATGCCCAATCGCCTTTGCATTCTGCCAATTTCATTTTTGCTCCTTTATTTTTCGATTAACGACAAAACTACTGTATTGCTTTTTCGTGCCCTATTAAGTGCTTTCTTTTGATTGTTATTTAGAGTGTTTCCTATTCTTAGCGCGTTTGCGGCAATAGTAAGAGCAGGATTGACACCTAAACTGGTCGGAAAAAGCGATGCATCTGCGATATAAAGATTTTCTAGATCATGAGCTTTGCCATTTTTATCTACTACCGACTTACTTGCATCGGAGCCCATACGACAAGTTCCGCAAGCATGTGCAATTAAAGTATTTTTTTCACCACCATAAATTTTCATTTTTAAATATGTTTTAAATAAGACATTTAGGTTCTTACGCATACGATTGAGTTTCAGTTTATCTTGCGAGTGTACTTTATAGGTAAAACTGGTCTGATTGGGGGTATCCAAAACTTGATTGTCTGCGTTCGGGGAATCTTCTACAATTGATGCTAAAACAAGGCTGTGCGCAAATTTTTTCCTTAGATAAAATTTCAGAAAGGGCGAAATTAATTGAGCGCCCCATTTTAAAATTTTTGAGTGAAAAGATAAATCACGGATTAAATCTTGAAATATAATATCGATCGGCGGCATTTTACCAAATGATTGAACCGTTCCCCCGTTACCTTCTGGCAGGTGGTAGAAATCATTAAAAGCAATTTGTTTGCAATTCCTGTTTGCATCTTCGGATTTGGCATCGAGAACATAAAGATCAATCAGATGCCGCATTAAATTTTTGCCAACTTGATTTGAGGAGTTTGCTAAACCTACAGGAAATTGTTCGGACTTTGATCGAAACAGAATACGAGGGGTTTCCAAGGCACCAGCTGCCAAGACAACAGACTTGGATTTCAAAATAAGTCTTTCTTGATTTTTTATCACAATAACTTCTGTGATTTTTTTTCCTTCGAAGGCTAATTTTTCAACTTCACATTCATCTAATAAAAGTGCTCCTGGTAATTTCAATGCTTCTTTAAGTGCGCGATTACCGGCATGATTTTTATTGTTATGATTGCAGAGATGACCTTGACAGCCTTGGCAGTTTGGATTTTGCTGTGAGGCTAGAGGCAAGGGGTAAGGGTGTAGCCCTTGTGACATGAGGCGATTTTTAAGAATTTCATTTTGTAGTGTTAGCGTTTTAGGAGGCTGTACCCCAAATAGGTTTTCGGCTTCTTCATAAAATGGTTGCATTTCTTCATAGCTAACTGGCCAAGAAGAAAAATCAGATTTTTGTGCTCTTTCCATTGCCATACCATATAGTAAACTAGACCCGCCAGCACCTTCACCAATGAAAGGTCTGAACACATACGGTTTCTTAAGCGACAAATCGCTAATCGTTGAAAAGCGACGACCTGATTTTTGAAATTGTTCTTTCTGTGTGTTTTGATTATTCTTAAGTAATTCAGTGTAATTACCTGTGTTTGTTAGTTTTTCTTGGGCAAGGCCTTTTTCACAAAACAAAACTTTTTTGCCTGTTTTTGCAAGGCTCAGACCTAACACGCTTCCGCCCATACCTGTGCCAATAATGATATAGTCCCAGTGTTTTTGGCTGGCATTTCGAGTGTTTTGATCCATATTTTCTTTCTAGAAAAATGTGGTGAAAAAAAATTAAAGACAGAAGCTTTTGGTAGAGTCAGAATTTGAAAAGCCGAAATACATTTTTTCTTCAACTGTCACAGGTCTTGCTTGATTCCTTAGATAATGAGCGGCGAGACTTTCTTGTTCTGGTTTAATGAAATATTTGTATAAAGAGCGTTCTTTTTTATTTTTATTTGCAGTGTTTTGACACCGACACAATTCCGAGCGGTATTTGCTTATGGGAAGATACAATAGATTTGCGGGAGCATTCTGAACGCTCGGGCATGGCTTTTCACCTCCAATTTCTGTAAAACATAATAATTCTTTATAATAATTTTTATGTCTTGGATTTACTTCAATTGCTAGGCCAGTATATTTTTTTATCAAACTTGAATAAATCACTAAATAATTAAACAATAAAACTAATATCTCTTTTGAGTTTCTATAATCATGGCTAATTACTAGGCGCGATATCTCAACAATTTTTTCATTTGAAGATTTTAAAAATTGGATTTCGTCATGGTAGATTTTTTGTGCTGGTAATCTTGACGACTCATCAAAAACCAAAGTAACGCTTCCAGCAATATTTTTATTTTTATCTTTTACGACTAAAACTATTGTTTCGTCATCCTCATCATAATTTTTTACTAACCATTCATTTGGGTTCTTTTGAATGTAACCTTTATCTAGATAGATCCGATAGGCCATACGATAAACAATCTCTTTTTCTTCCAAGCTATTAGCAATTTTAATTGTAAATTCAGACGATTGTCTTTTTTCAAGTAAGGGTTGACTTTTTTTGCTAGAAGCCAAGGTTGAGCTAATAGCTATTGATAAACCAGTAGGTCTTCTTTTTGAAATCATCGTATTCTCCTAATTAAGCGATATCTTTGATTGATTTTCTGGTTGTATTAAATTGGTTAAGAAATAGGTTCCAATGTTTTAATGTATCCCATTGCTTAATTTTCTGCGCATAGTTATCAACATTTTTCTTTAAAATTTCATTTGATAAGCAATCATCGATAGCAGCTTGAATATTGCTTTTTGTAGCATTCTTAGGTGAAAGATAACACCCTAAATTTTTTTCAACTAAAGCCATTGAAACTAGAGACTGATCTGGGTTAGAGGGGAAACATAACACAGGGGTTCCATGGGCTAAACTTTGGTATACTGTGCCACTGCCGCCATGACAGATAGTTAAGTTGCATTGATCCAAAATACGATTTGGGTCAACGAGCTGGTGAATCCATGAGCGATTTCTTAAATCAGGGTATTTTCGCAAGAGTTCTGTTTTTTCTGAATCTGATATGCCAGATAGAATCACAAAAGCTTTTGTTTTCATTACAGCTATTAGGATGCGGTCAATGAGTTCGTTATTACCTGTACTGCCCATGCTAATATAGATGCCCTTTTCTATTTTATGCGGGAATTCAGGTCCATTAGCATTCCAAAGTACTGGCCCTAAAAAGAAGTGGTTTTCAGGTATATTTTTAATTTCCGAAAATTCTGGCAGGTCAAGGTAAGCATTATAGTCGCCGTCAGTGTATAATTGTCTGAAATCATTTTTGGGTTCTAGGCCATAATGTTTTCTTATGCGATTTAATTCAAGAGCAAATAATTTAAATGTCATAGGTCGTATTAAAGAAAATAGCCCATTTTTTAGCCATGCAGGAAAGTTTCCAAGAAAGCTATTATCTGGTGCAGGAAATGGACAGTCTCTGTGAGGTGACCAATGGGAATTTGAAAGATTTAGCAAAGGTAAATTACAAATTTTTGAAGAAATAGGGGCTGTTAAGCGAAAATCGGTTACTATTAAATCAGGTTTAACAATTCGATATAAATTAATTTCCTCGTCTACATAACGAATCATTTCCTCAAAAGTATAAAAAAACTTTCCTTTTTTAACGCGTGTATAAAAAGTGCTGCTTTTTATAGTTTGGTTTAAATAGTGAATTTTAAAATATTCCGGGTAAGTGCCAATTTTAGAAAAACCTTCCTTGCAACACGCAAAATGAATAGTATGGCCAGCTTCGAAAGCCCATTTTGCTAGGGTTAATGGTCGTCCAATATGAGCAAGGGATACCCCTTCTGATAGAAATAAGATTTTCATGGTCTGCACTTTTCCTAGAACCCAAGAATACTAAAGCAATTGTTTTGCCAGTGTCTTTTGATTTGTTAAGTCATTTAAAATCAATGGTTTGGGGGAATTTTGATTTTTTATTTCGCTATTTTGTGTTTAATAGGTATAATAATAAGGCTAAAAATAAGGTTAAAAATCGGAAAGCGTCTTATGCATCCCATTGTAAAAGGATATGTGGAAACCAACGAGCGGTTTTTGGTTATTTTGGAAAAATATTGTGATCGCAAACAGTTTTTGGAAGCGGTTTTGTATGAACTGTTATTGTATCAAAACACAGAAAATTTAGATCCAAAGATTTTTGTTAAGACAGATCAAGCAGTAATTTCGGGGCACCCAGACCCTAATGTATATTTAATTTTTATTTCATTTGCGATTACGAGCACAAGTAGGCGTGATCAAATGGAAAGGGCGAGAGTTCTTATATCTATAGGTGATTCGCTTTCAAAAGAAGATATACATCCAACACTGTTGTGTTTATATTTGCAAGCAAAAGCGACATTTAAATTTTACGAAGGGGAAGCGGAGGCATATAGTTTTTACTTGAACGAAATGCTTAGAGTAATAGATAAAAAATCACTTCGTTATCCGACGGTGATTGCCAATATAGCGACACTAATATCATGGGAAGGTAGATTAAAAGATTTATCCAAGGAGGACTTAGCCATTCTTGATTCGCCATCTAATTCTAATTTAGCATTGGCAGGTTTGCAGTCACATTTGGCAAATGCTATTTTTACTGGGCAATATCTGGAAGCGAAGCAAATGATAGAGTTGCATGAACAAAAGTATAGTGAAGGCAGCAAAAGTTTAATGGAAGCGTTTAAACATTTGGCGTCAATCTTGGAAGGAAATTTGAATTATTCTTTTTACGATGATGAGTTTTACCAGATTTTTTGTAAGATTGGCAAAAATTTGGTAGAGGAAAATTACGCAGAGGCTTTGCAATACGCAAATATATTCAATAATAAAAAATGGGGCAAAAAATATAGCGAGCAATTTGCAAAGTATATGTTGTTGCATGTGGAATTGTGTTTGCGCAATAAAGGTAAAGCTCGATTTTTACTACAAGAATTACAAAATAAAGATGGATATCATTATTTGGATGATTTTTTTCTGGCACGCATTCAACTTTTAGAAAATGATCGTGTCAGTGCTCAAAAAACTTTTGATATTTTTTTAGATAATTTGCATCGCTATGATGCGATGAACCGCTTTTTATTTGAATTACAATTTGCAAAAGAAATTAACTTGCCAGACATAGTTAGGTTGACGAATAAATATATAGGTGGCATAGAATTACAAAAATCTACTGTAAACATAAAAGTCGAAAAACCTCCTGATTTTTTGGTGACTAAAGAAAAAGGCGTGGGGAGATTAATCGGAGTGAGCTTGCAGTTGCAGCAAGTCAAAGAACTCGTTAAAAAATTTGCTTACGGGGACAGTCCTGTTTTAATAACTGGTGAAACAGGAACGGGGAAGGAATTAGTAGCGCATGCCATTCATGAGGAAGGAAGATTTTCCGAAGAGCCTTTTCTTGCTATCAATTGTGGTGCGCTAACTGAATCTCTATTAGAATCGGAATTATTTGGATATGTATCAGGTGCTTTTACGGGTGCCCAAAATGAAAAAAAAGGTATATTTGAAGCAGCAGGAAATGGCACGGTATTTTTGGATGAGTTTGGTGATATCAGCCCTAAAATGCAAGTGTCTTTGCTTCGAGTTTTAGAATTAAAAGAGGTTAGGTTGATTGGAGCCACCAAAACGCGGCAAGTAAATTGCAAAATTGTTATTGCTACCAATATTGATTTGAAAAAAGCTGTAGATGAAAAAAAATTTCGCAGAGATTTATATTTTAGACTCATTAAATTTGACATTAAATTGCCACCTTTAAGAGAAAGAAAAGAGGATATTTCTGTCTTAATTGATCGGTTTTTAAATCAAGGGAGACCTACTAACTCTAAACCAATTCGTGTTACAAATATATTGCTTGAAGCATTAAATAAGTATCAATGGCCAGGTAATATTCGAGAATTAAAGAATGAGATAGAAAGAGTAAAAGTTTTGCATGCTAACAAAGAAATATTAGATTTTGATGATTTCGATTTTTCTCATTTACAAGGGTTTACGGTGCCAACCTATGAAAAAAATGAGGCAATGCCAATTTTCCCTTCTGGTATCGCATATCAAAATATCGATGAAAATGCTAGAATAAAGACTGTTATTTCAAAGGGCAATAAAATTGTGCAAAGACAAAATTTTTTATTTTCTGTATTTAAACAATATAAAAAATTAACCAGATTACAAATCATGGAAATTGCGAAAGTAAGCCCAGGAACTGCCACGAATGATTTAGAATCATTGTGCCTAACAGGAAAAATTAAAAAAATAATGCCAACAAAAAGTGTTAAATCTCATTATTTTGAAATAGTTGAATAGCAAAAGTGTTATTGTATGATTCTTTAAGTTTTATATATAAATGATTCATATAATGATTCTGGCAAAGCTAATATAGTGGTGATCAAGAAGGGGTGTTTATGAAGTTATATTCTTTGGAAGGCAATAGACAATGGCTTGATGGTGGTGCTATGTTTGGGAATGCGCCTAAAACAATGTGGTCAAAATGGGTCAAAGCGGATGAGCTTAATCGAATTCCTCTGGCTTGCCGCTCATTACTTGTTGATACAGGTGAGGTAAAAGTGCTTTTTGAATTGGGGGTGGGGTTATTTTTTGAACCTTCACTTCGTGAGCGATACGGAATTGAAGGTACTGAGAACTGTTTGTTTAAAAATCTACAGGCTTTAGGTGTGTCGGAAGAAGAAATCGATTATGTAGTTCCGTCTCATTTGCACTTTGATCATGTAGGTGGTTTGGTGCCAGATTGGCCAGCCACACAAAACCCAAACTGGGAATTGCGCTTCCCGAATGCTAAATATTTGGTTTGTAAAAAGCAATATGAACATTCTCAAAAGCCACACAAACGCGATAAGGCTTCTTATATTCCAATGTTAGCTGAAAAACTAAAAGAATCTAAGCGCATGATTTTAGTTGATTCAGAAAAAATCAATGAGCCATTGCTAAAAGATTGGTTAACTTTTTATTATGCTGATGGTCACACTCCTAGCTTAATGCATGCGGTTATAAAAGGCAAGGAAGGCACCTTGTTTTTTGCAAGCGATATGATTCCAGGTGTTTGGTGGGTTCATGCTTCCATTTCCATGGGTTATGATCGGTTTGCAGAAAAATCTCTTGATGAGAAAGAAGTCTTGCTCAAGAATGCTATCGATAAAAAATGGATGATTTTTTATACTCATGATGATAAATTTGCAGCATCTTTCATAGAAATAAATGAAAAGGGAAGATTTCAAGCGATTCATGCAGTTGAAAACTTTAATGGATTTAGTTTTTGAGTTTGTTATAATTAATCGCTCGAATATTGAAAGTATTCATAAAGAGGAAGGGATGAATTATGGGAGCTATTGATAATATATTACAAGCCCGAAATATGATATTGAAAATTACAGATGGAATTTCTGAAGAAAAAATGTTCTTAATTCCTAGAGGTTTTAATAATAATCTATATTGGAATCTTGGCCATGTGTCAGCGACTATGGCGTTATTAACCTATAAATTAAGCGGGCTGTCGCTACCTTTGGAAGAGTCGTTTATTCTGTCTTTTGGCAAAGGTTCTTCGCCATCTTCTTGGGCAGATAAATCTAAAATCCCTACGATTTCAGAATTGAAGCAAATTTTAAAGGATTTGCCGATGCAAATTCAAAAAGATTTGAACGAAAAAGAATTTACAAATTTTAAACCATATGAGACAAGCGCGGGTATTTCATTGCAGAATATTAATGATGCTTTAGATTTTGTTTTTTTTCATGACGGTCTTCATATTGGCTATATGCTTGCCCAAAAAAGAGTATTATTAAATGGTTAATTTTGTTAAAATTCGATTTTTTTCTCGAGTTTTAATAAATAAATTTAGCAAAAGGCCTTTTTACTAGGGTTTTAGTATTAAAATATTGACTCAAAATGCCGATAAATAAGGGTGTTTTTTTGTTATATTACATCATTTTTCCTCAGTTTAAATATGAAGTATTTTCAGTTTATTATTTTAATAACATTGCTGATTTGGATAGGAAATTGTGGAAGCCGAAGTGATTCTAATGTGCAAGATGGCATTCCGCTACCGCCACCTGATTTTATACCTCCTGCGCCAGTTGATTTAGGGGCTGTTCCGGTAGGAACGGTTGCCGGTGAATTACTCGTAAAAACGCTTGCGAATCAATCTTATCGCTTTCGTTGGATACCTTCTGGCGAATTTCAAATGGGAACGAATGATGACCCTGACCGCTTTTTTATTTTGAGTGGTGGGTCACAAGTAGAAATGGAAGCTCCTGCGCATAAAGTAATTATTTCTAGCGGTTTTTGGATGTTAGAAACGGAAGTAACACAAGATCAATGGTTTTCACAAATGGGTACTAGCCCTTCCAATATTAAAGGGGGTAGTCTTCCTGTGGTGAATATTCAATATGTTAATATCGTGAATGCAGAAGGTTTTTTTGAACGATTGCACACCCAAACCATGAGAACATCTAAATTTTTCTTGCCAACAGAAGCGCAATGGGAGTATGCTTATCGCGCTGGAACTACCACTAAATTCTATTGGGGCGATTCTATAACAGGCTCTGAAATAAATAATTTTTGTTGGAGTCAAACCAATAGTGTAAATAGCTTGCAGCCAGTTGGGCAAAAGATTCCCAACAATTGGAACTTATTTGATATGTCTGGTAATGCCTATGAAATCGTAAGCGATTTTGCTTCTTTCTATACAGCAGCTACTCAAGTAGACCCTATTGGCCCTAGTTCAGGCACGATTCGTGTTTATCGAGGCGGAAGTTATAAAAGTAATGCTGCGAATTGCAGAGCAACAAATCGAATTCTTGATCAACAATTAATTGCCCATGACAATCAAGGCTTTCGATTTATTATGCTGCCTGATTAAACATAAATCTCCTGCAGAAAAATATAACAAGCAAGCTAATTGATTCTTATAATTGCGAGGGTTGAGTTTTATACCCGTTTTTATATGGTTAAGTTTGAATTGGAGTCGCTGGAAATTACAGAAGGTGATAATATGTAGAGTTATGGCAAGGCCATAACTCTACTAATCAATAGATTAATAACGATAGTGATTTGGTTTATAAGGCCCTTCGATAGGCACACCTAGATCAGCTGATTGTTTTTTAGTCAAAACTTCAAGTTTGACGCCTAATTTATCTAAGTGAAATCTTGCTACTTCTTCATCTAGTTTTTTAGGTAACATGGTGACATTTTTAGAATATTTTTTATAGTTTTTAAACAATTCTATTTGTGCTAAAACTTGATTTGTAAATGAATTACTCATTACGAAGCTTGGGTGACCTGTAGCACAGCCTAAATTTACAAGTCTGCCTTCTGCAAGTAAAATAATGCTACGACCAGTTGGAAAAGTAAAGCGGTCAACTTGTGGTTTGATATTGGTGTGTTTGATGCCTTTGAATGCTTTTAAACCTGCCACATCAATTTCAACATCAAAGTGCCCTATGTTGCAAACGATTGATTCGTCTTTCATCTTTGACATTTGTTTTGCACTTATAATATCGCATGTGCCTGTTGCTGTAACAAAGATATCGCCTTCTGATACAGCTTCTTCCATTGTTTTCACTTCAAACCCCTCCATTGCAGCTTGTAAAGCGCAAATAGGGTCAATTTCTGTGATAATTACTCTTGCACCAAAACCTCTCATTGATTGCGCACAGCCTTTACCTACATCCCCGTAACCAGCAATTACCACAACTTTACCAGCAACCATGATATCCGTTGCCCTTTTGATTCCATCAGCTAAAGATTCACGGCAGCCGTAAAGATTATCAAATTTAGATTTTGTTACGGAATCATTTACATTGATAGCAGGGCATTTTAGTTTGCCTTTTTCTACCATTTTAATGAGATTATGAACACCAGTCGTAGTTTCTTCTGAAATACCGCGGACTTCTTTCATGTATTTATCGTATCTAGCTTCGTGCATCATGTTTGTCAAATCGCCACCATCATCTAGAATCATGTTAGGGCCTTTGCCTTTGCCGAATTCAATTGTTTGTTCAATGCACCAAACAGCTTCAGCTTCCGTTTCTTCTTTCCAAGCAAAAACGGGTACACCTGTGACGGCAATAGCGGCCGCAGCATGATCTTGTGTTGAAAAAATATTACAAGAAGACCAACGAACATCCGCACCCAAGGCAGTGAGTGTTTCAATTAATACAGCAGTTTGAATTGTCATGTGTAAACAACCAGCAATGCGTGCACCTTTTAATGGTTTTGATTTCCCAAAACGAGAGCGTAGTGCCATTAACCCTGGCATTTCTTTTTCTGCTAGTGAAATTTCTTTACGCCCCCAGTTTGCAAGCGATATATCTTTAACCTTGTATTTACCTTTAACCTCATCCATTTTTAGGTCTCCTATTTCATGATTGATTTCTAATTTAAAAAGCAGAGTTATATGTTTTCCCATAAATAGGTAAATGATTACCGTTCTTAATTATTGAAATCCAACTAAAAGTTGAGAGTGATAAACCGATTCTTTATGAATGAATTTGAATTAAATTAAGAAACATCAGAGGAAATCGTAAAATCACTTGTAACTCGAAGAATAAGTTCAAAAAGTTAATGGCAGTTTTGTTGTTTTCCTGTTTATCATTAAAGCATTTATTCATTGCTAAAACTCATTGGTATTGATAGTATTTATCTGTTGAAATAAATGTCAAATGGAAAAGACTGCTAATGTCAAAGCCTCGAATAGCCATTATTGGTGCTGGTGCAGCCGGTTTAATGACAGCAATTCAAAGTGGTTTACGAAATATACCTGTTGAGGTATTTGATTCTCAAAAAAACTTAGGTAAAAAAATCCTGATTGCTGGTGGCGGGCGGTGTAATGTAACCAATAAGGAAATGTCAGAAAAAAAATTTAATTGTGAGAACCCTAGATTCGTAAAAAATGTCTTAAAGCATTTTTCGCTTAAGGATGCCTTGGCTTATTTTGAATCGCGGCAACTACCATTAAAATGCGAGCCTGAATTTAACAAATATTTCCCAGTTTCAGACAAAGCGTCTGATGTTTTACAAACTTTTTTGGATCATCTAAATGAATTAAAAATTCCTATTCATAGGGAGAGTCGGGTTACTTCCATCAAAAAAAGCGCTAATGAATTTTTGATTTCGATAAATGAAAAAGATGAATTCAAGTTCGATAAAATTGTTTTGTCTACAGGTGGGAAGTCAATACCACAAACGGGGAGTAATGGCTTAGGTTACGAAATAGCTAAAAGTTTGGGTCATAGCATCACAGAGTTAAACCCTGCCTTAACCCCTTTGTTAAGTGAAGAGCCGTTTTTAGAATTGTTGTCTGGGTATTCTTTGCCTAGCGAGGTAACGATGATGGAGGGCGACAAGAAATTGATTGCATTTTCTGGGCCGCTATTATTTACTCATAAGGGTTATAGTGGCCCATTAATATTAAATATTTCACGGCATTTCATTAATTGTAAAAGTGAAAATAAAAAATTATTAGCGAATTGGTTGCCAGGTTTAAACAAAGAGGTTTTATTTGAAATATGGAAGACCCCTGAGTATCGTAAGAAAACGATTCAAGTTTTTTTGCGAGAGAAGTTTAGTCGTCAGTTTGCGGATGTTATACTAGAAAAATCAGGCATTCGAACGGAAGTTTCTCTTTCTGAGATCAATGCAGAACAGCGTAAGCAATTAGCGGTTCATTTGTTTCAATTTCCATTACATGTTACTGGTTTCAAGGGGTTTGCTTTTGCTGAAGTAACTAGCGGTGGAATTGCCTTATCTGAAATCGAGCTAAATACTTTAGAATCTAAATTACATAAAGATTTATATTTTACCGGTGAAATTCTGGATGTTGATGGTCAGTTAGGGGGGTATAATTTCCAATGGGCTTTTGCTTCAGCAACTTGCGTTGCTAATGCTATCAAAAATTCCTTGTAGCATGGGTACAAGCTAGGGCTTAGGTAGATGTGTAAAATTTCAGAAAGAGTTCATTATCCTGATTGCGTCAATGCAAAATGTGTTTAGAATGGTCGAGTGCAACACTGTAGAGGGTGAGGTAGATACCAAATGATTTCTGCAATATGTAAAAAATGTAAGAAAAAATATAAATTAAAAGATACAGCTGCTGGCAAGACAATCAATTGCGAATGCGGCAATGCAGTTGAAGTGCCTAAAGAAAGAGATGAAGAAAGAGCGCAGGTAGTTGGGTCTAAAGGTGTTCAAAATAGTGATGAGACCGCTACAAAAAGTAGACCAAATAGACGCACCGAGTTACCAGATTTAACAAATAAAAAAGTTTGCTCTAAATGTAAGAATCTTTTTGATATGTCTGTTAAAATTTGCCCAAAATGCGGTTTTAATACGACAGGTACAAATTACGATAGAGCCCACCGCGAAGAAGTTACTCGTAAGTATTCCCAAAGAGTTTATCATATCGGTAAATATGTAATACCACTTGTTTTTTTATTGTTTTTGATTTGGCATTTTAAAATGCAAATGAATAGTTTAGCTGCCTTAAATAATTTAGAGCGAAATGTAGAAAAGCAGTTAAAAAATGAAATGAATGATAAGCTGAATCAAAGTAAGCTTAACCCAGAAGTTGACACCATGTTGCGTTATTATAAGGATAAAGACAAAATGGTGCATTTCATTGCAGTGCCCAAAAAAAATGAGGATAAAACTTTTGCTTTATTTGGCAATGGTTTTTTTACCTTAAAAAAGGCAGGGGTTTGTTATGTGGTTCGTTATAACAGGGATAGTCGTGCATTGCCACGGTATTATCTTGCGGGGCCAGATGGAACGCCTGTGCTAATTAACCCACGAGAATATGAATTGCTCAAATTTTCGAGTATTGCCTATAATTTTCTGTACTCAGAATATTAATTTTTTTAAGAGTGATGAAGATAAGTCTTCATTGTCTTTTAGTGCGCTTCTTGTCATTATGACAAAATATCAAAAATGGATTCATTGTCAGAATGATAGAAGCTGACAATTTTTGAGATTCTACAAATTTATTAATTCATAAGTAGTTGTAATCAAGCATCTTATGATTCTGCTCATCGATATTATTATGTTGGTATATTCTTTGCTTAATTACCACAGTTCAAGATGAAAAAATCTTTTAATAGGAGAAAAAAAATGGGAAAAATAATCGGTATTGACTTAGGAACTACCAATTCGTGTGTGGCAGTAATGGAAGGTACAGAAGCAGTGGTTATTACCAATGCGGAAGGTAATCGTACAACGCCATCGGTGGTAGGTTTTACTGCAGACGGGAAATTAGTTGGTCAGCCAGCAAAAAGACAAGCTGTAACTAACCCTGAAAAAACAATTTATTCGATCAAGAGATTTATTGGTCGTCGTAACAGTGAAGTAACTCAAAAGGATAAAGAAGTGCCATATCGTTTAAAGGATGGGGCAGCTGGGGATATGGTTAAAGTAACGGTTGATGGTAAAGATTATTCGGCACCAGAAATTAGTGCAATTGTTTTGCAAGAATTGAAAAAAACAGCCGAAGACTATTTAGGCACAAAAGTTACAGAAGCTGTTATTACTGTACCTGCCTACTTTAATGACTCACAGAGACAAGCCACAAAAGACGCAGGTCGTATTGCTGGGTTGGATGTGAAAAGAATTGTGAATGAGCCTACTGCAGCAGCACTTGCCTATGGGATAGGCCGTGATAGTAAGAAAGATGAAAAAATTGCAGTATTTGACTTAGGTGGTGGTACATTTGATATTTCGATTCTAGAAGTTGCAGATATTGATGGTGAAAAGTCATTTGAAGTTTTAGCAACAAATGGTGATACTAAATTAGGTGGTGATGATTTTGATGATGCCATTATTAAATGGATTGCGGATGAATTTCAAAAATCAAACCGCATTGATTTACGAAAAGACTTAATGGCATTGCAACGATTAAAAGAAGCTGCAGAAAAAGCAAAATGTGCTCTTTCTTCAGCGACAACTACCGATATTAATTTGCCGTTTATTACTGCAGATGCCACAGGCCCTAAGCACTTGCAGTTAAACTTATCGCGTGCTAAATTTGAAGAATTATCGGCTTCGTTGCTAGAGCGTTTGAAAGACCCTTGTATCAAGTGCTTAAAGGATGCAGGTTTATCAACATCGGATATTAACACTGTAATTTTGGTGGGCGGTTCAACTAGAATGCCTGCGGTACAAGTTATTTGTAAGCAATTGTTTAACAAAGAGCCAAACAAAAGCGTAAACCCTGATGAAGTGGTTGCTCTAGGTGCTGCAATTCAGGCGGGCGTGCTTTCTGGCGATGTTAACAATGTGTTGTTGTTAGATGTTACACCGTTAACATTGGGTATTGAAACTCAAGGTCAAGTTATGACACCGTTGATTGATAGAAACACTACGATTCCTGTTAAAAAATCTCAAGTGTTTTCAACTGCGGCAGATAACCAACCTGCGGTAGACATACATGTATTGCAAGGTGAAAGAAAAATGGCAAACGATAACCGTACTTTAGGTCGTTTCCAGTTAGCGGGAATTCCGCCTGCACCACGCGGTACGCCTCAAATTGAAGTTACATTTGATATTGATGCCAATGGTATCTTGCATGTATCTGCGACAGATAAAGGAACAGGTAAAGAGCAAAAAATTGAAATTAAATCTTCTTCTGGTTTATCAGAAGCTGATATCAAGAAGATGATCAGAGAAGCAGAAGAAAATGCTGCTGAAGATGAAAAGAAAAAGGCCAAAGCGGATACGAGCAATACATTAGAACAATTAATTTTTCAAACTGAAAAGACTATCAAAGAGCATGCTGATAAAATTTCAGAAACTGACAAATCAAATGTTGAAAAAGCAATTGCAAGTGCTAAAGAGGCCCAAGCAACTGGTGATGTTGACAAAATGAAAGTGGCTATTGAAGCCCTTTCTGCAGCGGCAGCCCCAATTGCACAAGCGATGTATCAACAGCCAAATGCAAATGGTCAAGGCGGCAACAATGAAAATGCCAAAGGAAGTGAATCAAAGGCAAAAGATGATGTTGTTGATGCGGACTTTAAAGTTGTTGATGAAGAAAAGTAATACGATAAACAATATGTAACTCGGCATACTCGCTGAGTTACAATATATGGTAACAGTGTGGAGGCGTTGAATTTTGGCGCCTCTGCCTTCTCTTCTTTTTAGCCTATCTAGTAAAACAAATACCTTTCAATTGTAAAACCCTCCGTTTTCTGTATAATTCAGTTTATAATCATTATACAAGGATATTTATGCAAATTACACTTGCTAAGGCCATGGGCACTTGTTTTGGAGTTCAAGACGCAATAGAAGAGGCTATGTCTGTAGAATTTCAGAATAATTTGACGATATTAGGCCAATTAGTTCATAACCCCCAAGTAGTTGAAAAACTTAAAAATAATGGGGTAGCTATGGTAAATGGATTGGAGGATATTGATTCAATCAAAACAAAATTTGTAATGATCACCGCTCATGGGGCGGCAGACTATGTGAAGAAAACTTTAAAAGAAAAGGGATTCGAAGTTTTTGATGCTTCCTGCCCTCTTGTCATACGCGTACATAAGGCGATTAAAAAGTTTGTTGACGATGGTTATTTTCCAGTGGTCATTGGCCAAGGAACTCATGTTGAAGTAAAAGGAATTGTAGGTGATCTCAATGAGTTTTATACCATTGAAACAGAAGAAGATATTCCGGGTCTTGTGAAACTGAATAAAAATAAAATTGGTATTGTTTCCCAAACAACCAATCAAATGGAAAAAACGGAATTTTTAGTCAGCAAAATTAAAGAGTCTAATGCCCAAGCCGAGGTAGTATTTAAAAATACTATTTGCAAGCCCACGAGAGATCGACAAATTGCGGCAGATGAGATTACGGAAGTAGTAGATGTGTTAATTGTTGTTGGCGGTAAAAACTCATCCAATACAAAAAAATTACAGTTGGTTGGTATTAAAAAAGGAATTGCTTCTTATCATATAGAATCTGAAAAAGAAATTGACCCTGACTGGTTTCTGAATAAAAATCATTGTGGTATTACAGCGGGTACATCAACCCCCCCTGATGTGATTCAAGCCGTTTATGAAAAAATCAAAGAAATTGCAGAGTTATTATCTACAAAAGAGAATGTTTAGTTGTGCGAGCCCTTTATTTTATTTTACTTTTATTCTGTTTTTGTTGTTCGACAAAAAAAGAAAAGTTAATTTCAAAAATATATGTATTAAAAGAAGTTCAAGAAATCAATCACCCCAATAGTTTGCACAAATTCCCCATAATGGAAGAAATGCCTACAACCCCAGAAGTGATCAAACAGTTAAATCAGCAGCTTGAGAAAAAATCTAACTTTGATGAATTTGCAAAGGGTTGTTTTGAGCCTGAGTTTGGCTTTCGAATTATTGATCAAAATAAAATTGTTAAAGTTGTTTTGATTAGCATAAAATGCTCAAGAGTCTATGTTTACCAAAATAAGAAAAAGCAGGAGTATATATTGAGTCAGTTAGGCCAAGATAATTTTCGAAAGATTTTTTCAGAAAATTTCCCTCAGTATGAAAATAAAATTTTACCTTAAAAAAAGATGTTGGTTTTTTCAATTGAAGGGTTAAGAAAAGTCGACTAATGACATTATTTGAACGCATAAATGATTTTCGAATTTTTTCAGGGGAGAAAAAAAATAACTTTAAAAAACCTCTTGCTTTAGGGGTTATATTTGGCGTTATCGTTGTAATGTTTGTGTTGTTTGGATATGGCGTAATCGTTTATGGTTTATGGCCTGTTTTTCTTGGTTTTGTTATATTTTTTGGGTTGCCAACGATATTTCAGAAATCTGTATTGCAATTTTTTTTTAATAGCCTTATTGTTTTTTTGATTCCTGTAGCTCTTTATTTTTTAAGCACGAAAATTCAAATATTTCGAAAATCGCTAGTTCGTAACGAGTTAAACATTTTGATAGAACAGGTAAATGCCTTTTATAAAAAAAACGGAGATTACCCGACTAGTTTAAGCGACATGAATTTTTCAACAATGCTTAGAATTCATACGGAAATTTTTAATTATGATGGATTAAATTATGATGAAATCAATGAGAATGATGCCATTGTTTAAATGGGCAAAAATGGTTTTATTTGCGTTGTGCCTGTGACAAAAAGATTGCCAATAAGCATGACAAGAGCGTATCGATTTATTTGGACATCTCATGAGCAATCTTGGCGTTATGATTTTGCTGTTTGGGAGCTTGTTGTCAAGTAGAAACAGTAAATTATTTGTCATTTAAAAGATTGATAGATGGGCAAAGCACTTTGAATGGCAGGCTGATATTTGCCAAAAAATCAATTCGCATATTTATGAATTGATCTTTAAATTTGTAAAGGGCAAGTGATTGGCGTTATCAGTTTTTATTATTATGTTTGAATTCTATAATGAAATTCTAATGGGTATTGTTAAAATGTTTCGGTTAGGTATATTGGCTGCAATAGTACAAATCGAATTAAGGTAGGTTGTTAATAAATAAGATGGATTTTTTCTTTAGTCTATTGGTAACAAATGGAGAGAGTGTGATACTGTCGCTTTGCCAAAGACAAGAGAATAAGCATTTTACTTTGACCCATCAGGATTGTTTACGGCCTGAGATTAAAAGAGTGTTGTATGAAAATTACAAATATCTAAAAAAAAATTATGGATGCGATTCAGAATACTGTCGATTTTTTATTTCTGATGCCAAGCCATTAATGGCATATTTTCAAACTTATGACGCAATCGACTTATGTTATTATAACAATTCTTTAAAACACATTCAGGTTGTTGAGAAATCGATTCTTTCGAATGAACAAATATATTTGGAAATGAACAATAATCAATTACGGTTTGCCCTTAACAATCATTTTGTGCCATATGATTTAAATCAATTGACTTTAATTGGTAGCGACTATTTGTTTTGTAATGAGAATACCCTAGTAATTTTTAAATTTTTAAAACCTAATTTGCCATTATTTAAATTTTTAACAGATATTGATACTGGCAAAAAGAAAGAGTCAGATTTAAAGCTTTTGATTGCCAAAAATAAGATAAAAAACATTTCATTTGTCAAGTTGGTTGAGCCGGAAAATCTAGTCAAGCGATTAATCATCAAACAATCGACTTTCAAATTGCAGGCGAAAGTTATATTTTCAGTGGTCGATAATCAAAATGTGAATTGGTCTGATAGCGATGAGAATGTGGTTGTTGATGATAAACATTCAGAAAAAATTTTGCGAAATAAGGCATTAGAATTAAATTGTATACAAGAGTTGAAGCAAGTTGGCTTTTTTAAATCAGGTGAGTATTGGAATCTATTAAGAAGTAATTTAGAAGAAGTAATAATTGGCCTAGAAGTTAAGGATTGGGTTGTGCAGACCGATGCATCTCAATTGGTTAATAAAAAGCGATTTGTGCAAGGGAAGTTAGAGATTTTTACGGCATTTAAAGGAAACTGGTTTGAGTTGTCAGGGGAATTTAAAGTTGAAAACGAAAGTTTGCCTATTGAATTTCTGTTTGAAAAAATAAAAAATGGAAGTAAAAAAATTGAATTGAGTAATGATAGAGTGTTGATATTAAGTGATAATTTAATTGAAACAGGTAAAAAATTGTATCCATTTTATCAAAGTTCAAGCAAACAGATTCAATTGCCTGTTTATTTGTCGCATTATCTCGATTTAGAAAATTCAGATTCCTATTTAAATAAATTAGATGAGCAATCCAGAATATTTTCAGAAAGTTTAAAAGATTTTAAAAGTATTGACCCAGTGGAGATTCCGACTTCTCTTAAGTGCACTTTGCGTGATTATCAAAAAGACGGTTTGAATTGGTTAGCCTTTATTAGTAAATATCAACTGGGCGGTATTTTAGCTGATGATATGGGGTTAGGGAAAACAGTTCAAATTATTAGTTTGCTGTTACACAAAAAAGCTAAGCTTGGCAAAACGATTAATCTAATAATTGCCCCTAAATCTCTTTTATTCAATTGGGAGGCTGAAGTATTAAAGTTCACTAGTGATCTTAAAGTCGTTAGGTATTACGGCAATGATCGCCTGGAAGCATTAAAGAATAAAGATGCAGATATTCTTCTTACAACTTACGGAACAGTGCGCAATGATTTTGAGATTTTGTCTAATATTTTTTTCGATGGTATTTTTTTAGATGAATCTCAAAACATCAAGAATCACCAGTCTAAAGCCTTCCAAAGTATTCGGGATTTAAAGGGTCGCCTTAAAATTTGTATAACGGGTACGCCAATTGAAAATCATATTGGTGAGTTGTGGTCGCAATTAAAATTTGCTATGCCTTCTATGGTAGATGACCATTCATCGTTTATTTATCAGTTTATAAAATCGCCCACTGAGGGTGGATTGGTTGAGTTTAAGAAAATAATATTCCCTTTTGTTTTGCGTAGAAAGAAAGAAGATGTTGCAAAGGAATTGCCTGAAAAGGTGGAACAAACTATTGTATGCGAAATGACGCCAAAACAATGGACATTTTATGAGAATATTCGTGCGAATATTAAAAACGATTTGTTTTCAAAGGTGGACGCTTCAAGTGTTTCGCGGTCTACAATGCACATCTTGGAAGCGTTATTAAGGCTGCGACAAGCATCCTGTCATACTTCATTATTAGATAAGAATGATAAGGTTTGCGAATCGGGTAAGTTGCAAAATCTTGTGAGTATGGTTGAAGAAGTTTATGGTGACAATCATAAGATATTAATTTTTTCCCAATTTATTCAAATGCTACAAATAATCGCTAAAGAACTAGAATCTAAAAATATTCCTTATTTTTATTTAGATGGTAAAACGAATAATAGAGGCGAGCTTGTGAGTGAGTTTCAAGATAAAAAAGAAGCTTGTGTTTTTCTTATTTCCTTGAAAGCCGGTGGAGTGGGTTTAAATCTTACTTCAGCAGATTATGTTTTTATTTTTGACCCTTGGTGGAACCCTGCAGTTGAAATGCAAGCCATTGATCGTACTCATCGAATTGGTCAAAACAAAACTGTTTTTGCCTATAGAATGATTTCTAAGGGCAGTGTTGAAGAAAAAATAATGCTGTTAAAGGAAAGAAAAAAGCACATCGCAGATTTAGTAATTACCGCAGAAAAATCGTTAATACAAGAATTAACCCGCGATGATTTAGAGTTTCTGTTCTCCTAATTCATTGTATCATCACAAGCGACGAACACCCAACCTTGCTGGCCTAATTGAGAATGTAAAAAAGGGGTGCATTCGTCCTTTGATGTGGTTTTGTGAAGCTTTTATAAAGGTGTGTTTTTTGTAAGAACTCTAGTTTTTGGGGTTGTTTGAATGAGCGGTAGAGACGGGTTTCAAACCCGTCTCTACAATTTGCTGAGTTACCGTATTTATATTATTGATTAAAATTTATCACGATTTTTTCTTTTTCAGTGTATTTCAGTGTGTTGTTGCTCGCATCGTGCTCACAACTCTTCGGGCTCTCCGCTTCGCTACGAGCTAAACTATCGCCAGCCATGGCTTCGTTTTGCAGTGATTAATTCTTTCTTCTTGTCGAGTCGCGCTTGTAGCGCGCCTCTACTATGTGATTTCGCTTTTCGGGGCACCCACGAGGGCGGTTCGACGAAAATAATACAAAGAGTATTTCGTATCGCAGAGTATTTTTAATTTTTTCACAATTGGTGCAGTAGAGACGGGTTTCAAACCCGTCTCTACGCATCAACTTAAAGGTTTCCGCCGGGGATATCCCAATTTATGTTGAAAGTGGTAGTGAGACAAGGTGGGGTTTTATTCGACCCCACCTTGATTTTATTAAAGAGAAAATGTCCAAGCTTTGATTATGGTTAAAAACATAAAAGTTGGAATTAAGAAAATTAATGTCCAAACCATGTAACCGAAAAAGCTAGGCATTTTGACACCAGATTCTTCAGCAATTGCCTTCACCATGAAGTTCGGTGCATTGCCAATATAAGTGTTGGCGCCCATAAATACAGCTCCCATTGAAATTGCCGCTAGAGTGTGTTTCATTTCACCCATCAATTTAACAGCGTCGCCAGATGCCGTTTCAAAAAATACAACATAAGTTGGGGCATTATCTAAAAAGCTTGATAAAATCCCAGTAGCCCAAAAAAACATTTCATTAACAGGCTGACCGTCTTTCATTACGCTGTTAATTACGGCCTTTAATGCACCGGATTCTCCAGCCTTTAAGATGGCAATTGCTGGTACCATCGTAATAAAAATGGTTGCAAATAGTTTAGCGACTTCAAGGATAGGTTCCCATGTAAACCCATTTAGCTCACGAATACTCTTTTTGGTTGTCTTCATAGAAATAAATGTAATTATCACGAGAAGAATAATCATAATTGATTGCCCATAACTCATTTTAACAGCATATCCTAGACCAGACAAATCAAGCAGTATATTTTCAACGATCTCTTTGCCTGTAGCTGGGTCAAAGATTTTAGACTTCCACACTCCTGATAATACAACAGCGCCCACAACACCTGCCAATAAAATAAAGTTATGGAGACCTTGAATTCCTAAAGGCTCTTTTTCGCCATCAAATGGTGGTGCGTCTTCTTTGTCGTAAAAATATTTGTCGACCACAAAAAAGATTGCAAGTAAAATTACAGAAGCAATTACATAAGGAATAAATAAGGCGGTAGTTGTCCAAAAAAAGCTAACGCCTTTTAAAAAACCTAAAAATAATGGAGGGTCACCAAGTGGGGTCAAAGAACCGCCAATGTTAGCCACCAAAAAAATAAAGAAAACAACAACATGCACTTTTTTCTTTCGCCAAGCATTTGCCTTTAAAACAGGTCGTATCAAAAGCATGGCTGCACCAGTTGTACCCATCCAACTAGCTATCAGAACCCCTATACCAAGCAATATGGTGTTCACTTTGGGGCTTCCGCGTAAAGTGCCTGTTAAAGCAATTCCGCCTGTTACTGCAAAAAGCGACATCAACAACACAATAAAAGGAATAAATTCTAATATATAAACTTCCAATATATAAAACATAGTTGTATGAAAGCTGTCATGACCGCCATTACCCCATATTGCAAATGGTATCAAAAAGGCCATACCCCATGTCAAGCTAATTTTGCCATAGTGATGATGCCAAAAGTGCGGCGCAATTAATGGGAATAATGCTATTGATAGCAAAATTCCAATAAATGGTAAGCACCACCACAAACTAACTTCCTTTCCATCCAAGTGGTAAGCTCCAGGTGGGTGGTGCCCATGGTCGTCATGAGCTGTGTCTCCATGTTTTGCATGGTCATCCGTTTTTTCATGTTTGCCATCTGTAACTTTTTCGGCTTGATTCTCAATCGTTTCTTCCTTTTGCGAGCTTTCGCCTTCTTGAGCTCTATTACCTAGAAAGCTTAAAAAGCAAAGTGCAATAATGGCACAGAACATTTTGATCATAATTAAATCTCCAATCAATACAAATTAGTTTAAGGTTTATGGATTATAGTTCATATTTGATGAAAAAGGAATCACAATTTGAAAATTATAGAGTTAAAAAGGAGCTTATTCGAGTATATTTTCTATGTGAGTTTAGCTTGCGGAATTTCGGTATAGTATTATAAAGTGATCTAAGCTAAAGTATTGTAATATTAGAACTTGGGTGACTACGGTTTGTAATATTTTATGGTAAATTTTGGTGTTAATTGTATGCTGTTTTGCAAGGAAGAGGCGGAGGAAAACAAGGTGGGGTTTTATTCGACCCCACCTTATTATTAATTAGAGAGAAAAGGTCCAAGCTTTGATTAAGGTTAAAAACATAAAAGTTGGTATCAAGATAACTAATGACCAAACCATGTAACCGAAGAAGCTAGGCATTTTAACCCCTGATTCTTCAGCAATTGCTTTCACCATGAAGTTCGGTGCATTACCAATATAGGTGTTGGCTCCCATAAATACAGCACCCATTGAAATTGCTGCAAGTGTATGTTTCATTTCACCCATCAATTTAACTGCATCACCAGATGCCGTTTCGAAGAATACAACATAGGTTGGGGCATTGTCTAAAAAGCTTGATAAAATACCAGCACACCAAAAAAACATTTCATTAACAGGCTGACCGTCTTTCATTACACTGTTAATTACGGCCTTTAATGCACCGGATTCTCCAGCCTTTAAGATGGCAATTGCTGGTACCATCGTAATAAAAATGGTTGCAAATAGTTTAGCGACTTCAAGGATAGGTTCCCATGTAAACCCATTTAGCTCACGAATACTTTTTTTGGTTGTCAACATGGAAGTAACTGTAATTATCACGAGAAGAATAATCATTACTGATTGCCCATAGCTCATCTTCACAGCATATCCTAGACCAGACAAATCAAGCAGTATATTTTCAACGATTTCTTTACCTGTTACTGGGTCAATGATTTTAGACTTCCACACTCCAGACAATACAACGGCACCCACAACACCTGCCAATAAAATAAAATTATGAAGACCTTGAATTCCTAAAGGCTCTTTTTCACCATCAAATGGCGGTGCTTCTTCTTTGTTGTAAAAATATTTATCTACTACAAAAAAGATTGAAAGTAAAATTATCGAAGTAATTAAATACGGAACAAGTAAAGCAGTTGTTGTCCAAAAAAAGCTAACACCTTTTAAGAAACCTAAAAATAATGGAGGGTCACCAAGTGGGGTCAAAGAACCACCAATGTTGGCCACCAAAAAAATAAAGAAAACAACAACATGCACTTTTTTCTTTCGCCAAGCATTTGCCTTTAAAACAGGTCGTATCAAGAGCATGGCTGCACCTGTTGTCCCCATCCAACTAGCTATCAGAACCCCAATACCAAGCAATATAGTGTTCACTTTGGGGCTTCCGCGTAAAGTGCCTGTCAGAGCAATTCCGCCTGTTACTGCAAAAAGTGACATCAACAACACAATAAAAGGAATAAACTCTAATATATAAACTTCCAATATATAAAACATAGTTGTATGAAAGCTGTCATGACCACCATTACCCCAAATTGCAAATGGTATCAAAAAGATCAGCCCCCAAGTTAAACTAATTTTACCGTAGTGATGATGCCAAAAATGAGGTGCGACTAATGGAAATAAAGCTATCGATAGCAAAATTCCAATGAATGGCAAACACCACCATAAACTAACTCCCTTTCCATCCAAGTGGTAGGCACCAGGAGCATGATGACTATGATCATCATGTGCAGTATCCCCATGTTTTGCATGGTCATCCGTTTTTTCATGTTTGCCGTCTGTTACTTTTTCGGCATGAGTCTCAATCGTTTCTTCCTTATGCGAGCTTTCGCCCTCTTGGGCGCTAATACCTAGAAAGCCTAAAAAACTAAAAACTATAAGGGCACAGAACTTTCTGATCATAATTAAAATCTCCAATCGATACGAAATTTGGTTTTGGCTTGGGAATTATAGTTCATATTCAATGAAAATGGAATCACAATTTGAAAATTATGGAGATTATAGAAGGCTAATTAGAATCTCTATTGTTGTGTTAAATCAATTGTTTTATCGACATTTGATTACTAACAATTTCAAATTCTATGGCTGGTTAAACTTTAAAATTAGAGTCGAAAGTTGAGTGGAAAACTGCAAATAAAATAGGTTAGAAGCCAATATTCTTAGAGATATTTTTACATTTAAAATCAGATTTTAAGTAAAAAATAATGTTTTTGCTTAGCATAAACAATATTGAACTTGAAATAATTCGTTTAAGAAATTTTAACTTTAACTTGAGTCACAAAAGTTAAAATTATGCATATAACATGCAATTTTTGATATACTTCTTTCACTTAAATAAAAATAATAATAGATATGTTTACTTAAAGAACAGGCATGATTTATCGTTTGTTTAATACAATTCAAGAATATGCTTGGGGTGATAAAACTTCAATTTCTGATTTATTAGGGGTAGATAACTCAGACGGTAGACCACAAGCTGAATTATGGATGGGTGCACACCCAAAGTCTCCTTCCGTTGTGCTTAATGGTGCTGAAAAAATTCCATTAGACAAATTAATAGCCAGAAGCCCTTTTTCAACTTTAGGTGAAAAAGTAAAAAACAAATATGGCAAATTGCCTTTTTTATTAAAAATTTTGGCAGCAGGTGAGCCATTATCGATTCAAGCGCACCCGAATTTGGCACAAGCAAAAAGCGGGTTTGCTCGCGAAAACAAACAAAATATACCCATGGATGCATTTCATCGAAGTTATAAAGACGATAATCACAAACCTGAAATTATTTGTGCTTTGACCCCTTTTCATGCGATGAATGGTTTTCGGCCAATTTCTCAAATCATTTCATTTCTGGAAAAAATTCAAGAACCTTTTTTTCAAAAGCTTGTATCGATATTAAAGAATAATGAAACAGCTACTTCATTGAAAAATTTTTTTGAAGAAGTGATGCGGTTCCCAGAAAATTTGAAACCGAGCGTTTTGCATCAAGCTTGCTTAACAGCACAGAAACAGCAAGATATTGCCTTTGAATGGGTATTAAAATTAAATAAGCAATACCCAGGTGATATTGGAGCTTTGTGCCCATTATTTTTAAACATTATTACGCTAAAGCCAGGGGAGGCGATGTTTTTAGAAGCTGGACGGTTACATTCCTACTTAAATGGTGTGGGGGTAGAGCTAATGGCTAATAGCGATAATGTATTAAGAGGAGGTCTTACACCAAAGTTTGTTGATGTTGATGAATTATTGAAAATCTTAAAGTTTGAAGTTTCGGTTTTGCAGATTTTAAAGCCACTAGGTTTTTTAGAGGAAAAATATTTTCCTGATTTTGTTGAGGAGTTTTCATTATCTGCAATAGAATTGCCTAGCAATGGTAAATATGAAATAGAGCAACATAACAAGCCTTCAATCTTGATTTGTATTTCGGGTAATGGAAGATTTTTTGATAGCGAAATTGATCTTCATTTTGAAAAGGGGCAATCATTTTTTATCCCGGCTTCGCAAGCATCTTTTAATGCTAGCGGTACAGGCTTTTTTTATCGAGCGACAGTTGCCAATATATGACAGCCTACACTAAAGCATTAACCGAAAAAATCGCAAAATCATGTATTGCTTACCCAGATATTTTTAAAAAATTACCAGCTGACATTACAGATTATTTAGACCATTTTGATTTGCCGTACGAAGGGGTTTTGTATGAGGGAGGTTATTTAAAAATTGAAAAGGTAAATGTTTTCACGCAAACATTTACGCCAAAAAATTTTCAAAAAACAGCTTTTTTGTTTCATGGTTACTTTGATCATACAGGTTATTTTAGTCATGTAATTCGATTGTTATTGCAAAACAATATACGCGTAATTGCTTGGGACCAAATGGGTTTTGGGTTATCTTCTGGCAAAAGAGCATTTTGTAATAGTTTTGATGAATACTTGGTTATAGCCGAAAATATAATTCAAAAGTTTAAAGGTGATGTTAACGACAAACATATTTATATTGGGCATAGTGCAGGCTGTAGTCAGATTTTAAGTTTAGTTCGCGATCGTAAAATTTTGCAACAAGATAAGATTTTATTGATTGCCCCGCTTGTGCGATGTATCAGTTGGAAGGTGACTGTGCTTTCAACATCCGTCATAGGTAATGCTTTGACGAAAGTTCCAAGGGTTTTGCGATGCGTTTCAAGCGATCGTGAGTTCTTGATAAAATTAAAATCAGACCCCTTGGAAGATAAATGGGTTGATGTCTCTTGGCCGAAAGCATTAATCCAATGGGAAAGTTCCCTAAAAGAAATCAAAAACCCTATATTTTCTACTCTGGTACTGCAAGGTGATCTCGATTCAACGGTTTCATGGCGTTACAATATGAAATGGCTTGAAAGCAAATTTTTAAATTTAGAAAAAATCATCATCAAAGGCGGTCGTCACCATTTGCATAATGAAAACCCAGAGCTTTTGAAGATTTGTTTAGATTCCATTAAAAAATTTATCTAGTTCCGCAACCATTAATTTCGTCTGTTTTTGGTCTTCTCTGGGGCACCCACAAGGCGGTTCGACGCGTCGAACCGCCTTGTGGGCAATGGTTGTTCAAATAAGAAGCTTAATGTTTGCTTGTTTGCTGTGATTTTTTCCTTTTATTTTTTGTCTCCTCTGCCAGACCGCGGAGGGTCTGGCTACGCAGTTTAATGGTGCGTAGCCAGACCCTCCGCGGTCTGGCAGAGAAGACTAAAGAGAGAAAAAAGTAGGCTAACAACCGCCTTAGTACTTTTTCTACTAACTTCGCTAGCACTTGCGGTGTTTCGGTTGAATAAAATAACGAGCTTGAAATTTACTGGAGCGAATTTCTGTCTAGCTGACTAGGCTAGATGCTTTTACCCTCATTTCCATTGAAAAGAAATTCTTATTTGAACAACCATTGTCCCTTGTGGGTGCCCCCCCAGAGGGTCTATGTAATAGACGGGAATTACTGGTTGCAGTACTAGTCAACAATAATAAAATATTAGTATTTACTCATCAATCATCGGTTTAGCTTGCGAGCATATTATTAAGAAACGGCTTATCATTTAATTTGCATTCCTGACAATTCGGCACTGACAAAATGTCACAGATACCTTTTTGGCTTATTAATGGTAGTTTTGCTATTGGCAGAGAAGAAAAATCTTTGGCATTTTTTTTGCTTTCAAATCAAAAAAATAATTTTAGAAGGAGATATTATATGAAAAAAGTCACACAATTAATTTCAATAATCCTGCTTGTTCTGTTATCTAATATTGCCTATGCAGATGATTCACAGGATCAGGATTTACAAATTGCAACACGATTAAGCAAGGCTTTTTCGCGAGTGGCAGAAAGCAGCTTTCCGACTGTTGTTGTAATCGAAAATCTACAATCCAAACAAAGAGTAGAAATGCCTCAATTGCCACCAGAGTTTGAGCGTTTTTTTGGTAGACCTATGCAGCCAAAAGCAAATGAGCGAGATGGTAAGCCTTTTCCTGTTGGTTTTGGTTCAGGTGTAATTATTAGAGAAAATGGTTATATCGTGACCAATCACCATGTGATAGATAAAGCTGAGTATTTACGCGTAAAACTTCAGGATGGTACGGTATACGATAATTATGCGGATAAAGATGCTGTAAAGATTGTTGGTGTAGACGAACAATCAGATTTAGCGGTGTTAAAAATAAAAGATGATGGTAAAAAATTTAAGCCTTTAAATTTTGCTAATTCAGATGATGTGTCTATAGGTGAGTGGGCCATAGCGATAGGTGCTCCCTTTAATTACGATTACACCTTAACGGTTGGCATTGTAAGCCAAAAAGGTCGCCACAATGTTTTCAGAAACAGAATTGTTGAAAACTATATTCAAACGGATGCCTCCATAAACCCTGGTAATAGTGGCGGGCCTTTATTGAATATTAAAGGTGAGCTAATTGGAATTAACAATTTTATAGCCAATGGCGGTGGTGTTGCTGCAAATGCAGGTCTAGGTTTTGCCATTTCTTCTAATATAGTTAAGAGTATTTCAGACCAAATTGTAGAAGGTGGTAAGGTTAGTCGTCCTTGGTTGGGTATCATTATGTCAGATCTATCACCTAACGATAGAAAAAACTTTGGGATTGAAAAAGGCGTTTTAGTGAAGGAAGTTGTCAAGGGTCAGCCAGCAGAAAAAGCTGGTCTTCAATCGGGCGATGTCATTATGAAGATTGGTAAAACAAATTGCAATGAAGCTTATGATGTGCAAGCGGCGGTATTAAAATATAAGCCAGGCGAAATGATTCCTCTGGGCATTGTTAGAAATCAGAAAGAAATGGAAGTAAAAATTGTAGCTGTTCTGCGTGATGCAAAGGTTGAAAATTTAGCTTCTGGTAAATTTGAACGCGAACCAAATAATTTGGGTCTTTCTTTAAGGGAAGCCGATGGAAGCATAGTGATTCAATTTGTAGAAGATAATAGCGAAGCCTTTGAAAAAGGAATTAAGCCTGGCACTAAAATTGTTGCTGTCAATCGAGTTCCTGTTAATACTATTGAAGAATTCGATAAAATTTTAAAAAATTCCAAAGGCGAATCGATTATGCTAAAATTAAGCTACCAATTTAAAGAGTACATTGAGTTCTTAAAAGTTCGGTAACCTTAGTCTCGCCTGGTCTTCATGGCAATTTGCAATGAAGCCTAGGCGGGTTTTCTTTTTTGCCATTTTTGTTAAAACTAATTATTTGATTTCGAATTATTGAAACTTAAAGTATAATTCTTCATTTTTCTTGTCATTGAATGAAAAATTATACCTGCTTATTTCTTTGTTTCTTTTTGATATTGCCGATATTTTTAGATGCAAGTGAAACAAGTGATGTAAAAGTCTCCCATAAAAAAGACAGAGGAATTCTTACTTATTTTAGCTTTGAGAATGATCTGTTTATTGGCTCTGACGATTATTATACTAGTGGCGTTTTTATGGGGGTCGGTTATGGGTCGGCCTCGTTTGCTGAGAATTATTTACCTAAAGCCTTAGGGAAAATGCTTGATAGGATGCCTGGGTTCCGATATTCAGGGAAATCATTTTTTGGCATTTCCATCATGCACCGTATATTTACCCCAGATGATATAGGCGACCCGGAAATAATTAGAATTGATATGCCTTATAGCGGGCAATTAGTTGGTAATTTGACGGTCAGTTCGCAAAATCAGCGTCACCTAAACGCTTTGACACTTTCATTTGGTATGACGGGGCCTGATGCGGTAGCTGCTGAAGTGCAAACTGGATTTCATTATTTAAATGAAGCTCCTCAGCCAAATGGATGGCGACATCAGCTAGATAATGAAATATTAACAAACATTTTTTATGAACATCGGTATCGGGTGTTTTTTGATAATGATGAAAATTCTAAGTACGATGTTTTGCTTTCAGGGTCAGTCGGTGCTGGCAATATTACCAGCCACTTAAACATAGGGTTAGGGGTTAGGTTTGGTTATAATATCCCAGATGATTTTTACATGCCAGCTTCATTATATGCTGATCGATTAATTGGGTTAATGCGATCAAGTTTTAATACAAAAGATTTTTCATTTTATTGCTATGGATTCTTTGATACTACCGTAACGGCCCATGCGATTGCTTTAGATGGCAACACATTTTTTGATAGCAATCGCATATCATATCATCCCTTTAGCTCCAGGTTAGTATTAGGTTTGGCTTCTGAGTTTAAAAGTTTTCACTGTAATTTTTCAATAGTTAGTATGTCGATCCCTTGGGCAAACCCTAAAAATGATGTAGTAGATCATTATGTTCAGCTTTCCTTTTATAATTTATTTTGAAGATGATTTTGCCAGCGATTGTTCGTAAAACATACTCTAGAATTGAGTTTTTAATTATATCTGCTTTATAAAGTCAAGCTGGTCGTATTCAATTTGACAATTTGGAATGGCTTTTAAAAATTTCTTGCCATATATCTTGGATATTATTCTTGTATCTAAAATACAAACGATTCCTTTGTCTTTTTTGGTTCGAATGAGCCTGCCAAAACCTTGTTTAAATTTAATGATTGCTTCTGGCAGAGATAGTTCCATAAAAGGGTTTTTGCCTTGGCTTTCTAAGAATTCATTTTTGGCTTCAATGATAGGGTGTGAAGGTACAGAAAAAGGTAATTTTGTGATAATCACATTTCTAAGTGCATCCCCTGGTATATCGACCCCTTCCCAAAAGCTATCTGTACCAAACAAAACGCTATTCATATTTGTTTTAAATTCAGCAACTAATTGCGATCGAGATAACTCTTTACCTTGGCATAAAACTTTGTAACCATTCACCTGAAATTGATGCTGTAGACTTAAAAAAGCTCGTTCTAAAGCAGAATAACTGGTAAATAATATTAAGCACCCACCTTTTGTAAGATTAACATAATGTTTGATTGCAGTGATAGATTGATTATTGTGATGCTCATTTGTAATGGGCAACATATTTTCTGGTATGTGAATGGTAACATTATTCTCGTAGTCAAAAGGCGATCCTGTAACTATTGATTCAGGCTCAGTCACACCAACTCGTTCTGTAAAATAGCGAAAACCTTTATTTTCTTTTTGTTCCACAGAAATAGTTGCGCTTGTCATCGTTACGGAGTCAAGTGATTTGAACAGCATCGCTTCTAATTGAACGGCAATTTGAATAGGGGCAGCATTTAAATAAATGTTATCTTCGTTTTTCCCCTTTTTTTCTATCCAATATACATAATGTTCTTGGCCTTCACGAAAAATGATGAAGGTTACAGCTTGTAGGAGCGAGATTATTTTTTCCATATAGGATTGTAATTGAATCTGTTCATTATCATCTTTTGAGTTTGATAAGGCTTCATTGATTGCATCATATAAACTTCTCAATTCTGCTAGAGGCGATGTATCAACTATGCGTGGTTCTCGAATTCGTAAAATATTTTGACTATAGGTTGTGTGCTGATAAAGGTATTCATGAATGGAACCAAAAAAGTCATCAATTTTTTGATTTACGGACTCAATAATTGGCTCAATTGAGTAGCGCAAAATATGTTTCGAGAAGAAACCTTTATCTTTTTTGATATTTAATATTTGGTGAAATAAATAAATAAACTGCCCTCTCGAAACAGAGAATCCCAGATGATCACTAGCAACTGTTTCTATTTTATGAGCTTCATCTATGATGAGTCTTTTGTAGTCAGGCAAGACAGATCTACGGCCAGCTCTAAGTTGCAGGTCAACAAAAAGTAGGGCATGGTTGATAACAATGATATCGGCATTTTTCAGTGCATTTCTTGATTTGTAATAAAAACACTTTGAATAAGTCGGGCATTTTCGACCCAGGCAATTATCTTTTTCCGATTGCACTTGATCCCAAACTTGATGGCTTGGGTTAAAAGACAAAGAAGATTTTGAGCCATCAGTTGAGTTTTTAGACCATTCTGCAATAGTGCGTAATTCCTCTATAAATGCATCTGTATCAAACAATGAGTTTCTTTTTTCTAATGCAATTTGTAAGCGGCGTAAACTAATATAATTACTACGACCTTTGCCTAACTCAAATGTAAATGGAATTCCCAAGTTTTCTTGAAGCCAAGGTAAATCTTTATTGATTAATTGTTCTTGCAAATTGATTGTATTGGTTGAAACCACAATTGGTCGATCTTCTTTATTCAGTGAAAGTATGGCCGGCACTAAGTAGCCAAAAGATTTGCCTACCCCAGTACCAGCTTCAACCACTAGATGTCTTTTGTTCATTATTGCATTTAAAACGGCCTCTGCCATATCAATTTGTTGGGGGCGAAATTCATATTCTTCAAATCGTTGAGCAAATAACCCGCCTTCGCCTAAAATGTCTTCAATTAATGACATATAAAATTAATAATCCAAATTGATTTTTTAAAAAATTATTGTTGTGACTCAGCAAGTTTTTCTAAAAAGGCTTTTTCATCTAAAATTGCAACGCCAAGCGATTGTGCTTTTGTAAGTTTTGAGCCTGCTTCTTCGCCTGCAATTAAATAATGCGTTTTACTCGAAATAGACCCAGCTACTTTGCCACCTAATGCCTGTATTTTGTCTTTAGCTTCATTGCGGCCTAAGGCTGCTAAGGTACCAGTGATTACGAAAGTTTTATTATTAAAAAAATTATCTTTAATTGTAACTGCTTCGGGCATTTCAATGGTTAGCCCTGCATCTTTAAGTTTTTGCAAATAAACACCGTTGTCTTTGTTTGAAAAGAAAATAACGATCAATTCAGCCGTCGTTTCGCCGATATCCTCAATTGCTAAAAACTCCGATAAGGCTATTTTTTTTTCTATGCCATTCAATAGAAGTTGTTGGCAATTTTGGCAAGCATCAATTAAATGATCTAGCTTTTTGAAAAACTTAGCCAGTTGTAATGCTGTTTGTTTACCTACTTGTGGAATATTTAAAGCAGATAAAAACTTGGGAAAAGGCTGTGACTTTGACAATTCAATGTTTTTGATAAGCTTTTCAGCAGATTTTTTGCCCATGCGTTCTAGATTTTCAATATCGCTAATCTTTAAATTGTATAAATCGGCAGGTGTTTTGATTAGTTTGGTTTCTAATAATAAATCGACTACAGCTGGCCCTAAGCCTTCAATGTCTAAACCGTTTTTAGAAGCAAAAAATATAATCTTATTTCTAACGACTGCTGGGCATAAATCATTCGTGCAACGATAATCAACAAATTCTTCAGGTCGTATTGCAGGGCTATTACAAACAGGGCAGTGAGTAGGGGGTAATACTATTTTTTCAGTGCCTTTTCGCATGGCAGTTTCCGCTTTTAATACTTGAGGGATAATCTCTCCTGCCTTTTGCACCCAAACTGTATCGCCAATTCGCAAATCTTTTTTTTCTATTTCACTAAAATTATGGAGCGTAGCTCTGCTAACAGTTGTTCCTGCTAATGAGATAGGTTCTAAAATTGCAACTGGAGTTATCGTGCCGGTTTTGCCTACCTGTAATACGATGTCTTTTAAAATGGTCTTTTTTTGTTCCGCAGGAAATTTATAGGCAACTAACCAACGAGGTGATTTGCTAGTGGAGCCCATTTCGCCTTGTTCTTTGTAGCTATTTACTTTGATAACGATTCCATCGGTTTCATAGTTTAATTTTTCGCGGCCAGATGACCATTTTTCGCAGAATTGAATGACCTCTTCAATATTTTTACAAAGTTGGCTGTGAGGGTTAGTAGGGAAGCCCCATTCTTTGAGTGATTGAATAAAACTCCAATGATTGGTAAAAGCATTTCTTTCAGCTTCAATGTAACCTAATGTATAGGCGAAAAAATCAAGTTTTCTTTTTTTGACTTCTGATACATCTAGCATTTTTAAACTGCCTGAAGCTGCATTGCGTGGGTTTGCGAATAAAGGCAACCCTTCAGATTCTCTTTCATCGTTAATTTTGTGAAAGGAATCTCGTGGTAAATACACTTCGCCTCGAATTTCGAGAAAGGGCAAAATATTCTTATTTAACGCTATTGGAATCGTTGAAATGGTTTTGAGGTTATTCGTAACATCTTCGCCTTCGACCCCATTGCCACGCGTAACACCTTTTGTTAATTTACCTTTTTCATACCAAAGAGAAGCCGCTAGCCCATCTATTTTTAATTCGCAAACATAACCTTCTGTTTGTTTGCCTAAAAGTTTTTTAACGCTTTTATCAAACTCTCGTATTTCTTCAAAATTATAAGTATTGTCAATGCTTAGCATTGGCACTTTATGTTTGATAGTAGGAAAGTGGCCGGTATTGTCATCACCGACTAATTTTGTAGGTGAATTTTCATCAGCATATTCAGGGTATTCGAGCTCTAATTTTTCAAGTTCTTTTACCAATTGATCGTATTCAAAGTCAGAAATTACAGGAGCGCTACTTTGATAATATAACTCGTTATGGTTTTTGATTGAAGCTCGAAGCGATAGTATTTTTTGATGTATGGAAGTATTTGATGTCATGGTCGGTCAGCTGGATTGTTCGATTTATGAAGCGTGTAAGTCTAAGTTTGAGGGGTTACAAATCAAGCTGTTTTCCTAGAAAATTTTGAAAACTTATATTCTGTTTAGATGCAAAATTGTCTGGCTGTAATCTATTGATCTAATGTGTTTATTGAGCTAAAGAGGTTGGCATTGAAGTAAGGGAATTTGCATTTAGATGATATGGTAAGGCTTGGCAGAATAACCAAGCCTTTTTGTATAATTATATATGTATAGACCGACCATGCACATTAAGTGCGGCTTCTTTAAATGCTTCTGAAAGTGTCGGGTGACCATGACAAATCATTGCGATATCTTCAGCTGTCGCTTTGAAGGATAAAGCAACAACTGCTTCTGCGATTGTTTCTGAGGCACCTGGGCCAACGATATGAACACCTAAGATTTGATCCGTTTCACTATGGCTAATGATTTTTACAAACCCATCGTCATTACCGATGCATTTTGCTCTTGCGTTGCCCTTGTATGGAAATTTGCCAATTTTTATCGGCAATTCATTTTTTTTGCATTCATCTTCGTTTAACCCGACACTTGCGACTTCTGGGTTAGTGTAAACAACGCTAGGTATTTCCATATAGTTAACATGGCCATGGTGACCCGCAATGATTTCTGCACAGGCAATACCTTCTTCTTCTGCTTTGTGAGCTAGCATTGGGCCGTCTATAATATCGCCGATGGCATATATATTAGGAACGCTAGTTTGAAAATTTTCATTCACAGTTACTTTGTTGCGGTCTGTTTTTACGCCAACTTTATCAAGATTTAATTTTTCTAGAAAAGCACGACGACCGATAGCGACTAATACATAATCACCAGTAAAGCTAATTAATTCATTTTTTTCGTTTTCTGCTTTGATTTCTACTAAATTTTTGGTTACATTGGCAGAGGCAACTTTGTGTTTAAGATGGAATTCAAGCCCTTGCTTGGAAAGTATTTTTAACATTTCCTTGGAGATATCTTTGTCTTCCAATGGTAAGATGCGGTCTAAAAATTCAATTACAGTAACTTTTGAACCTAATCTAGCAAAGACACTTCCCATTTCCAAGCCGATAACTCCACCGCCAATAACTATCAAGCTTTTTGGTATTTCTTTTAGAGATAATGCCCCTGTAGATGACAAAACTCTTTGTTCGTCAAAGGGCATAAATGGTAAAGGTGTGGGCTCTGAACCTGTTGCTAAAATTATATTTTTAGTTTGATAAATTGTGCCTGCCACATCAACTTCTGTATTACTAACTAATGTGCCAAAGCCATTGATTCTGGTGATTTTGTTTTTACGAAGTAACCCATCGATACCTTTTGTTAAGCTTTCAACGATTTTTTCTTTGCGCTCCATCATTTTGCTTAGATTTACTTTTAAGTCTTTGAGCTCTATGCCATGGGCATCAAAATCGTGTGATGCCTGAGCAAAATGTTCCGATGACTGCAGCAAGGCTTTAGAAGGAATACAGCCTACATTTAAACAAGTTCCGCCAAGGGTCGAGCGTTTTTCAACACAGGCAACTTTTAAACCTAATTGAGCCGCACGAATTGCTGCTACATAGCCTCCTGGGCCAGCCCCAATTACAATCAAATCAAACATATTATCAGCCATTTTTTTATACTCTTTCGAATTCAAGTTTTTGTTTTATATGTTAAATAATAAGCCAGCAGGGTCTTCAATTAAATCTTTAACTTTCACCAAGAAAGACACGGCTTCTTTACCATCAATAATTCTGTGATCGTAGCTTAGAGCCAGATACATCATTGGCGCTACCACCACCACCCCGTTTTCAACGATAGGTCGTTCTTGAATTTTATGCATGCCTAAAATAGCACTTTGCGGTGCATTTAAAATAGGTGTGCTTAATAAGCTGCCATAGACACCGCCATTTGAAATGGTGAAACCGCCACCTTCCATATCACTGATTTCTAATTCCCCAGCACGACCTTTAACTGCATAATTGTTTATCGTTTTTTCAATTTCAGCAAAACTTAATTTGTCGCAATTTCTGACGACAGGTACAACTAAGCCTTTTGGTGTGCCAACAGCAACGCTAATATCATAGTAGTTTAAGTAAACAATATCTTCATTGTCAATGTAGGCGTTAACTGCTGGGTAGGCTTTTAAAGCTTCGGTACAAGCTCTGATAAAGAAACTCATGAAACCCAGATTGACATCATGGGTTTCTTTGAATTTTTCTTTATAAGTAGCACGCATTTTCATGATACGCCCCATATTAACTTCATTGAATGTTGTTAACATGGCAGTTTCATTTTTTGCCATTAATAATTTTTTGGCAATTACTCTTCTCAGACGCGACATTTTCTTTCGTGTTTCTCTTTCGCCTGTGATAGGTTCAGGCGTTGGCGAAACATACCCCATATTTGGAGGTGGCGGAAAATTTCCAGCAAAAGAAAAGCTTGGCGGCATTGGATTTTTAATTTGATTAATAACATCTTCGCGCGTAATGCGGCCGCCTTTGCCTGTGCCAGCGACGCTAGATAAGTCTAAATTATTTTCAGCACCTAATTTTGCGGCCGAAGGGCTTGCAGCTTTAACTGTAGTGGCTAAAGTTGGTTTAGAATATTTTTCGGTAACAGAAAGTCTTGGTTTAGGTGTTTCTTTGTTTGTTTCTTTGGTCGCTTCTTTAGTTGCTTCCTTGCCGGTCGCAACTTCATTCGATGGTTTTGCGGTAACTGTTTTAGCAGGTGCTGCTTCTTTTTTTGTTACGGTAGCAGCATCAGGTGCCCCTTTAGCATCGGTATCTATTTTTACTATAATTTGCCCGACTTTTACATCGTCGCCTTGTTTGACAAGAATCTCAACTTTGCCAGCGTGCGATGCATTTAAAGGCATATTCGCTTTGTCTGTTTCTAGTTCTAAAATCGGTTGATCTTCTTTAACATACGAACCAGATGCAATTAATATGGCTCCAATCGTTGCTTCTGATACAGATTCGCCCGCGGCGGGTACTGCAATTTCTACTATCATTTTTTAGCCTTCCTGTGAATGCGAAAATACTTCGTCCATTAATTTTTTAAATTCTGCTTGATGCTGTTTGATAGAACCAACCGCAGGGCTTGCTGATTCTTTACGACCGATTGCAACAAATTTCATCTTTTTAGGCTTCACTTCCATGAATCGTCCTTTCACAAAAAGGTTCGCGCCTTGGTTCAAAGGTTCTTCCTGAACCCAATACATCTTTTTGGTGCCTGCTGTTGCCAAAATATCTTTGATTTTTTGACGATGAAAAGGGTAGATCTGTTCTAAGCGATGAATTACTACGCCTGTAGCATTGCGTGCGGCTCTTTCTTGAATTAAATCAAAATAAACCTTACCTGTGCAGAAAATAAGCTGCTTGATTTCTGCTGGTGGGTTAGGGTCTGGTATAACTTCTTCAAAAGTACCACTGGTTATTTCTTCAACTGTTGATGTGGCAAGAGGGTGGCGCAAATATGCTTTTGGTGTGCAAATTACAAGTGGTCGACGCCACGCACGCATAACTTGTCGTCTTAAAAGATGGAACAATTGCGCTGGGGTTGTAGGGATAGTGACTTGGATGTTGTTTTGGGCTGAATTGTTTAAAATTCTTTCGATGCGTGCGGAAGAGTGTTCTGGGCCTTGACCTTCTAAACCATGCGGCAATAGTAAAACTAAACCAGAATAACGGTTCCATTTTTGTTCTGCTGTGCAGAAGAATTGATCTAAAATGACTTGAGCACCGTTGACAAAGTCGCCAAATTGTGCTTCCCATAAAACTAATGCATTTGGGAACCCTAACGAATAGCCGAATTCAAAACCTAAACAGGCATATTCATTGAGAGGGGAGTTTATCACATCAAATACAGCTTGGCCTTCTCGAATATTCTTGAGTGCAATATATTCTTTGCCGTTACTCTCGTCATACCATGCGGCATGTCGATGGCTAAATGTTCCGCGCTTTGAATCTTGACCCGATAAACGCACATGGTAGTTTTCAGTTAAAAGTAACCCAAACGCCAGTAATTCGCCGATCGCCCAGTCAATTTTATTTGTTTTAAAATATAGTTGTTCGCGATCCTTGATAAGTTTCAAAAGTTTCGGGTTGATTGTGAAGCCATCTGGAATTTTATGGGCACATTCAAATATTGAGTCTAATTGAGATCTTGAAACCGCTGTATCGATTTTATCAAATAGCTCAGAGTCTTGCACTTTTCGGTAATTTTTCCATGCGCCATCAAAAATACTGTAACTTAGCTTGCTAGGTGCTTTTCTGATTTCTGTTAAGGCACCATTTAAATCATTTTTATATTTTGCTTCGAGTTCATCGGCAAGGTCTTTTTCAACATGGCCATGTTCGATCAACATGTTTCGGTAGATTTGTCTCACGGACAGTTTACTTCGAATCGTTTTGTATTCAACTGGGCTAGTAAAAGAAGGTTCGTCACCTTCATTGTGACCGTGCTTGCGGTAACATACAATATCAATCATCACATCGGTGCCGAATTCATTTAAATATTCAAGTGCCACACGAACACAATGGATCACCGCTTCTGGGTCTTCGCCGTTTACATGGAACACTGGCGCGCCAATGATTTTCGCAATATCAGTACAATACTGGCTAGAGCGTGCTTCTGATGGGACAGTTGTAAACCCGATCTGATTATTGACTACAATGTGTAATGTGCCGCCGACAGAATAATTTGGCAAATTTGACATTTGAAGGCATTCATAAACAATCCCTTGGCCAGCAACTGCCGCATCACCATGAATTACAATTGACATGATTTTCTTTTTGGTAACATCGCCCTTTAAAACTTGTTTGGCTCGTGTTCTACCAAGGCAGACTGGTGAAATGGCTTCGAGGTGACTGGGGTTCGCGGCAACAGAAATGGTTAATTCTTTGTTACATCTTGTTTTAATAGCAGATGAAAACCCTTTATGGTATTTTACATCTCCTGACCCTTCCATTAGATTGATGTCGTAATTTGATTCAAATTCTGTAAAAATTTCTTCGTATGATTTATTCAAGACATTCGCTAACACATTTAAGCGCCCACGGTGTGGCATACCAATTACGATTTCATTTACCCCTAATTCAGATGCTTTTTGAACGGTTTCATTTAAGGCGGGTATTAAAACCTCTGCGCCTTCTAAGCTAAATCTTTTTTGGCCAACATATTTTGTATGTAAAAAAACTTCAAAGAGTTCCGCGCGATTTAAATTCCCCAAGATTGCTCTTTTGTCTTCTAACGAAAGATTTGGCTGATTGCGATTGGGCTCAATTTTTTCTTGAAACCATTTTTCGATTTTTTGATTGTTCTGAAAAATGTATTCTAAGCCTATCTTGTTACAATAAGTTTCCTTTAATATTGAAATGATCTGCCGTAAGGTGGCCTTTTTTTGAGGCAATAAATCGTAGGTTGGGAATTCTTTATCTAAATCTGCTTGAGTAAAACCAAAGTTTTCTAGTTCTAAAATGGGGTTTTGGGAATTTTGTTCGTACAACGGGTTCACATTGGCATTGGTGTGGCCACGACGACGATATTGACGAATCAATTCTAGTAATTTCAAATCGCCTTCGTCGGCTAAATGTGCGGGTTGTTCGTTATAGCTTGCAAATTCTAAACCTTGAAAAAAGTACGCCCAGCTCTCAGGAACTAAACGCGGGTTTTGTTGATAGAGTTTGTAAATTTGGTCTACATATTCCGGGTTGTTTACGCCCGCTTGGCGATAAGAGGGTTCCATATCTTTTTACTTCACCTCGCAGTTAAAAAGTCATTGAAAAAGGGTTTGATTCTATTAAGAAATTCATAATATGTTAAAGAAAAATAAGGCTTGAAATGCTCAAATAGAAAATTTTTTAAGTTTTCGTTTTAGTGGTATGTCTAGTTGATGTTTTTAGTACAATTAGGTGTGTTATTTTACTAATTCTTTCACAAAAAACGATTTAATAGTCTATTTTGATAAAAAAAATCGATAATCGAGTTTTTATGGCAAATAATAATACAGATCTAATGGTGATAGCACCACACCCCGATGATTTAGAAATTGCTTGTGGGGGAACGATAGCAAAACTCACACAAATGGGGAAATCGATTGTGGCGGTTGATTTGACAAAAGGTGAAATGGCCAGTCGCGGAACACCTGAGCTACGCCAAAAGGAAAGTTCGAAGGCGAGTACCATATTAGGTCTTCGTGTGCGAGAAAATTTGGGCTTAGAAGACAGTAAGGTTTTTAATACATGGGAAAATCAAATTAAAATCGCCAAAGTAGTTCGCAAGTATCGCCCCAAATTTGTTTTGGTGCCTTATTGGCTATGTAGACACCCTGATCATTATCGTGCAAGTGACCTTTCCTATGAGGCGATATTTTTAGCTGGCCTAAAAAAGCATGAAGATGGCGAGGTGGCATTTAGGCCTGACCGCATTATTTATTACATGTTGCATGAAGAATTTGAACCGACTTTTGTGGTAGATATTACAGATCATTTTGAAACAAAACTAAAGGCCTTGATGGCTTACGAAAGTCAATTTGGTAACCCAAAAGATACAAATGAATCTACCTATATTTCTGGAGAGCCTTTTTTAGATTTAATAGAAACACGCTCTCGCTATTATGGTAGTAAAATTGGTCGCAAATACGGCGAAGCATTCTTAATCAAAGAAACCTTAGAATTACAAGACCCTCTGACATTTCTATCAAGCCAAGGCAAAACGCTAAATCGCCCAATGGGGTAGATTTGTCAAAGAAAAACAGATGTCTTTATATCGGCTTGTAGCTTCACATTCTTTGCATTTTCTGTTTTGGCGGTACTATTTGCGAATGGATTATTAAACGGCAGGCCGAGTATGGTTGGGCAAGTTGATTGTGGTACAACTCAGTAAAGATTTAACCCAGAAAATAGGGGGAGGAATTAGCTGGTCGGCCGCCGTAACTTGTGGTTTATGACGCAGTTAGTTTCTGAATATTCAATTCTGAACCAGCCTTATTCAGAATTAGAAAAGCTTCTGAAGAAAAACTGCTGAAGAAAAACTGAAAAGTGGTTTGAAAAGTGTGCATTCGTCTTTTGATGTAGTTTTGTGAAGCTTTTACAGGGGCGTGTTCGGCTCAATGCTTTATTTGAATGGTTTTTGTGAAAGGGTAACTAAGCGAAACAATAAAATTGAAACTAAAGCAAGCCTGTATGGTGAGAGATTAGCTGCTAGGATTGTGAACGAAAATAAGTTAATAATTTTTTAACCACTGAAGGCACTGAAGTAGACTGAAAAAGACTGATAAAAGTCTGATAAATTTAATTCAAAAGTTATAAATACTTTTTGTTTGATTTTCTGTGTGCGTCAGTGCTTTGTTGTTCGCATCGTGCTCACAACCCTACTGGTTCTCCGCTTTGCTACGAGCTAAGCTCACGCCATCCATGGCTTCGCGATCAGTGGTAAAATACTTTTCCAAAAATAAGGTTTATTGAAAAATAGGCTTCACATTTTCTGGGTATGGTTTGTGATATAAATGGGGTGCATTCGTCTTATGATGTAGTATTGTGAAGCTTTTAAAGGGGGCGTGTTAGTCGTATGAGTTCACCAAAGCCAACATTATGAGGCGAACACACCCCATATAATGTATATGAAAAATAAAACCATTGACTTTGTTGCAACAAACCAACTTTAATGTGGTAAAGTTATCAGTTTTGCACAGAAAACAAGGTTGTCAGATATTGGCCTCGCCAATTCATTAGTTCCCATTAAAATTTTTGATTTCTAACAGAACAAATCGATATAAACATGCAAAAGTAAAATTAACCCGAAGACTATTTCATAAAGAAATTTTTAATTTTTCAGATTATTCATTTGTAAATACCCAAAAATAATATAAAGTACCGCCTCACTTTCTAGAATTAAGCATTATCTATCATTTTTTGAGGTCGAGTTTGAAATTCATTTTTCTTATATTTTTAATCATATTCGCTATGTTATCGTCTGGTAAGTTGCATGCAGAAGACCCTTACTTAGAGACTATCTTAATTGAAGAACTATCGGAAGAACCAAAGATAGATGGCATAATCGAAAAGTCGATCTGGAACTCTATAAAAGAGTATTCTTTACAGAAATCAGTAGGGCGCCATTTTTTAAAACAGCCTACCTTTGTAAAAATGGGTTATAAGGGCAACCATTTATTTATCATTTTGGAAGTTGTTGAAAAAGATTTTAAAGATTTAGAGCAAACTTCAGTTGCTTTAGATTCCGAAAAAATTTTTGATCAGGATTGTATTGAATTATTTATGCAACCACAAAATGCTAATCGATATTTTCAAGTTGTTTTAAATTACAATGGTGATTGTTATGACGCTATGTTCAATTTAAATAATAAAAAAGTTGATAAAACTTGGTCTTGTGGTGCCAAAATTGGAATCGGCGAAACAAAATCTTTTCTTTTGAATCGTAAAACCATTGAATTAAAAATACCTTTAGAAAACATCTTTTTGAATGATTTTGAGAAAGATGGTTTGCGATTTAATTTAATCAGAACAAGGACAGAAAGAGCAATTACGGAAGAAAATTCCAGTAAAAAGAAAATAAAAAAAATAATTGAAAATGCCTGCGAAGGCTCGCTTTTTAAAATAGGAAACACTTCTCATAATTACACTGCCTTTGGTTTAATAACTACCAAAAACACCACCCCCAAAAAGGATAATCCCCAAAAATTAGCCGATCAAATTCTATTAACAGGTGGGTTATCTCAAATTGCTAGTATGGATGTTTACTTTAAAGCTACTAACAATTTTATGGGTCTAATACCAGAAGGCTGTGAAGTTGGGCATGGTGCCACTCTACGATATCATGAGCATATTCCCGTTTCCCAATGGACCGTAAAAATGGATGGCTATATGCGTACAGGGTTAATCACTGGCGAAAAGGACTACCAAGAACTTGCGAGCCAAATATTAGATAAACTGATAAAAATTTTAGAAGTGACGGTAGATAAAGACGGAAAAAGTTGGATTCCTATTTGGGGGCTAGTCGATCAAAAGGGTAAAAGCAATGGTTATGGTGCTGGCCCCACGAATATGCGTGGAATTATGGGCGTACCCTATAACCAAAGTAAAGCCAAATATAATATCGCTAGTAATGGGTTTGATGATAGTTTTGGGCTTGGTTTTTATGACATTTCTCAGTTAGAGCTTGAGCAAAATTTTAAAAATAGATTGTTAACCGTATTAGAAGCCCAGTTAAATTTTTATCACCGCGATTATTTTCTGGTGAATGATTCCGAAGGCACCTATTGGCGGTCCGATGATTTTAGCCCTGCAAACCCTGAGGCGCCAACCAAAAAAAATAGCTGGTTGATAGGTAGTGATATTGTCTATTGTGTTTTAGCTTACCATAATTTGGGCGGATTAGAAAAAGAAAAGTACCTTGAAATTTTAACGAAATTTAGCAAATATTACATCAGTCTTAGAAAAAAATTGGGTGTGAAAAAAAGGGAAAATAGTTCTTGGACAAATATGCCTTTGTGGCGTATTGAGTTTTTAGATAATCGAATGTTAGATGTTGTAAAATATGTGCAAACCAAAAAAATCATCGGTTTTACAGAATTAGAAAATTTTATTTTGAAGGAATTAAAAAATCTGTACTCGGATGATTATCACATTGAGTTTGCGATTGATGGGCTAACCGCTCAATCAGACGCCACCACACCTTTGATTTATCTTTTTACTTCGATCGACGAAAAAAGATTCAATGATATTTGGCGCGGGTTTATTCATGGCGGGTTAACTAATCAAGGTGCTATAAAAGGTAAATCAATTCCAGGTATGAATGGCTCGTCTTACCCGACATTTTTAATATATGCCTATAATGCGTGGGTCAATAAAAAAATCAGTGATGACGAATTGATTTATGCCGTTAAAAAAATTTACACCATTTTTGGTTCACCTGGGTTTGCCAAAACGACCAAAGATTGGAACCAAGAAATCATGGAACATAATAAAAAAGAACCACACTGGATTGCAGTACCAGATGAATGTTATGTCGATTCGGTAATGCCTGAATCCATTTGGCAAACGGGCGAAACGCAAGGATATATCAAGAATTGGTTTGCCGCACACAATAATCAATTAAAACCTTATGAAGACCCTAGTCAAATGGTATACAAAAACTCGCTCTACCAATTCACAGCGCCTTTTCAATCCCATGGGGAACCCTTCAGTTATGGGCAAGCATTTACATTTAATTTGTTAAAATTAAAAGCAATTTCAAAAGAAGCCAGTCACTGGATGATTACATTTGAAAAACCCATTTTGCCTAAACGATTACCCTGTTTTGGTGTGGTGAATGTTACAGATTTGTTGTACCAACAAAAATCATTTCAAATGCCAACAAAGAAAAAGATTACTAAAGTAAGCTGCGACGAAACCGCTTTGCCATTTAAGCTTTCTGGTATCAACGATTTTACAGGTGCTTACACATTTATTGATAATGAAAAATTAATTTTTATTTTACCAGAACATGCACCTGGGTTACTTGAAATAAAAATAAGCTTTGAGGTAAAAAATGAATAAGAAAAGACTTTTTATTATTTTTATTTTTTGCCTTCTTGTAGTCATTTTGCTAGGGTGGCTATATGTTCAAAAAAATGCCCAAGAAGTTGGTCGCATGATGCTTACGCCAAATAATTTAAAAACGATAGATATCAAAACCAATCTTTCAGCTCAGGCGCCAGAAATTAAATCGCCGCTTTGGGCGGCCTTGGATGACAAAGCTAAAAAAGCGTATGAAACGAAAGCCAATCATTTTAAGTTGTCAGGTTTAGCCTCAAAAAAACCTTTGAAAACAAAAAGTAATCAAGATCATGTCATCAATCAATATTATGAATATGCACAACTAAGACTCAAAAAATTGAAAACAAATGGTAAATTGAATAATCAATGGCTAGAGGCATTCTTTAAAGATATTCCTCTTTGGCGACAATATCTTTTTGCATTCGAAGGGTCTCAAGATATTAGTTTTGCAAAACAAAGTATTGAGTTAATCGAAAAGGAAATTAATTCCGAAGAAGTAAATCTACCAGCGTTTGCGAATATGTTTGCCTATACCCAAGATTTACCCGTAGAGTTGCTAGGCCATTTGCCAGTTTGGTTCCATCGGTTTGATGTAGTTTTTGAAAAACAATTTGAAAATTCAACAACAAATGCTTTGGGGATAAGTGAATTGATGTGTGCTGTGGCGATTCTTGGGTTTGATGAAAAATATTCAAAAAAATGGATAGATTTACAAGAAAACTTGGAAAAGCTAGAAATTCCAACGGATTTTAAAATTAAATTTGAAACCGCAAAAAATTTATTGGAAGCCATTTATTTAGCCAAAGAGCAAGGCGTATCAACAAGTACTAAGATACTAGAGCGAATCAGATTTTTAGCAACGGAAATGATGTACATCCTTGAGCCTGATGGTTGTTTGCCACAAATAGGTTTACAAACCAAACGCGAAAATTATCGTGAATATCTTTATTACGCGGCTGAAATATTTGATCAAAATGATTTTCGATTTGTGGCCTTTGGTGGCTATAGAAACCCCCATATCTTACAACCAAACAAAACAAGCGTATTATTAAATTCAAATCAAATAGTCGTTTTAAGAAGCAATTGGAATATTTTATGGACCCAACCGATATTGCCTAAAAATCGCGTGTATGGTTTCAGATTAGGGGAAAATGATTCTAGCCAAATCGTTTTTGACCTAAAAACCAAAGAAGCCTCTTTTTATGCCCAAAATAAACCCCAGTTTAAATTTGTGTTTAGTGGCATAGACATCAAATCTGCAGAATTAAAACTTGACCAAGAAATTGATTTTGATGGTCAAAAATTGACCTGTGATATTTTGATTATTCCTGATGGTTTTAAACTTACTTTCATTAAAAAAATTGGTTTTTGGTACTTATCGGATACCAACCCGAATTTGCGTTTAGACATATCTAATTACCGTTCCGAGGTTACTTTTGAAAATAATTCAATTGTTTCAAGCCATTTACCGAGAAGGTCCGCCTTTTTTACTTATGATGATGATGTAAAATATAGTGGTGATTTTGTGATTAAGGGGGTTACTGATTTCGAAAATAAAATCGATAATTCTAATCAAACCCTATTTGAAGGTTATTATAATGTAGGCAAAATTAGCAAATGCAATGAATTGATAGTGGAGGCCAACCCCAATGCTTACTTCCCTATATTTGACAAAAATCAAGTGCGTATGATGCCCGAAGTAAAAATGGATTTTTTAAATCGTGAAAATGGCAAATTAAAACTCACCAGTCAATTTTTCAAACCGTCTACCGAAAAAAGCAAGAATAATGAAAAAAAATAAAACCAATCCCATAAATATTACTATCCCCGTAGGGGCAAATCCAATGGCGTCGCCACTCGACTCGCGGCAACGCGAGTCCTGGTGGTTGCCCTCAAAGCTTTCCAAACAATTGCAAAACACTAAAACAGAGAAAATATAAAAAAGGAAAAAATTCATGCTAAGATTTAAAGTATTACTAAGTTTAATTGCATTTTTATTTTTAGGCGACACCATCCATGCTTGCCCTGGTGTAAAAAATGTGCGATTAAGAAATATGTGCAAAGATGGCGGTAATTCAATATCATTCTCAACTTTTTTAGAAGAATGTGATTGGCCATGGAACGGTAATTGGAAATACCAAGCTGTGACAAGAGGCGAAGCTGAAGGGACTGGTTCAAGTGGTAGTCGAACTCAAACGGCAACTTGGTTTAATGCTAGTGATTTTGGTGGTGCTGGTGAATACAAAATTCGTGTTGCAGCAGAGGGCCAAGACCCAGAATCAGCAACAACAGCTTATCGTGATGAGCCTTGGTCAGAATATTCCGATTTCGATGTTGTAAGATTAGAAATAAAAGGTTACCCAAAAAACCCACATGAAACTTGTTTAAAAGCTGGCCAAACAGATGTTCTAGATTATAAAATAGTGCCAGCTAGTCATGATGCTAGTATAATTTGGACAATAAATGACACGGATGAAACAGGCAGTAGCGTATCGAACCCAAAAGGCAAACTCACTCATGGTGATAAACCAGGCAAATTAAAAGTACATGGTGAACACAAGGAACTTAGTGGGTGTTCGCTAGGTTTAGGAACTCTAGGTTGTTGTGGTGATGTCGATGTCGTTTTATATGCAGTCGATTCCGTTACAGCATCTGACTTATGTTCCCAAAACTCAGATGAAGACAAAGAAACCGATGGAGAAGTTGATTTAAAAATCATAACTAGCAAAGATCATGGTGGTGTTAGGTTTAGCTGGGTAAGTAATCCTGCAGGATATGAAGATAAAATAAAAATCGAGGATGTTGCAAATGATGGGGGTGCTAATGTTGGTAACCCCGAAGGCGCAAACAGCACTGTTACTTTTAATAAACATGGCAATTTCAAATTTAAATTTTATTGTTGCAGCGGTGATTCTAGTGCTAGTTGCACGCCAAGTAGCAAAGTAATAGAAATGTCTATAGATGTTAATAGATACGAGGTGTCTGATATTTGTAAGATAATCGTTAAAGATAACCCTGTGGCAAGTAAAGGTTTTGAAGTAGAAGACCTTACAGCGGAAGCAGATAGAGGCGATATCGCAAAAGATAAAGATGATGAAGATACCAATAAAATTGAAATAACAGTTGAAGGGCCTCAGAAAGCGGAAATTGAAATAAAATGGGAAAAAATTGATGGTTTTGATAAGTTCAGCATGACCTCTGATCAAGACACAAATGACCAAGATACACATTTTACAAAATTTGAACATCATAAGATCTTTTTAAAAGGTCTAGTTTATTCAGATACAAAAGATGATGTTGAACTAAGAATTACTGCGATGATTCCAAGTAATTCTTATGAGCAAATGTGTGCCGAAAAACTTACATTTACCATTGTCGAAACAGAAACTTGGGCTGCACCCATCGTCAATAACCCAAGGCCATTTGTTAATATCACCAGCGTGGAGTTTTTAAATGCAAATACCCTCACGGTGAAAGGTGAGATCAAAGATTGGACAGGTGTATTTATTCGAAATCAAGTTAATAACACTTCCACTCAAATTGAAGATATATTTTCTGAATTAGATATTTCCATTGCTCAACCCTATTCTGCCTCATGGGTAACGCAAGTGCCCATTCGAATTGGCGCGGGTAAAAGTTTTGTCGTAACAGCTGTTTTCCAAAACAGTTTATATAATTTTGGTTCTTCCACAGCTCAAGTTACAATAACCCAAGATGAAAAAGGCATCATCACCAATGCCGAATTGGTTGGTGATGTATTTAAGAACCCAAGAAAATTAGAAAATATCAATACTTTTACCGTTACTGTTTATGATGCGACAGGCGAAGTGAAACCCAGCTTCCCTTGGAAGGTAAAAGCTTCTTCTGGTGATGAAGAAGATGTTGAAACTGACCCAGAAGCAATTGAATATCCTAAATTTGTAAGTAAATCTTATGCCCTGATGCTAGATAATTTTAATGGCGATAAACCAAAATATGTCTTAAAAGCAAAGCCAGGAGATAGAATTATCAATTTATTAGAAAGTGAATGCCAACCATCCGCGGAATACACCTTCAGCAAGGGCCTACATTTGGGTAAATCGCCAATTGTATCAATTGCCTTATCGGCTGGTTCGGAAGAACTCGTTGGCTTGACATTAGGCGGCGAATTCGGCGATGCACCGTCGGTAGATATTGCTACAAAAGATGGCTCCTTAAAATTTATTGATTTTGAATTCATAGATTTTACGCGAATATCAGAGAAAAAATTAGAGATTGGTTACCATAAATATATTCAAAATTTTATTTCACATTTATATACATGGGATAATCAAGAACATATGTTTGCCTTGCTTGCAGAGGGTGGCGGAGAAGTTGAATGTGAAATTGATGACATAAAAGCCTATGAGCCTGTTTTGCATGCCGAGATTGTTTCATTAGCAAGTGATGATAAGAAAGTTGACCCCGCTACTGGCCCAGCAAATATACAATGGTCGAATATTCGGAGTTTATTTTTTGAGGACAAATTTTTTAATGAAATTCAAAGTTTTAGTGAAACATCTAATAAATTAATTGGCGTGTGCGTTACCAACCCTTTACCAATAATTGAGCTTGATACTGCATTAGCATTAGCGCCACTCCAAATAAAAGTTGCTACCATAACAATCGAAAATGAAAAACGCTTTTTTGCAGAAATTCCATTTAAAGGAATTGTACGCGATGTCTTAGCAAATATTTCGAAAGAAGCCGCGATTCAATATGTCAGCGCTCTCAATTGGGACCCCGCCAAGCTAGAAATGAAACGGGAAAGTTTCCCTTTAAAAATTACGGATGAAAAAGTTAGCCCTGCCAAACCAGAAGGCCATTTGGGTGTTTTTGATAGAAAAATCACTGCGGAATTAAAACATGGCAAAAATTATATTCGTGTAATCAGTGGTCGTAATGCTTTAGGTGCTAGCAGTGAAGCTTTTTATGAAATCGATGCCACAGAAGATACAATTGGCTTAACTATTGATAAAGTAACCGTCTTGAATAATGATGATTTAGTAATAAATTGGTCGCCCTATTTTGCAAATATGCGCAATGGTTTATTGAATAAAGATTCCGTGCCTGATACCCTAACGGTAGCTGGTATAAAAATGAAAACCGATCATTTATATAATGAAGTTGATAAATCTTTAAATTTTAAAAGCAACCCAGGCAACAATTGGTCTTCTCAAGTTTTTACGGTTTTACCGTTTCCCGCCAAAAAGCCCAACACAGATTATGATTTACCTTTAAATGTTGAAATCAACCCTGATTTTGGATTTATCAGCAATGCAGGCTCGGCCCCATTTGAAGTGAGTGCGAATGATTTAGCATCAAATAAAGTAGAAGTTTTTTCCGTTGACCTTGCCATCAAAGATTTAAAACCTGAAGATGAAGCGGATAAAGGTTTTTATGTACGCAAAACTGAAAATGTATCAGAACCAAAGAGTGATTGTCAACCTGAATATCCAGTACTGATTGATCTAAAAACTTCAGCAATAGTCAAAAAATTATTGGATAACAATAAAGGTGAACTGAAATTAGAAGTAATCAAATCGAAAAGAACACCAAATGTTTCACTTTCCATCAAATTAGCCAATGGACAAAAAACCGTCGATGGCAGTATTAAAATCACAGATCCAAATCAACAAATTGAAGTGTTAGGCCTAGAAAATGGTGTAGCAGAATTAAAATTGAGCTATAAATACGAAGAGTTTTATACTCAAGACATCATTAGGATTAATGTTTGTGAAATTACTTTTATTGAACCTTATAGTGATTCACCCTTAATTCCTATTAAAATATTTCAGCCAAAGGCCTTTTTTTCAAATATATTTATAAAGACTATCCCACAAAAGAATATAGCAATCATTTCAGGCACTATTGAAGATTGGTCTGGAGATGTAGATTTAAATTCGCTATTTTGTAATGGGAATTTAGTAAATGGCGGGTCAATTGAATTGATTTCATCATTAAATATTCATGGAACAATTGAAAATGAGTCGCCTGTTGCTAGTAAAGGATTCTTTCAATTTAATCTTAATTTACCAAATTCGCTAGTAAGAGATTTTAATATTTCTCTCGTTTATCGTAATAAGGTTGGGTTTTATTCTGAATACAATTCACAAGTGTCGTTAGTAAGAGATAACAAGGGCTTCGTCTCAACGATATATAAACTATTGGATTATAGTTACCCTAACTCGTTAGAAGATATTCGCCCTTACCTTTTTAGAGTGTATCTATTTGATCCTAGCAGCGAAAATAATGAAAAAGTGAATGTGACTTATCAAATTAAAGATCTGAGTGGTACTAATGAAGTTGTCTTAGAACCTTACCCATCTTTAAGTCCAAAACACTATTCTCGAAGAAAAGTTTTGATTCCTGACGGTACGCGCGGAAATTTTAATCAAAATGAAATCAATAATGACATTTTGATAGGTTGGCCTGGTTCAAAGCCAACAGTTAAATATCAATTAAAAACAAATCAAACGATCGAAGATAAAAATGTTGCAATTGGCTTAATATGTGTAGATTCTAAACAAACAAAACCAGTATTCTCTGTAATTAGTAATACAAATCGGAGTTTAGTTGAAAATACTTTTAGAAATAATTATTTTGTAGTTGGTGGCTTTTATTCTAATGAATGTAGTGCTCCAGAAAAGATTGAAGCAAATGCTCAATCTTTAACTGATTTGTTAAATTTTCTTGAAAAACCAGATAATAGATATTTGGAGCCACAAAAATTATTTCAACTTAAACGCGTGGGATCAACTGTTAAAGCGGGTGATTATTTTTACTATAATTTAGAAAATAAAAATGGTTTCTTGGCAATTCACACGAAAGGGAATTTATTTGACGACTCTCTGATTATGCCTATTTATACACATGGTGGCTTTCAAAAATTTGCAGCTGAGAAATTTGAAACATCTGTAAAAGTAATTCGGACAGATATTTTTATAAATGAAGGGGATAAAAACAACAATTCAATATATAGTGTGCCGGAATATATTTCAAATTCTGACAACAAACCAAAATTAACAGTGAAGGCATTAATTAAAAATAGGGAAATATCAAACGATGGTATTAGTCTAGTGCAAAATTTTATAATTAAAGGTCAAGTTGAAGATGAATACGCAGAACTTACCAATACACTAGATGGCCAAATAAGATATATTTCTATTGCAGATAATGTGATAAATGTCAAGAATATTTCTAATCCAAAAGCTCTTTCTGAAAACAGACCATACCCTTATTTGGGCGCATTTGATGGTGAGTTCAAATTGAAGCTTGTAGAGGGTGAAAATAATTTTTTAATTCGAACTGGCGAGAATATATTTCAACATGATGACATTATCCCCTTAACAATAAATACTGTTAAACGAAACAATAAATTAATAATTGATAATTTTAAATATGAGCCTGTAGAAGTTGAAATGAATCAAAAAAGATTTATATTGGGATTGACAGGCGGCGTTCAACTGTTTGATAATCAGAATAAATCTATAATTGTAAATGAAAAACAGATTAATTTATTTCATGAAAATCGTCCAATTATTAAAGATTTTCTACAACTCTATGTAGATGACACTTATTCAAATGGAGTCAATATATTTGCGGCATATCCAGCCTTAAAGACAAAGTTAAGGCCAGATGATGCTCAGGGCCGTTTAGAATTTCCGAGTATCATCGAAACAAAGGATGATCGATTTGAAATCAACCGCTTTAATGAAGATAAGTCGCCTTATCATTATGCTGACATAGCAAAATTAGACATTGTTGGTAAAACTATTGAAGGTAAGGTTGTAGAAAATGAACATGAAATTTCTTCTGGCTTGAATTCACCTCTATTTGATAAAAATACTGACATAAAATTGCGAGGCAAAGCACCTTCCTTCACGATCAAATTTAATCAGCAACAAGAGTTTGTAAATCCAAAATCTAAGTTCGTATTAACTTTATTTGGCAAAAACGATATTTCTGTTTTTATGAATGACAAAGAAATACTCAACCAAAACATTAAAGTCTTTGAGCTTAAAGGTATCGATTTTAATAATGAATTTGTCGTATATGGTTATCAATACGGCATGAATTATTTGAAGTTAGAATTTTTACTGAACAACAAAAGTGTAACCTATGATTTAGTTAGATTGAAATCAGGTAGTAATGGTTTTGTGGATGTCGATGTTGACTCTGACAATAATAACTACTTTTTACCACCAGACAGCACTTTAGCGGAAGATAAATTGGAAGATAAAAAGAATGAACCTGGCAAATATATAAATGTGAATGGCGACGACGAGGATGGGGATGGCACCCCAGACTATGCGGATGGCTTCAATCTTGATGGCATCGTTGGTAATGCAGATGATATTTCAAGTGGTGATAGATTTATCCCCATAATGATTGAAGTCCCTGCTGAAGTTAGATTGCAAGATATAAAATTGACTTTAACATACGAACATAGTGGCGCAATTTCAGTAAAACGCTCTGGTGCTGGCACAAGAGATGACCCTTATGGTTATAGCAAAGAAAAAAACAGTACACTTCGCATTTGGACAAAAGATGGAAATCAGCGCAGAAACTTAAATGAAATTAATAAAAATGGACAAGGTGATTTTGTACCATCTAAAACATACGAGGATGTATCTATATTAGGTTTTAAAAATAATAAACGGATTATCACCTTATATATGGAAGGCCTTGCGGAAAAACACCCTGATGGTGAAACGATAAAAGTTGAAATGACTTTTGATAATGGTGATTACTATACTGATGAAGTTAAAGTTTTGGTGTTCGATTTAAATATTGGCACAGACGGCAATCGTGATGGCACCATAGATTTTTCAGATCCAGTTGATCAAAATATTGATTTTTGGGTGAATAATGACATTGATGCGAATTATCGTAATACATTTGAGCCAGATATTTTTGATGTAACATATGCTGAAGATGATTTAAACAAGAATGACTTTTTTTTGCAAAATATACCTTTTTTTAATAGGATCGATTTCCAAGATGACTGGATTGGAAAAACAATTAGATTTGATGATACTTGGTTGGTTTATAAGGTAGTTAATGGGTGTTTAAGAGATTTAGAAGATTTAGCAAAATTAAAATTAGGTACCGTTAATAAACATATTTTGTCAAGCAACACAGAATTCTACCTAAGAATTAAAAAGCCAAATATTCTAGGTTTAAGAATAGGAATATTTAAAGCATTTAATGATAATTTAAGTTATTTATCTGTAAAAAGGGATGGAGAAGATCAAATTAAGGAAAAAAAATTGTTTACCGTGAATTCCAAATTACAAACTATTGATAAAAAACTATTAAGCAATAAAGACGATTTGAATTTTCTTTTTGAAGGAGAAGGAGAAGGTGTTGGTCATTTGGTATTTGGTGTAAAACTAAATGGAAAAATTATTTATGAAAGAGGAATTCCCATAGAATTAAGAGATATAAAAACATTTTACCTTCATTACCAAGTCGACAAGAAAAATTTTAGCTCTATTGAACAAAAAAATGCAAATTTTCAAAATAAGTCAAAATTAGCTCCGATGATTGTATATGTTCATGGATGGAATATGGCAGGTACTGATGCACGCTGGGCAGAAACCATGTTTAAAAGATTGTATTGGCAAGGGAGTAATGGCCATGTTTGTTTATTTGACTGGAATGATTTGGGTGCGACTGAATATGATAATAGCGAAGAAAATGCTTGGAATTCAGCTGATGCTCTTAGAAAAGTAATGAATGATATTCGAAAAAGTGGACACCAGGGGGAAATTAGTATTTTAGGCCACAGTCAAGGCAATATAGTTGTGGGGGAATATTTAAGAACCTTTGCAAATAATAAAGAATTTTCTATCAAAACCTATATAACAACACAAGGTGCTATTTCAGCGCATTTTTATGACAATAAGATTCTTCCAGATTTTTTTACAAATATTGAAACGCCAAATATCTATGGTCATTTCACAGATGGAATAGGCGGTCATCCATATATGTTTGAGAATGTAAGGAAAACAAAAATATATAATTTTTATAATGAACAAGATTGGGCTTTAATATGGTGGCGAGATACTAATATTTTGCGCCCCAACAATTTAAAAGGATTTCATTATAGCGAAGGAGATAGCAATTTAAACACTTATTACCCAGATTTAGGTGATGCCTTTAAGCAAAACTTAACAAAATTGTCTCTCTCTAAACAAAAAGAAAGGTACAAAATATTTGCTCAATGCTCAGAATCAAGATCATTAACTTTAGGCGCTACAACTGGTAATGTAAATGGTTTTTCTGGATATTTTGATTTAAGTAAAAATATTGGTTATACAGGTCAACACTATTCACATAGTCGAGAGTTTAGATCAAATATTATTGATGAAAATCAATTTTGGGCAGAAGTGTTTAGACTTGTGAAATAATTGAAAATCATAGGAGAGGAAAAAAATGAAAAAATATTTTATATTCATTGCAATTTTAGGATTAATTTTATTATTTTTTATAAATCAAAATAATAAAACCTTAAAACAATCGATAGATCCACTTGAGTATGAACAAAAGAGGCGTAAAGAATATGCTGATATTGCTGATAAAAAAATACAAATATTTGGCAAGGTGATTGATGGTGAAAGCAATAATCCTTTGCCTAATGTATACCTTGAGCTAATATATAATCATTATTCACCAATGCCCCCTTATTTTTTTGGTGCATCAATGGTAAAAGCTACAAGTGATGAAAACGGTTTATTTTTAATCGACAATATTTATGGTAGATTTATTTCTTTAAGAAAAATCACCAAAGAAAACTATTGGGAGAGAGAGCAGAAAAATAATTTTCCAAATCCTAATTTAATAAATTACATTCCAGATAAAACCAATCCTGTAATTTTTAAACTTTACAAAGAAGTAAAAGATAATTACTTATTAAGATGGAATGGTAATAGTTCCCCACATGTTAAAGATGGTACTACAAAAGTATATAATTATGGTATTTTAGATCGTTTTGTCACAGAACGGGAAAAGGAGAAATATGATTTTCAATGTAAATTCGAAAGAATTGGCAACAAAACAATTATCAATTTGAAAGGTTTTGATGAGTCTTGTAATTTTTATCTAAATGATAAAGAGTTTCTCAGTGAAGCTGAATTGCTAAATTTTAAAAATACAATTGAAATCGAAGTGTTTAAAGATTTATCAATTGTAAAAGATGAAGAAATTTTTCATTATCTTTATATTAGATTTAACAAATTGCAATTATATGCAAAAACAAAATGTAGAATAAATATGAGTGATAATAGTAGTCATCTAGATTTAGATTTTATTATTAATCCATTTGGTGAATATAATTTTGAAACATTTGACGAGTCCAAAATTGATAGCTCATTATTGGTTAAAATCGACAGAGACTTTGAGAAATTATTAAAAGAAGGTGTTTTGCCTAAAAGGATAGATTTAAAAAAATATTTAAACATAACTATTTCGGAAAACAAGCCAAAACAAAGTAAAGAAAAAAAGAAACTTGACTTTAGAAGTAACACAAAAAATTCCAAAATGAATTTTTACGGAAAAATTTCCGATGATAAAGGTAAGGCTATTCCAGAGGCAATTGTTGCATATAGTATTTTTCATTACAATGATAAAGATGAAATACAACCTGCGTTCCGAAAAGTAAAAGCCGACAAAAATGGTTTGTTTGCGATAGAAGATGTTTGGGGCTTTCGATTAAGGGTTGTAGATATTTTCAAATTTGAATATTTCAGAAATAGAGTCATCCGTGGCAATTTTGAAGACCGATTTTTTATAAAAAATTTTAGTGATTCTTATTTGCCCAATAAGGATAAACCCGAAGAATTTCAGCTAGTGAATGAATTGTCAGGCAATTTCAATGATATCAATCAATATTTTGCGCCTAGAATAATTAAAATAAGTGAAGAAAAAGATTTTTATCATAAATTTTTAAATGAGTTTGAAAGTAGTGATTCCGAAAATTATGATCTTAAAGTAAATATAAAACTATTAAAAGAAAAATGTATTGTAAATATTTCTAGTCGAGAAGAGAATAGTGGCATTTTTATTAGTGATGATGAAAATATAAGTTCATCGGATCAACAAAATACTCGCAAAGTATCATTTGAATTTTCGATAAGTGAAGAAGGAAAGAACTATAAGCGATATGAAAAGTATTTACTCGTAAAATTTCTAAACGGTCGAAATTATTCCAAACTTCATTTAGATTTTCTTATTGGTAATTCAGAATGCCAATTTTATGCCGAAAACAAAATCAATTTATTTGGTACAAAAGAGTTTGACGATTTTAAAAAAACCAAATACACAGGCAGAATTTATAAACACCTAAGAGAACGCAATGAGTTGACAGCATCCAATGGCGAAATGGAAGGTGTATTAGACAAAAATGATTTTATTAAAGAATACAACAACCCTTTTTTAAAAGCTCAGTTTAAAGTACCACCAGAAACTGACCCACGACTTGAGTTTCATATTGATGAAATGAAAGAATTTTTGCAGTATCGTATTTTTGAAGAGGATGAAATAAAATAGAAGTGAAAGATAAATAATTGCGACAATGAAAAAAAATATAATAATTATTGTAGTTTTATTTTTAGGTATTTATTTATACTTAAATCGTACTAGTAAGTCATTAAAGCAAGAGTTAGATCCACTTGAGTATGAGCAAAAGAAACGGCAAGAATATGGCGATACTGTTGATAAAAAAATACGTAACTACTCAGCGAATTTTAAAGGACTTTTTTGATAATATCGTCTAGATTGCCATCAAAAACTTCTTTTAACGCCCAAGATATATTAATGTTGTTTTTCTTGCATGTATTAATAAACCCTCTAATTCGGGCAAAGATTTGTGCCCCTAATGTTGATCGAAAGCAACCAGCTACTTTGAGTTTTACTTTAGTCATTCTTAAGTCGTTTTCGCCTTGATTGTTAGTAAATGGTATTAATGGATTTTTCATGAAACTTAAAATTTCCTTTTCATACTCTTTAAATCGATCTAATAAGTTTCTTGATTTTGACTGTTTAGTTTTCCCTCTTTTGCCACTCTTTATCATATTTATTGGGCATTCCTTTTCACCTTTTTCCAAAATTTCTCTGTACCTTTTAATTACTTCTGCTTGTCTCTTGTTACCTATTTTACCACCTTTTTTGTAAACCTCTTTATTTAAGTCCAGTAGAAATTTCTTCATTATCATTGCCCACTTCTGGTTTTCCTCTTCTTCGATGTATGTTAACTCTCTAAGATGATGAGCATTACAAAGAATATGATCAAATAAAGGCAAATAAAGGGACAGGGTGCGCCAAGATAAGCTGGCGTTATCTAGCAAGGTGAAAGTCCTTGTCGGGCAAGGTCTAACCAACTACCCGTATTGAGTGTTGCATTTTCTGCGGAGTCGCTGAAAAGTGATGAACAAAGAGAATGAAGCGTACACAAAGAACTTTTTAGACCACAGGGCAGACTACACTGCCTGAAGGCATTTTAGTTCCGT
>Ga0209573_1000740_pt1 | contig 61074 bp, 52 predicted proteins | sample TNRBio252014_DNA_FD_185870 | JGI IMG/M metagenome (GOLD analysis project Ga0209573, IMG submission 185870) | Wastewater treatment Type I Accumulibacter community from EBPR Bioreactor in Madison, WI, USA - TNR Reactor_6/25/2014_ DNA (SPAdes)... | ecosystem: Engineered > Bioreactor > EBPR >...
CGATGTAACGCGTTTCAGGGGTCGCGGACCAGTCGGCCGCGAGGTTCGTTTTCACACGGCTCACGCGCTGTCCATCCACGTTCAGGCCGCGGTCTTCCACTTCCGTACGGCTTGAAACCGTCGCGAAGGTGTCATCCGTATATTCAATGATCCGCTGCGTCGCGCTGTCGACCGTGATCTGATCGATGTAACGCGTTTCGGCCGTTGAGCTCCAAGTTTCGCTCATATTCGTCATAACACGCGTCGTTTCTTCATCAATCTGCTGAATAACGCTGCGAGAATTAACATCTTCAAAAGAGCCGTCCTTATACTCTGTGATTCGGGTCCGCCCTTCTTCAACGACCTCTTGATCAATAAAGCGACTGCTTTCCGTAGGCTGCCAGGAAGCATCGAGCTCAGTCGTCACACGGGTCGTCTGAGCTCCGAGCTGTTGAACAATGCTTCTATTATCCACAACCAAGAAAGTCTGATCGGTATACTCGGTGACTTTAAGAGTGGTATCATTAACTCGCTCTTGATCAAGGAATCGTGACTGTTCGGTCTCCTGCCAAGACTCGTCGAGATTAGTCATAATACGTGTCGTCGACGCATCAATCTGCTTCACGATACTTCTAGCTGTTGGAAGCGTAAACTCAGCATCTTCAAACTCAGTCACACGAGTAGTAGAACCATCGATCTGAAGCTGATCTACAAAACCAGATTCTTCCGTTGGCTGCCAACTCTCATCCAGGTTAGTCTTGATCCTTGTATGGCTTTCATCAAGCTGAATAGTTTCACTGCGGCTCAAAAGAACATCGGCCTCATCACCTTCAAGCGGTGAAACATTCCCTTCCACACTCACTTGATCAACCTGTCCTACAACTTTATACTCGCGAACTCTAACCACGCCATCAGCAGGGTGCTCAAACACCAAAAGCCGGGCGGGCTGGTCATTTTCATATTGAACGGAATGGTGTATTTGAGGCTGAAGCTGGGAATTTTGGGCAAAGAAGTTTTCCGCAACAATGGCATTACTGCTATTGTATCTCGAAGTTTTTTTCAACTGCCCGCGGCCGATCACATCATACTCATTCAAATCATATGATCCGTCCGCATAATCAATGCGGTCCGTTTGAGTCACACCAAAAATGGACTGACTATGATGAAGCGTCGCCTGCAGAGTGCCGGTTCCTGACTCGCGAGCTTCGGACTCCGATAATCCCCGAGTATCAAATTGACGCGTCGTAACGGGTGCCCCCCCAGAAGATTCCGTTTCGTGACGAGCCATAATGCTGCCTTCGCGGTCATATAGCAAAACGGTTCCTGATGCCATAAGCCTTTCGGTCAATAACCGCCCATCAGCTTCTGAGCTGGAGAATGTCATGATCTTTTCATGATCACCCTCATTGTTAGCTTCAGAGCTATAAATCCACCGATTCGTCCGGCCGCTCGCTTCGATGGTGCGGGCGACCTTTTCACGCCCACTGGCGTCAAAAACGTTTTTACCATCACTGCCGATCACGTACTCAACCCGAGTCCCATCACTCTGCTCGATTCGAAGCAAAGCTCCCGTGCCACCGTCATCATAAACATAAGTGTCGCGGCGCCCTTCTACATTAATCGAATACTCTGTTCTGAAATTGCCATTTCTAAGCGCCAGACGAACGTAGGTTGCTTGCCCATTCAGAGAGATGCGGATTGTAACGCCAGTTTCATCGCTCTCGGTTATGTTGACAGTGGTCTGGGAGTTCGCATGACTTAGAAGCTCTATTGTTTCCAACTGTGTGTCAGGATCAAGGTGAGTGAGCGCTACCAGACCATTGCTGTAAAGACGGCGGCGGCGATTATTTTCAAGATCCTCAATAATGTTGTAAACGCTATCCTGACCTTCAAAACTGATGTCGATCACTTCGCCCGTAACAGGATCAGTAATCTGATCAAGCTGCAGCCGCTGTCCTTGATCATCATAAAACGCGGTCGCAAGTCCGGTTTCAGGGTCATAATCAGCACCGCTCCCGTCACCGTTGCGAATAGCCATCAGGCGGCCGAGAAAATCAAATTTCCGGCTTCCGCCATCCGAACTCACAATTTCAAAGTCGACAAGCTTTCCATCAGCGCCATAGCGGCTGATGTTTGTAATGCCATTGATTAAATCCCGCGTTGTTTGGACTTTGTAATTCCCTTGCATTTCATAAGTTTTAATCGACTTGTGGATCAATCCTTCGAATGATTCTCCAGCGGCAAGGCCTTTATAGACATCTTCCTGAACGAGATCCCCTTCGGCGTTATAAGTCATTCGGGTTGTTTCGTTTGCCGAATGACGCTTCACGATGCGGGTTTCGGCGTTCACATAGAGAGTCGTCTTTTTCGGCGGCAGTCCTTCTGTCGTACTATCACCTCTGGTTCCCGAAAAAACCTCTTCGCTATACAGTTCCCCGGCGTCATTAAAGACAAGTTTCGTTGTTTCATTCTTTTGAAAATCCTTAATGATCCGTGTCTGGCCGTCAAAGACATACGTCATCTTCAGAATGAGACCCGTCGTCGAATTGTCAGCGCGGATCCCGGAGAAAACATCGCGCTGAAGAAGCTGACCAGCATCATTCAGTGTTATGCGTTCTGTCGTGTTATTTTCGTAATTCTTAACGAGCCTCGTGCGGGAGTCGACATAAACAACAGCCCTCCTCATCGTCAACCCGGTTGTTGAGCCATCCTCACGAATACCGCTATAAACTTCTTCCCGCGTAAGATCACCGGCGTTGTCGTACAGGTATTTGAGCGTTTCTTCACTCTCATAGTTACGCAAAGTAACAGGCCGTTCTTCCTGATAAGTGATGATCTTTTTTACGCTGAGGCCCTCAATATCATTATCTTCACGAATTCCAGCGAAAAGGCTTTCCTGAACCAGCTCAGATTCGTTATTAAAAAGAAGCTCCGTCGTTTCATCATTTGAGAAGTTTTTAAAAATATGGCGCTGAGCGCTTTCAACAGTTAGCACGCTGCGAAGAGTCAATCCCGCCACAGACAAATCATCACGGATCCCATCAAAAACAGACTCGCGCAAAAGATTCTCGTCCGCGTCAAACAACCTTTCCGTTGTTTCATTGTTTTCGAAGCTTTTCAGCACATGCCGCAGCGGAGTCTCCACGATAAGACGGCTCTTGAGCACGAGACCGTCAACATCCATCCCGTCTTTAGTTCCGGAATACACTTCTTCAACAGAAATCTTTCCCTGCCCGTCAAACTGTATAATGGAGGTTTCGCTCTTGTCGTAATCCTTAATCACGGTCCGCTGACTGCTTTCAACAATTTTCAACCTTGAAAGCTGAAGCCCGTCCACCGTATCCGCACCATTAACACCTTTATAGAGGGCCTCTTCTGTGAGACTTCCGTCAGCACCGAATGTTCTGCGAAGCGTTTCGCTGATCTCGTGATTTTTTATAATCTGTACAGCCCCCGACAAGTATGCTGTCGTCATCTTGAGCGTCAACCCCGCAACATCATTCGCATCCTTTGTACCTGAATACACTTCCTCGCGGAGAATTTTTCCAGCTTCATCAAATAGCAGCCTAGCGGTTTCGTTGCGCTCATAATTTTTAACAATCTTGCTGGTCGCATCAACCGCAGTTGTCATCCGTTTAAGCGTCAAGCCGTCTACAGAGTCCTCTGGCAGGATGCCGGCATAAACACTTTCAGTCAGGACATTGCCGTCACCGCCCAAAACCAACCGAATGGTTTCGCTTTTCTCAAAATCCTTTATCAGCCTCTGGTTTACATTTTCATATAGGATACGGCGTTTCAACGCCAACCCATCCGTATTGTCAGCTTCATTTATTCCTGCAAAAACCTCGTCAGATAGTCCTGTTCCGTTGGAGTCAACAATCTTGCGGACGGTTTCTTGAGCATCAAAGTTTTTCTCAAGAACCGATATCTCTGATTCAGCAATCCTTAAAAGCTTAAGACGAAGCCCATCCGTGCTTAGCCCATCGGCCAAGCCGTCGTAATACTCTTCACGCAGAAGGGTGCCCTGATCCGTAACTTCACGGCGAACGGTCTGCTGGGCCACATAGTCTTTAATCAAAATAACTTTATTACTGATCGCAATGCGTTCCAGCTTTAAAGTAAGCCCGTCAACAGTAGCAACATCATTGATGCCGGCAAAGATCTGCTCCGACTGGAGAGATCCGTCAGCCGCAAAGATCTGGCGGATGGTTTCATTCTTTGAATAATCCTTGATTAAGGTGGTGCTTGCGTCAATGAATAGCTTTGTCAGAAGCAGCCCTAATCCGCTTGTATTGTCCTCAGCATTAACTCCTGTATACACATCCTCTCTCGTCATTTCGCCATTCTGGTAAACAGACAAACTTGTTTGGTTTTTCGTAATATCCTTAACCAAAACAGAGATCGTTTCGCCGTTTTCATCCAACGAATGAATAGTAACTTTGCCGTCAGGTTCTGAAATGCGGGCGGAACTCAGCTTGCCATTCGTAAAGAAGTACTGTTCCTGCAGAACAAAGACATCCCCTTCCATAATCTTCAACCCCTCAACACGGCTATGCTCAACGCTCGCGCGGCAAATATATGTTTTGCCCTGATAAGTAAGGGGTACTTCATAAAGCCCATCCTGAGCTTGAGTGATTGTGCCCCGGACAAAATTGGAACGGTCAACACCCAGACGACTCTCAAGAGCACCTTGCGCAATGATGTAGGCTACAAGCTGATCACCAACAGGGTCATCCGCCCGGTAGGATGTTTTAAATTCTTCAGGCAGACCAGAGAACACATCCATGCCCCGGATAAAAAGATTCATTTCAACAGAGGCACGGACTTTTTCATTTAGGTTTGCAGGAGTAAGAGCCTGCGCAGATTCAAGCAGACTGAGGAAATCAGAAAGAGGACCTCTTTCAAAGCGAAGACCATTCTTGTCATAGCCGTAAACTCCCAGCCGGTTAAGCACATACTCAACCTTGCCCGCGCCATCAAAGTCTGCCTTGCTGGGTCCAGCCATACTGTTCGGATGCGTGTGCGCCATCACCTGGGCTTTAGCGGCAATATCTCCGAAGGCGCGCAGCGACGAGATTTCATAATCCTGTCCCGATGTGAAAAGCACGATCCGTCCGTAAAGAACAGCGATTCCAACCTCATGATCTATTTCCATAATCATGCGGAGCTGGTCTTCATTGAGACTTTCTACGATAACAGCAGTCGCAATTCCTTTTTGGCTCAGAATTTCATAGGCGGCTTCAAAAGATTCTGAAGACAGCGCGTCATATTTGAAAGTCGACTTGAGAGCCTGCTGTTCGGTACGGAGAGCTGTTTTGACATAACCGCCTTGAGCATCAAAAACGAACGTTCCTTCTTCAACAAAGGCAGAAGAAGTGCTCTCAGAAAATAAGGCTGTTTGGTAAGTAAATGAGGAAAGATTGTAGGCCGTGCGGGTTTGAGCTTGTGCATCGTATTCATAGCGAATTTCAGTAGATTTGCCTTGAGCATCGGGAGGTCCGCGCAAATGAATCAAATTCCCCATCCTCTGATCAGCTAATCTCTCATAAGTCCAAACGGATCCATCCTCGCCTGAAACTTCATAACCCTGCTCGGACCGCTTCATTTGAACTTTTGTTTCACGGGTCTGGGCATTCACAAGGGTGCCGGACTCAACGATTTGCGCGGTTGCGCCAAAAAAGTCAGATTCTGCAGCCTCTTTATCCAAGTACTCCATTTTAACGTATGTTCCACTGACAAAATCAAGGACAGTAAGAGATCCAGAACTATAAACAAACTCTTTATGTGTCCAATCCCCCGAAGCATCACGGACTTTCATGTAAAGCAAGCGCCCCGGGGCACCATTCAGATTTTCACGAATAATCATTTCATCCGGGTGATTAACCTTGCGGAAGGTAAAAGTCTCGACTTTCTCTCCACTTCCCAGGACCATCGAAGTCAGCTCAACCTGGTACTTATCAGTAAGGCCTGCGCCGGAAGCTTCTTTCACAGCTAAAAGATTCCCGAATTTCCTGCTATCCAAAAGCTGATAAACAAACACCTTCCCGGACTGGTCCTCAACACTTACTTCTCCGCGAGCGTCGTCATAATCCAGTTTGTAGGAAAACTTTTCCCCGTTGACCGCGCCTTCATACTGAAGCAGCCGGAACGCTTCCCCTTGAGCATTTAAATCCCACACCTGCCTGGAAGCAGCATCAAGAGGATTGTAAATAGCAACGGTTGTTCCCTCGTACTCACGGAGAACCACGCGCCGATTTTCAGACGTACCATCCGGAACGACCACACCATAGCGCAAGAGCTGAATGGGACTTTCATTCGCGTCGAGCTTATATTTATAGAAGGTGTCCAGCCCGCCGGCATCAGCAACCAGTTCAGTGGTTAGAAAATTCCCGCGTTCGCCCTTCTCGTAATAAAACTTCTGGACCTGGATTTTCCCTTCTGAGGAAAAATCCGCAATTTCAACGATTTTTCCAGTTTGGGAATCGGCCTTAAAATAACTGCCGTTCTTGTACGAAAAACGTTTAACACCTTTCACAGCGTCTTCCTCAATAATCAAATCCCCTTCCTGTCGCTTAAGAGGATTCGCCTGAAAAAAAGATGCTGACAAAGATTTATCTCCAAGGGTGGCGGGTGGAGAATCGGGGAGTGCTTCGGGGGCCTTGCCTTGCTGTGTTGCAAGATCTTCGTCTGACCGCTGCAGGGTACTATCTTGCGTCCAGTCAAAGTCCTGTACATAGTGAACATCACTCACTGCTTCTTTCGGATCAATCGGTGAAGGTGAAACAAGCGGAATCGGAGCTGCAGGGTTGGCGCTTTGAGCAAGCTGAATGTCAACTGAAGTGAACAAATAAACAAACACAACTGTCACACTGACAGCGCGCAGCGAAATGGGACGCTTCGGTTTATTACATTCAATCAGGGTCATGCGAGGAAAATATCCTTGCTCACTTCATTTAAAAAGAAGTGAAGGATTTAAAAAAATAAATTTGAATCTTGATTACCCTGCAAGGTAACGAGAATCCGAAAGAAAGCTTCTTATAAGTATTAACACAAAATTTAGATAAAGAACGGATCGAAGAACAAAACTCTTTAATTAATAATGTTTTTCATTTATTAATAAATCTTTTTAATAACTTTGGGGACATTGAAAAGTCTACTTGAGCAGAAAGGAGCTGTCAAACGAAACTCTTCTCTACTTTCATCTATTTGCAAGTGGCGAATCTGTCTTGACGAAATACATATAATATACTTAATAAAACTATATAACATGCGGTAGGCAAGGCTTCAAAATTGACAAAAAAGATTCATCCGCCGTAGAGCCGGAAAAAGCTCCCACTCGTCAAACAGGTGGAATGGAAGAAAAAAACGCTGAAAACACTCAAAAAGGATCAAATCCTGAGAAAAGGGTGGGGTTATGATGCAATAAAGCGGGAAATGGTCGGGATGGCAGGATTTGAACCTGCGACCTCTCGGTCCCGAACCGAGCGCACTAGCCAAACTGTGCTACATCCCGTTAGAAGCAAAATTGGAGGAAAGACGAGCATTATAGCCAAGACTGCAAAAAAAACCAGCAGGAAATACCTTAACGGAAAAGGGCTGTTAAATCCGGAGTGCCTCGATAACATTCGAAGGCTTTTTGTCCCAAACAGTCTCCCACTTCTTTAAGAATTGCTCCGCCGGCGACAAACGCGGCTCGAGAAGTTCTCGCATGATTTTTTGAAGAAACAAGCATTCCGTCCGTGTTTCATCAACTGTAACTTGTCTGGCCAGGCTCTCGCAGGACAAACTCACCAGTTCTTCAGCATAGTTCCATAAAGGTTTTTCATGATAAGTGGCGTTTAATCCCGTCTTGGGAACTTCCGCAAATAATCTCCGCCGCGACTCGGAAGAGGCGTCGGCAACCAAGGCCCAGGCTTTCTCTCGAGCTTCACGACTGTAGAGAATACCTTTCCAAAAAGCAGCAACAGCTGGAATCATGCCCGTCTGCTGGCCATCAATCCCTCTTATCTCAAGATACTGTTTTAGACGGGCTTCTGGAAACGCGGTACTCAGATGAAGCTCAAAATCCGCAAGAGTGGCTCGAGTGCCTTCAAAACCGCGGGAAATGAATTCTCTAAAAGAAATGCCGTTTAATGATTGCCACTGGTCATCCCGAACAATAAACATCACGGGCATTTTCAGAAGATACTCTACATAATCTCTAAAGGATACGTTCTCTGCCAAAAAGCATTCAGGAATCCCAGATCGGTCAGCATCTGTATGCCGCCAAATCTCCTGCCTTTTGGATAAAAAACCGTTCGGCTGCCCCTCAGAAAAACAGGCATTAGCAAACATCGCAGAAACAATAGGTGAAATCCCCAAAACAACCCGCAGGCTTTCCATGGCATGCTTTTCGCTCAAATAATCAAAATTAATCTGATTGGTTGCCGTCAGCTTCATCATATGGTGGGCAAGAGCCCCCCGGGAGCCCAAATAGTCCGCCATGAGGCGGTATCTTTTCTTGGGAACCAGCGAAATATCATCAACGGAGCTGAAAGGCTGAATGCCGAAAGCCAAAAAGGCCGCTTCCGGGAAATATTCCTCGATCCGCTTCAAATCTGCCAAAAAAGCGTCCAGCAAGCCCTGAACCTCAAAAATCGTCTTCACTGGAGGTGCACTGAGCTCAATTTGCCCCCCGGGTTCCAGGGTTATATAAGAGTCCCCCTTTTTTAGAGCGACAATAACGCTTTCTTCCATAATGGGGGCATAACCAAAGTGCCGGGATAGGGTCTTGAGAATTGCAAGAACACCAACGTTGCCTTCATAGGGCAAAGCCTTTCCAGTCTGCCGGTAAACTGGAAAAAACTCAGCTTCAAGACCTACCCGCATGCATTCCTGGGGTTTCGCAAATTTTTCAAAATAGCCGTAGAGATCTTCTTCCGAGTGAATCTCTATAGACTTTCCGGAACCAAGATAAGTGCTCAAAACAGTATAATCCTCCAATGGGTTGGGCTAGAATACCGCTTTAATACCGTCAACACAATCCAGATCGGATAAGAATTATTCATGAAACCGTTTAAAAGAGTTCTTTTCATCCTGGACCCCCTCGAAAAGCTGGATCCCGAAACAGATACATCGCTCGCGCTCTTATCAAATCTGGCCGCCAGGGGTTATGAAACATGGAGCGTCGATATCCCCGGCATTTCGATAGACTCTAAAGGTGTTATCGTCGCAGGGAGAGTCGTTTCTCCTGCCAGACACGGTCAATTTACACTATTAAAAAAGACGGAATCAATACGCTTAAATGAATTCGGTCTGGTCTTGGTTCGTAAAGAGCCTCCGTTTGATGAAGGTTATTTAGCCATGACCTACATGCTGGAAATGGGGACAGATAAAACCTTTCTTTCAAATGATCCTCGGGCAATCCGGAACAACAATGAAAAGATGAGTATTTTTCATTTCTCCCACTGGATTCCTAAAACACTCGCAACAACTTCCCCTGCCCTGATCTTATCTTTCCAGAAAAAGCTGGGTAAACCCCTCGTCATAAAGCCTCTCGATGAAAAGGGAGGGCATGGAATATTCAAATTACCGGTGAACTCTCCCGCAGCCCGAGCCCGACTGGCCCGGGCATCCAAACAAGGGCGTAAACCTCTTCAGGCCCAGGAGTTTCTATCTGGAAAAAGTCTTGCAGGCGAAAAAAGAATTCTCATACTTAATGGACAGTTTTTAGGTGCTTACGAAAAAATAGCTCAAAAAAATGAATTCAGAGCTAATCTGGGCCTGGGGGGGATGATCAGAAAGACTTCATTGACTGAAAGAGAGAAAGCCCTTACGAGCGAAATCGGCCGCTACTCAAAATCTCAAGGACTTCACTTGGTGGGGCTGGACGTACTTCAGGAGAAGCTCATCGAAATTAATGTGACCTGTCCATCAGGACTGTTGGATCTTAAACTCCTCGAGCCGCAGCTTGAACCGGTAAAAGCTTGGGCTGACTACCTTGAGAGGGCGGCACAGAAGAAATGGAAGAGGTAAGTTTTCTGGCATTCTCCGGAATGTACCCCATATAAAGCAATCCAGCTTCAATAACATCTTTAAATACAGGCCCGGCAACTGTACCTCCATAGTATTTTCCGCGAGGATCATCCAGAACCACAGCCATGACAAGCTGAGCGTCATCAGCGGGCGCAAATCCGATAAAAGACGAAATGTAACTGTCGTGGGAATAGCCCCGTCCGCCCGGCAGCACTTTTTGGGCTGTACCCGTTTTTCCACCAACAGGGATCCCCTCAATTCTGGCTGTCTTTCCAGTCCCTTCATTAACCACTTTTACCAGCATTTCGCGCATTTCGGCAGCGACTTCAGGGCGAATAACACGCTTCACGGCGAAAGGTTTATTTTCTCTTAGAACGATGCCATGAGAATCTTCCACACGGGAAACTATATACGGCTTCATCAGTTCCCCGCCATTGGCGACAACAGCGAACGCGCGCACCATCTGAAGGGCCGTGACCATAATTTCATGACCCATTGGAATGTTATAGGGCGATGTATTCGACCATTGTGACGGAGGACGCGTAAAGCCGGGAGCTTCTCCCTGGATATCAATGCCCGCTGATTTTCCAAAGCCATAGTTCTGAATATACCGTTGAAACACTTCAGGTTTCATCAGTGCGGCCATCTTCACCGTACCTATATTGCTGGATTTCACAATGACTTCGGAGAGCGTCAAATTACCGTAACCATGGACATCACGAAGTGTTCTCGATCCATAACGGTATTTCCCGTTTTCACAGAAGAATATCTTGTCGACAGTCGCCAGGTTCTCATTTAAAACGCCGCTGGAAGCCACAATTTTGAAAACAGACCCTGGCTCATACATATCCGTAACAGCCCTGTTTCTACGGCTTTCAGAGTTGGACTTTTCATAGTGGTTCGGATCAAATCCTGGGCGGTTGGCCATCGCCAGAATTTCACCTGTTTTGGGGTTCATGATAATGGCCATGGCCCCTTTGGCTTTCCATTGCTTGTAGGCTGCCTCAAGTGAACGCTCGGTGAGATACTGCAGATATTGATCAATAGTCAGAACAACTTTATTCCCATTTTGAGCGGGAATACTCTTGACGTCAAAAGCCCTGATCTCCCGCCCTAAAGCATCACGGCGGGTAAAGCGTCGTCCCTCGCGTCCTTGCAAATCCTTATTTAACGACAGCTCAATTCCTTCGATGCCCTTGTTATCGATATTCGAAAATCCAAGAACCTGCGAAAGCAAGTCGCCTTGCGGATAAAATCTTCGATACTCTTCAATGATTCCTAATGCCGGATGCCCTATGGCTTTAACCTTAGTCGCTTCATCGGCTGAGACCTTTCTTTTAAGCCACACGAAGGACTTGTCGCGTGAGAGTCTTTCAAGCACGAAATCCTTCTTCAGATTCAGAGCCTCGGCCAGAGATGCAGCGAGCTTCTGACGCATATCGGCATCAAGCACCCTGGGGACAGCATAAACGGAAGGTAGTTTCAGGTTAGTTGCGAGTTCGCGGCCTTTGCGGTCCAAAATAGCTCCGCGAAGAGGCGGAATAACGACCGTAAGATGGTGCTGTTTTTCAGCTACTTGCTGCAGGGCAGGCTGACGAATCCAGGTAAGTTGAACGAGCTGATAAACAATAACAAAGAAAAGAAGAGCGACGGAACCCTGAACGAACCAAAAACGCCGGGGCGAAACGCTTGCCGTCATCTTAATTTTCCATTTTTGCTTGGGCAACCTTGACCCAGCGGCCAAGCAGATCAAAGGGACTTGCCGCCAGCGGCTGTTTGGATACTGCAGGCATAATAATTGAATCTGGAGCACCGTTTTTCGGTATACGAATCACCTGAATTTCGGAAGGCAGTGCAAGTTCGAGTTCCATGCGCTTCATTTTTTCTTCAAGCAGCCGGGGAGCACGAAGCTGATCTACTTCGAATTTCAAACGGCGATAAAATTCACTCTGTTCCTTAAGCTTGTCAGACTTTTCATTGATGTCATAGGAGACCTTGAAAATTGCGGTCTGGCCGTAAACATAGAGCACGGCAAAGCATGTAATAAACCCGAAAAGAAAAAAAACTCTAAAAGCGAATTTAATCATAATCTTTCAATGGTTCTAAGTTTAGCGCTTCGAGATCTTGGATTAGCGTCAACTTCCTCGTCAGATGCCTCGATCGGCTTTTTATTTACAAGAGCGCCCTGCTTACTCTGCGCCCAGGCCTTAAACTGATGTTTAACAATTCGGTCTTCAAGAGAGTGAAAAGAGATAACAGAAAATCGGCCGCCAGGATTCAGTCTGTTGAAGATTTTCGGCAGAGCCTCCGAAAGGCTTTCCAGCTCATCGTTCACGGCAATGCGAAGCGCCTGAAACACTCGAGTCGCCGGATGGTGCCGGGCCCAGGAAGGTCTTTTACCGCGGGGATACGAATAAGCTCTGGGAAGTGCCGCATCAAGGACTTTGACCAGATCATCGGTGGTCATGATGGGCTTCTCCTGTCGTTTCTGGCAGATCTTCTCGGCAAACCGGCGAGCCCAACGCTCCTCGCCGAAACGGACGAACAGATGTTCGAGATCTACTTGGGAAAGATCACGGACAAGATCTGCCGCAGTTACAGGTTTTAATCGGTCCATGCGCATATCCAACGGCCCCTGCCGCTCGAAACTGAACCCGCGTTCACTGTCTTCCAGTTGATCTGAAGAAAAACCAACATCCAACAAAGCAGCATCCAAAGAAGGTATTTTTAAAAGATCGAGAATAACGTCTGAATTTCTAAAGTTTCCCTGATGTAGCCTTAATTGCGGTAAATCTCCAAAACATTTACGGCATCTCTCAATCGCTTCAGGATCCTGATCCAGCCCAACAAGAATTCCTTTCTCGCCTATCGCTTTCAGGAATTCTCTGGAATGTCCGCCAGAACCCAGCGTTCCATCCAGCACAACTGACCCGGATTTCAGATTCAGGCTCTGAACAGCCTCTTCAAGAAGAACCGGTTTATGCAGCAAAACTGCGGATAGCTTCTTCTTCACTGCCAAAGGATTCAATAAGGTCGCTGACACCGATCATTTCAAGCGTCTTGAGAACTTCCGGGCGCATATTGCACAGCTTGATGTCGCCTTTCGCTGCCCGTACTTTCATAAGGCGGTCAACGAGAATTCCGAGCCCCGCAAGTTCAACGCGTTTCGCACGGCTCAAATCAAGGAGAAGATTCTTGTGGTTTTTTTTCAACAACCGGCTCAAACGGTTTTTCACTTTCACCATTTCAAGCGCGTCCAAATCACCCTGAAATCTCACAACATCAACTCCCATTTTTGCTCTCGATCTGTATCCCATGTTCACCCCCCGTTTATGACTTATCGTTCATTAATTTTTCTGCGAGATTTTCAAAGTTATTTTTATTTCCTTCAAAAAAGCTTTGCCACTTATCTTTGGCCCAAATTTCCATGCGGTCGGAAACTCCGATAACCATAACGTTTTCTTTAATTTCAGCGTAAGACTTCAAATAGTCGGGAATCAGGATTCTGCCCTGCTTATCACAAATAACATCACTGGCACCGGAAAAATAAAGACGATTGAATTTTCTTGCTTCCGCATTTGTAAAAGGCATTTCGCGGAACTTTTTTTCCTGTGCGGCCCACACCTCTTCGGTAAAAACGAATAAGCACTGATCAAGGCCGCGGGTAATAAAAAAGCGCTCTACATACCGCTCTTTGAAGATCTCGCGGAATTTAGCCGGAATGATGACTCGCCCCTTACTGTCCAGGCTGTGCTCATATTCCCCGTAGAACATCTATTGAACCCCTCTCAAATTCACCACTTTTCACCACTTTTCACCACTTCTTTATCGACCGAAGTATATTCAGGGCTTAACAGGGTGTCAACAAAAAATATTAACTAGCAATAGATAGCAACAGAGCCCTACTAATAGGCGTTCACAAGTGTGGTTACGCTATATATAGTCATATGTGGGAAAAGGGCGTGAAGTGGGGGGGAAACAGCGGAAAAAAATGATGTTTTGAAGAGACTTTACGTAAAAAAGAAGTATTACAACCTGGAAATGTATTCGTTAAGGCGGGTTTTTATTCGATGTAGAGAAAGCGGTGGCACTGTTCGCAGGCAACAAGATTTTCGCCCATCATGACTTCATTTAAAATCTGCGCTCGTATTTTCATTTTACAGGCTCCGCAAATTTCCCCAGCAACCTTAGCCAGAGCAATGCCTTGGCGCTTGAGAACAACCGCATCGTAAAGCATTCGGATCTCAGGCTTTACATGGGATAGAAGCTCTTCACGCTGTTTCTTGAAGGCCTCAATGTCATCTTTCAGCTGCTTTTCTTTTTCTTTCACTTCAGCTTCGCGGGAAGCAAATTCTTTTTCTTTTTGCTTGATGCGCTCCCCCTCTTTGCGAACTTCATCATGAGCGGCTTCTACTTCATCCATGATTTTGATGATATCTTCTTCAAGGAGAGAGTTGTCAGCTTTCAAAGAGGCTATTTCCTGCTGCAGGGCGCTGTATTCCTTGTTAGTCTTCACTTGGGCCAGCTGCCCGTCAAACTTCTTGATCTGAGCTTCTTTCTGACCAAGTTCCAGTTCTTTGTCTTTTTGTTTCAGCTGAAGGACCTTTAGAGCGGCGTCAAATTCTTTCAAATGAGCCTTCTCAGCATCCAGCTGTTGCTTAAGGGCTTCCCTTTCAAGGGGAAACTCTTTCAGCTGCTCTTGGGCAAGATAGAGCTCGCGATCGGTCTCTTGCGCTTTCTTAAGGCTGTCCAATTCAGTTTTGATTTGGTTCATAGATGGGGATTATAGCACAAAGAGAGTCTTTGAGAATGGAAGAAATTTGACTTATTTATCGAGAGAAGCATTAGCCCCTGATTTTTTTGATTTCAAGTCCGATTTCAAAGAATTCCTCAATCTCTTGTCTTGTCAGAGTTGCGGGACCCGGCAAAAACTCAGCCGCATGTTCACCATAGGGGTCAGGCGAGCCAAAGGACAAGGCGAAATCGGGCAATGGGTTTTCAATAGGCTCCGGCTTCTTCTCAACGCAAAAAAACTCTTCTATGGCTACGTATCGTTTGTCATCTAAGGCGCGTAAAAAGTGAAAGCCAAGAAACCGGACAGACTTGAAACCGCCAAACATCGAGATAGAACTTTCTTCGAAAAGTTCAGGCACAGATCCCTGCTTTTCCCCAGCCGGAAAAAAAACAAAGCATTCCAGACCTTCCGGGAAAATGTTTTTAAACTTTAAAAGCTCCTCTTTAAGGGATTCCAAAACAGAGTAGTCTGGGGCCCTGTTTAGAATTCGGGCACAATAAACACCAGACGACGTCTCCCCCCAGAACCTTTTTTCACTGTCTTCTTCGAAAGCCAACCCTCTCATGACAGGCATCCCTTCATAATGATCGCAAATCGCCTGTTTTAAAAGAGCCGCCACATCGCTTCCTTCAATATTTTTAGAGCTTTCGACTTTAAACGTTTTCATCAAAAAAACTCATCGTTTTGGAGGTCTCTGCCTTTACATGATCAAACAGCGCCAGTTTATCGGGAAGTTCATAGGCACCGGCGTCGCGAAGAAAAAAGTGGGATAAATCAAAGGCTTCGTCGAAATGGCCCCGGCCACTGCCGGCAGCTATATGTCCCAGCCAAACAAGGTTGATTCCCATTTTCTCAGAGAGTACTGCAGAAAATTTTTCAAACAGAACTTCGTCTGCTTCACGCCCGCGAATATCTCCTTCAAAAACAAGGTAGTACTGCATCGACGACTGCACAAGCCTTCGCGTCCCTTTTATCATGCGGTAAGCCTCGATGATGGCGTCCACTGTCGGAGGAACAGAGAAAATCCAACGATCCAGAAGCGGCACAACACTTCTTAAGTGCTCCGCTGAATGCTCTTCAAAATCTAAAAACAAAACCTGACGGCGAACACAGGATTCAATCTTCATTGAAAGTGCTTTTCTCTTGAGTTGCTCAAAGTCGTTCCAGGGAATTTCAAGACAGGGCCCTTCAAACATGCCTTTAACTCCCGCTTCCAATTTGCGCCCTATGGAAAGAATCGCGCTGGAAATTCCACACCGGGTAAGAAGCGAGGCTATTTTTGTGGAAATGAGCCCTGGAGACGGACTCATGGGCCTATAGACCCCCACGCACTTGAGAAAGGATTCATTCGCATCAAAAAACTTCCCATCAAGCCCGGATTCTTCGACAAAGAGATTTGAAACGTCCTTCAGCCCTCTTTTCAGCCTGCGCTCGTCCGACGACATCAGCTCACCTTCAGATAGGAATCAAAAGAACCAAATGAGTTTTCTTTGATGTCTTCCTGAAAAGGGTCCAACTGCCATTCCCCATCCACAATAAACTTGTACCTGAACTCACCTTCCGGCATAGGGATAATCTTCTGCCAGACCCCAGGAACAGATTTTTGAACCAGCGGCTCAGGAATCCAGGAATTGAAGTCCCCCGCGATCTCTACGCCTTGAGCTCCCGGACTCTGACATTGAAAAAGCATCCCCCCGATTGCTCTCCTGGGACCAAACCGGTGACGCAGCACATTCCCCCATCCAAGCTCATTGGCAGGGTAAAGACACTCCCAGGTGCGCTCCAGGTACTCAAGCGCCAAATTCATATAATCACGGCAAGCCTGGGAGTCAGGCGCGTAATCAACGATGCTTTGTCCTGCACCAGCGCTCTCTTTGAGAGCAACACTCTCATGAATGATGGATCTAAAAAGTTTTTTCCGGAAATGTTTCTGAACTTCTGCGTAGACCTCCTTTGAGAAACAGGTTCTGGAGTCAAAAAGAGTCAACAGTGCGTGAACCTGAAGCTGGGTGCGGCGCCGGCGGTTCAAAGCTTCCAGAGTTTCAGTCATCTTCGCAAGGCCGTGAAGTGAAAAAAAAGAAGGTTCAATCGGAATAATAATTTCATCTGCGGCACCTAAAGCGTTGCGCGTGAGAGCGCCAATATTGGGCGGGCAATCAATAACAACATAATCGAAACGGCTCTGAGCGTTCAAAACGGCGCTCAACTTTTCTTTCAGAACTCTGTCACGCCCAGCAGCAGCCGCAAAATCTTCTTCAATTCCGGCTAATGAAGTTGTTGCGGGCAGAAGTGTTAAACCCGAGCTCAGAACAACTTCAAGGCTGCCGGGCTCGAAGGTTTCAGGGCTTTCATTTTTCAGGAGATCATAAACCGTGACAGGAACGCGATCCGCAAGAACTCCCAAACCGCAGGTTGAATGGCCTTGAGGATCGAGGTCGATCAGAAGGACCTTTTTATTCAAGTGGGAAAGACAGGCAGCAAGATTAATGCTGGTAGTCGTCTTACCGCAGCCGCCTTTTTGATTCGCAACAGCAACGACGCGCAAAAAAACCTCACTTCCAGTAAATGAATGGGGGTTCTGGACAGAGCAATACCATTTGTTTATATCATAATAACGGCCCGGCTTTCTAAAGCTTTATAGAAAGCAGTGTTATTTTTTTAAACATGTTAAAAATAATCAACAGCTCAGGAGGAAGCGCTCGAAGGTCGGCGGGCAAATTCAATTTGAGAGAGTATCTTGCGAAAAAGTTCGCGTTCCTGACCATAGTCTTCAAAACGCGGCTTGAGTTTCCTCCACGGCGCTGACGCCGAAGAATCGGAAGGCTTAAACTTATAGTCCGCGCGGATATCGATTTCGGTATAGCGCGGCCATCTTTTAAAGCTGACTTTAAACTTTGTCCGGCGGAGGTAAGATTTTCTGACTTTAAAAAAAACCAGGGACTTTACACGTTCCGAACGAGCCTCCACCCAATCCGTCTCAATGAGCAGCTTGGCGTCATCCTGCTCAGCGATGCCATACCCTTTCAAGACCTCAAGGGCCGCAGCGTAGACCTCCTGCACATCGGCGCCAACCTCCTCGTGATATGCACTAAGCACCTTCGGTCCTGAACAGATAAGCATCAAACCCAAAAGTCCCGGCACAAAAAGATTGGAAAACGGCTTACTGTTCAGCATCAACGCTCCTTCATCGGCTATAAAGATTGTGACTGCGAATATATTCCAAAACGGAGGCTGGAATCTTGAGTTCATGATAAACCGAACTTGAGATCCTCGCCCGAACATCCGTTGAAGCCACGGGGTACTCCGGCATATCGATTCGCAGAACACCCGCAGGCAGTGACGACAATTCCTTGCCAGCTCCGGAACGGGAAGCGACAAGTAATGTCGCATAGCTTTTAATCAATTCGGCATCTCGCCATTCCGTAAACCCCGCGTGGGCATCCGCGCCAAGTATAAGAAACAGGGTATCGTCGGGATGCTCCTTTCTCAATAGTTTTAGAGTTTCAGAGGTGTAAGAAATGCCCGGCCTGCTTGTCTCAATCCGTGAAACCGCGAACTTAGGATCATGTCCGAGCGCAAGACTCACCATCTGGTATCGGTGCTCGGCAGAAGCTGTATCCTGCCGTAGAGTTTTGTGTGGTGGGATGTTGGAGGGTATAAACAGCACCTGATCAAGTTTATATTGATTCAAAGCCGCCCGGGCAAGTTCCAAATGTCCATTATGAACCGGATCAAAGGTTCCCCCCAGGATTCCGATTCTCATGAGCTTTTTCCGAACCTCATTTTCGAATCTGTCCGTTACCTCGAACCACGTACTTGTAAGAGGTCAGGCCTTCCAAGCCCATGGGGCCTCTGGCATGAATTTTGTCGGTTGAAATACCGATTTCCGCGCCCAAACCGTACTCAAAACCGTCAGCAAAACGAGTTGACGCGTTAACCATGACCGAGGATGAATCCACATTTTGAACAAAAAAATCAGCCCGTTTCTGACTTCCTGTCAAAATAGATTCCGTATGGCCAGAACCAAAACGTTCAATATGATCAACAGCCTCCTGAACATCCTTAACCACCTTCACGGCGAGGATTTTATCAAGAAACTCATGCCCGTAATCATCAGGCACAGCCTGATTGGCCCAGGGCATATAGCGCAGAGTCTCACGATCTCCCCGAACCTCACAATGCCCTTTCAGAAGCTTTCCAAGCTCGGGCAAAAACCGAGACGCTGTTTTTTTATTCACAAGCAGCGTTTCCATCGCGTTACAAACACCGGGTCTCTGCATTTTTGCGTTATAAGCAATAGCAGCGGCCTTTCTGATGTCTGCACTTTCATCGACATAGATGTGACAGATCCCCTGATAATGCTTAATCACGGGAATCCTGGAATTCTCAACGACCTTTTTAATCAGCGATTGACCGCCGCGGGGAATAACAAGATGAATTTCTTTTTCGCGGGTTAACAAGAAATCAACAACATTCCGGTTTGTGGTATCAATCATATGAACACAATCTTCGGAAATGCTGTGGCGTTTAAGCGCTTTGTGAAAAACAGCGGCCATCACCTGATTCGTATAAAAAGATTCCCGTCCTCCTCTTAAGATAACAGCGTTGCCGCTCTTAAGACAAAGAGCCGCGCATTCAGCCGTAACGTTCGGCCGAGCTTCATAAATAATAAGAATAACACCAATAGGTACACGAACCCGGGTGATTTCCAGGCCGTTCGGCCTGCGGATTTTACTCAGGACCTTGCCCACGGGATCTTCCAGCGCAGCTACAGCCTTGACGCCTTGTGCTATTTGATCGATTCGCTGAGGTGTCAGCGTCAGTCGATCTATCATCGCAGGCGCCAAGCCTTGCGAACGGGCGGCTTTCAAATCCTTCCCATTGGCAGAAAGCAAAATAGTTTTCGCATTTTTAATTGCCCGGGCAGCATCACGAAGAACAGCATTCTTTTTCACTGTCGTCAAAACTGCTGCCTGACGCCCGGCCTTCTGAACGCGGGCAAGCGCCGCAGTGAGTTTCGTTTCTTCCGAAGAACTTATTTTTTCTGACATAGACTATTCCCAGATCACAAGATCGTTTCGATGAATAACTTCCCCTTGCGCTTTATATCCCAGAACAGACGTCATTTCATCCGTTTTTTTTCCGGCTAAAAGTGAAAGCTCATGGCTCGAGTATTTTGTAACTCCGCGTCCAAAAACCCGGCCATCCCGGGTTTCAAGCTCCACGACCTGCCCCTTATCAAAATCGCCTCTGATCGAAAGAACTCCCCGGGACAGTAAACTGACCCGATGCGACCGAAGCTTCTCAAAAGCTCCGTCATCAACGGTTACGGCCCCTTGTCGAGGGGCCGAAAAAGAAATCCACATTTGCCTCGCGCTGGGTTTTCCTCGCGAAGGCATAAAAAGAGTCCCTATATCCTTACCGTCCAAAGCCTCCTGAATAACACCAGGCTCATGCCCGTTGACAATCAGCATGGGAATGCCGAGATTCATAGCCGTCGTCGCCGCTTTAAGTTTGGCGCTCATGCCGCCAACCGTTTTTTCTTTGCGGCTGTCTTTGACATGTTTGACAAGCTCCTCCCGAATTTCACGAATGGAAGACACCAGGCGGATTCTCGACCCGTCATTGAGGTAAAAGCCGTCAACATCAGAAAGAAGAATCAGAAGATCAGCATCGACCAGATGAGATACATGAACAGACAAGCGATCATTATCGCCAAAAGCGATTTCTTCTGTGGAAACGGTATCATTCTCATTCACTATCGGGAGAACCTTCATTTTCAGGATCTCAGCCACAGCACCGCTCGCCCGAAGAAATCGTTCCCTGTCTTCCAGTCCGTCCCGAGTAAGCAGAATTTGAGCTGTGTGAATTCCTCTTTTGCTGAAGAACTGTTCATAGGCATGCATCAGCTTTCCCTGCCCGATCGCGGCACAAGCCTGAAGCTGAGCCATTTTCCTGGGTCTTTTCTTGAAGGCAGTGACTTCCATACCCAAGCCAATAGCACCAGAACTTACAAGCACAACTTCTTTTTTTTGTTCGCGGAGAGCAAGGATCTGGTCACAGAGTCGAGCGAGATGAGCGGGTGAAAAACGTCCATCCTTACCCGTCAGAATGCTGGTACCCGCTTTAATGACAATACGCTTACTGTTTTTTAAACGCTCAGACATTTTGATTCTCTAATAGAGTTTCACGGAAAAACACTTTCAATTCATCGAGCCCCTTTTCTTCATGAACCGAAACATAAAAAGAGGGCACTGTGAGTTTAAACTTCTTTTTTTTCATGACGCTCGCGGATTCCTTCAGGTCCATCTTTGTAAAGATGACAGCGCTGGGAATGGAAAGAAATTCCGGGTTAGACTCCTCGAGCAGCTTCTTAAGCGTTTGAAGGGCCTTCGCCGGAGAATCCGCAAATTGAGAAACGGGATCGATGACATAAAAAATGAACTTGGCATCTTCCAAATGAATCAAAAAATCCATCCCTGCGCCGCGGCCGTCACGGGACCCTTCATATAAGGAAGGAAACTCACACAGCGTAACCTGCTCATAGTCAGACAACTTGCAAACACCCACTTCCGGGGTTTGTGTTGTGAAAGGATAGGCTTCCGTTTTAAGATGCGTATGCGTTAATCCGTTCATCAAAGTCGATTTTCCGGAATTAGGCAATCCAATCAAAAAAGCATCGACCTGTAGTCTGTACTGAATCTCCAGCTCTAAAATTTGTCCCGGAGTTCCCGACGTCACGATTTTACCGCCTTGATTTCCAACCCCGCCGCGACCGCCCTCAACAACAACCACTTCGTCGCCGTGCTTCACAAGGTGTTTAATCAGGAGACCTTTTTCACGATCGAACAGCCGTGTCCCCACAGGGACCGTCACATGCGTGTCTTTTGCGTTCCGACCCCGGCACTTGTTGGGTCCGCCATGCATGCCCGACTCCGCGATAATTCGCTGTCTGAATTTAAATCCGCCGATGGAAGGCGCTTGGGTGTCCGCCCTAAAAATGACTTTTCCTCCGTGGCCGCCATCGCCCCCGTTAGGCACCGCTTTGCGGTCAGTCCTGTGATTAAAACTGACGCAGCCATTACCTCCGTTGCCGGATTGAACGGTCAAATGAATATGATCTGTAACCAGCATGATGGCATCCCCTAAAATGACAAAGGCTAAAAAGCCGTGTTTAGCTTTTTAGCCTTTGCGAAAGCTGAAAATAGAACAAACTTTATTTCGCGGCAGGAAGAATAATGTTAACCGTGCGGTTTGACTTAAACTCCACCACGCCGTCTTTCTTGGCGAAAAGAGTGAAATCGTTTCCTCTTCCCACGAAAAGACCGGGACGAAACCGGTTACCGCGCTGGCGAACGATAATGCTCCCAGCGGTCACGAACTGCCCCCCAAAGGCTTTAACACCAAGCCTCTGAGCGTTTGAATCTCTGCCGTTTGTTGTACTGCCTTGGCTTTTTGTATGTGCCATGACTTGCCTCTCTAGAAGAATTTAAAACTTGATTTCCTTGACACGCAAACGCGTGTAAATCTGACGATGACCTTTTATGTTTCTTGAGGCCTTACGTCTGCGGTACGTAAAACTGATAATCTTCTTTCCCTTAAAATTGCCCAGGACTTCGCAGACAATCTTGGCATTGCTGATCACAGGTTCGCCAATTTTGAAATCAGAACCATTTTTCGCAAAAAGAACCTGTGTAAGCTCGATCTGCTTCTGCTTTTCATCAAAATCAAGCTTTTCTACTTCAAGAACAGCATCAGGTTCAACCCAGTACTGTTTTGAACCGGTCTCTACAATTGCATATGTTGACATAACTTCGTGTCCTGCCTTTATGGAACTGCTTAAATAGGGACTATTTGCCTTACGGACAAGGCTTTGAGGAAGGTTGGATTATAGGGAATCAAGCCTCTGGTGTCAACCGCGTTTTCTAAATGTTTTAACTTATTTCAGAACAACAACTTATACCTCATTCAAGACTCTGTGGCGGAGAGCCGGAAGCAACCTGCGAACTCGATTGAGAACCGAGAAGTCAGCATCTGCCGTAAGAACCTCCTGAGACGCGCCTGAACCTTCAAATAGAACCCTGCCCCAGGGATCAACCATCAAGCTATGACCATAACTTGTAATGCCATTGGAAGGATTTTTTCCTACTTGAGCCGGAGCAACGACAAAACACTGGTTTTCAATAGCACGCGCTCGCAACAGCACTTTCCAATGGGCTTTACCGGTTTCTCTCGTGAAGTTTGCGGGAACAAACAAAATCTGAGCGCCTAAATGAGTCAGCCGACGGTAAAGCTCCGGGAAACGCAGGTCATAACAAATGCTCAAACCCGAAACAATCCCTCTTTCAGAAACAAGGACCGGCTTATGCCCAGGCAGAATGTGCTTGGACTCTTGAACACTGAGATCTTTACTGAGCTCCACATCAAAAAGGTGAATTTTCCTGTAGGTCGCTGAAACACGCCCCGAGGCCGAAATCCAATACGACGTGTTGTAATACTTGCGGGAAGTTTGAGAGGCCTCAATCAGACTACCGAGCAAAAAAGCTGTTTTGCATCTTTTGGCTTTTGATCTGAAATCTCCGAGAACTTCTTTCGTCGCCTGCGCAGCCCCTTCCAGATTTTCAGAACTTCCGCGCCAAAGAAAATTTTCAGGAAATGCAACAATGTCGGGTTTTACTTTAAGCGCGGTTTTAAGCAGGCCTTCAAGACTCGTAATATTCTTGTGAATATTGGATCCGGCATTAACTTGAATGCAGCTGATACGGATTTTTTTTTTTGCGCTGGAAGATCTCATGACGCCGCGGCAGGTGCGGGGCGCCAATCATTGAGGTTCCAGTCAAAAGGCAGGTACTTTATTTTGTAACGCTTGCTTTCCAGATATTCGATTTTTGCTCGGTCATCCAGATAGTAAGCAAGGAAAGCCAATATCGAGTTTTCTTCCAGAGAAAATTTATCATCATCGTCTCTGTAACCAAAGTCCAGTTTAAAATTCGGTGCATACCATTTGAAAATACGGGATATTTGCAAATGTTTCTTCCCCGGCTGTATCGGGTTACGGGTTTCATCATTCACAAACTCCCGGGCAGCAAGATACAGCTGCCCTTCCACCTTTGGTCCGGTAAAGGCTTCTTGACGGATCCTCGGGGCGCCTTTAGCTCCAAAAAATAGCGCCGCGTCAATTTTTTCGTCCCGAAACTGTCCAATGAGCTCGTTATCTCTCAGATGATTCAGACTAAAAATATTCCCTCCGAGCTTAACTGCGGGCAAGTCCCATACCCCGGGTATTTCCTGAATGGTCTTTACAGGATAATGCCGGACAATCTGAGAGATCACGGCCGCATGGTAAAGGTTCAGATAAAGAGCGAGCTTTTCTTCGCGCGGCCAGGAGGGGAAGTCATTTTTTTCGATGTCTTGTATGGATTGTATATAGCGGTTAAGTAAATCAGGCTCCTTCTGAACCCGCAAGTAATCAACCTCACCATCGGCACTCACATAAGTTTGCAAAAATCGTTCCCAAATAGAATGATCAAAGGGCTTGTCGAGAGCGAAGACCGAAACAGCTCCGGAGAATAAAAAAATGAAAAGCAGGAAAGCTTTCTTCATGGAAGGCCCTGAATTTTAAAAACGGATGCCGTAACGGCGAAGGAAATCCAAATCGCTCTCGGTAAGATTCGCGCTCAACTCTTCAGCACTCTTATCTTCGTCGAAACCGTAAGGATCGTAGACCTCTTCAAGCTCGTCCATTTCTTCGGGCGTCAGAGGAATGAGCGGGAAAATAAAAATATTCATATTAATATCAGAACTACTTTGAGATTCTTGAGGATCCCGGATTTTATCTTGTACCGGATGATTTTTAAGAAGTTTTTTAAGCATCTGGATAAACTTCTTCATATCCTGGTTAAAATCTGCGTCAAAACTCATACGAACAATCCTCCTGGTCAATCTTAACCGCTAAAATCGCTTCGGGTTAAACACTAGCCCCGGCAGCCAGCATCTCATCCTGTCCGGGAAGCGTAAAGCCATAATAGAGAATTTTTCCCTCAGGATCAAGCACCACGGCAACAGGTAAACCAGAAACACCATACAGCGAGGCTGCCTTTGACTCAAGATCCAGAACGACAGGATACGAAATTCCCATCCTAGGCATAAACTCATTAAGAGGTTCATGCGGTTGGCCAACATGGATGGCCAAGATGTTAAAACGATCGGAATATTCTTTATGCCACTGATCCAAAACCGGAATTTCCTGAAGACAAGGGGGGCACCAGGTGGCCCAAAACACAAGCAAAAGAGGCTTTCCAGAACGCCATTCATCGAGATTCAACTGCTCCTTCCCCTCCGGCATCAAAGGAAGATCGAATGACGGCGCCAGCTTTAACTCCTTCGCTTGAAAAAACGAAGGTTGGGCCGATCTCAGGAAAGGCTTGAAAGAAACCCAAAAAGCGGCAAGTAGAACCGCCAGCAGAAAAAAAGCCGGCGTCAGACCACGCTTCATACGTGCTCTAAATGCTCCTGAGCGGCAAGTGCGGCTTCACAGCCCTCGCCGCAAGCGGCAACAAGCTGTTTAGTGGCTCCAGCGCGAATTTCTCCGGCGGCAAACACCCCTGCGACAGACGTTTTTACAGAGCCGTCGCTTTTAATATAACCCTTTTCATCCATGTCAACAAAGCCCTTGAGAAACGCTGTGTTCGGATCATGCCCAACAAAAATAAAAACACCGTCGACAGCGAGAGAGCTCACTTCGCTGGTTTTGAGATTTTTGAGTGATGCCGTTTGGACTTTTCCCTGCCCTTCAATTTTTTCAACCGTGGTATCCCAGATAAAACTCATTTTGGGATGCTCTTTAGCACGTTGCTGGAGAATAGGACTTGCGCGAAGTTTGTCGCGGCGGTGAACAACAGTCACTTTCGTTGCAAAGCGAGTCAGAAAAAGTCCCTCTTGAAGTGCTGAATCTCCGCCCCCGACCACAATAACGTTTTTTCCTTTAAAAAAGGCGCCGTCACAGGTCGCACAATAAGAAACTCCCTTCCCCGTCAACTCTCTTTCGCCAGGAATACCAAGCATGCGAAAAGAGGCTCCAGCAGCCAGAATGACGGCCTGGGCTTCAAAATCTCCCGACGCCGCCTGAACAAGGAAACTCCCGGAAGGCAGCTTCTCAATACGCTTTACCTCCTGGTACTCAATCGATGTTCCGTACTTTTTAGCCTGCTCTTCCATTTTAAGAGCAATGTCCGGCCCCAAAACCCCCTCAGGAAATCCCGGATAATTTTCAACCATATCTGTGACAGCGATCTGTCCGCCAGGTGTCAGCTTTTCAAACAGGACAGTCGACAAATTTGCACGAGAAGTGTAGATCGCAGCGGTCAAACCGGCTCCGCCGGCACCAATGATGACAACTTGGAACTTTTTCATAAATTTCAGCCTTTGCTTTGTCGTTAGGGATGAGGGTCAATCGCGGCTGCCGAGGGAAACAGCTGCAAATCACTGACTGCTTCAATGAGACTATTATATTTCTTTTACCCCAGCTTGAGCAATCACGTCTTCGGATGCAAAAACGGGAGCTCCGGTTCGCAGCGCAAGAGCGACACTATCAGAGGGACGGGCATCAATGGCAACTTCTTCCTGTCCATTACGGGAAATAATCAGTTTTGCAAAAAAAGTATGCTGCTCCAGTTTATCAATGCTGACTCGGATAAGCTTTGCTCCCAGCTTTTCGATAATCTGCGCCATGAGATCGTGAGTCAAGGGTCTGGGAGGAACAACACCGCTTAATTTAAGCTTGATTGCGTTGACTTCAGGCATACCGATAACAACCGGTAAATAGCGTACGCCTGACTTCTCCCGAAAAATAATAACTTGTTCATTCCGGGTCTCATCAACTTTGATTTTGCTGAGCACAAGCTCAATCATGAGCGGGAACGTCTTTTTTTGATGCGAGCACGGGAATCGAGGACGGTATTTCTGTTTTTGCGGAGCGGTTCTGGCCAGGTTTTTCTTTTTTTACCTGTTCAAGCAAATGACGCTGCGCCTGCTTTCCTTCTACAATCTCTTTTTCAAGCGCTTCCTGGCAGGAAAGAATCTGACGCATCATTTCTTCACGCTGGCGAATCTCGGCTTCGACCCGCCCTTGATCGTCGACAAGCCTCTTAAGCTTGTCTTCTTTTTCCGCCAATTGAGCCATAATTTGATTTCGTTTTAACAGAGTCTCCCGCTGCTCCATCTGAAAGTTAATGTCTTTAATCTGTCTGCGCAAAGCTTCAATTTCACGATCTTTAGACTCAGTCTGTCTTGTTTTATCCTGCAGAAGCTGTTCGGCGCGGACAATCGATTCTTCAAGCTTTTTGTTTAAGGCGGTTATCTCCTCATTCTTCGCCTCTGCATTGTCCGCCCTCAGCGAATGTTCCTGAAAAGCCCGCTTTAAAGACTCCCGCTCCAGGGCAGCAACTTCAAGAAGTCTGTTTTTTTCGGCAAGCTCGCCTGCGGAATCCGCAGCAGAACGCTGGAGACTCTCAAGATTTGATTGAGCGGCCCGGAAAGAAGCTTCAAGCTCACGCGCGTAGTTTTCAGCAGCAACTGTTTTACGAAGGTTTTCCTCCGTGGAAACAAGTGAACGCCTGAATTCCTCCTCAAGGTCTTTCACCCGCTGTTCGCTTTTGATCAACTGCAGCTTGTCATTATCATACTGAACAATCATCGCATTGTACTTCCGAATAAGGGATTCGCTCTGCTGGCGGCCCTGTTCTTCCTGAATTTTTCTTTCTTCAAGTTCAGCGGAAAGCGCGTTTTTGCCGTCACTCGCTTTCTTGAGCGCATCAGTCAATTCGTTAATACGCCGTGTGGAGGACTGCAGTTCTTTTTCAGCATCAAGCAGCCTGATCTCAAAAAGATCCCGTCTCTCGCGGGTTTCATTAAGATTCTTCTGAACCGCCGCTTCATAAGCCTTGTGGCGCTGATTTTCTTCCTGAAGACGAAGCTCAAGCTGGGCTGTTTTTTCAACGTGATTTTGTAACTGGGTTTGCAGCTCCTGGTAGGCTTTGTGAACTCTTTGCGCTTCGGCTGTGACACTTCCGAGATCTACTTTAGCTTGATTCTGCTCTTCAAGGGCAAGAGAGAATGAGGCCTCACGTTCGCGCAGATTTACGATCTCAGCTTCCAGGGAAGATGTTTTTCTTTTTTCTGCATCCAATAACGTCAACGCGCTCTGAAGGCGGGTATCTTTGTTTTTTTGCTCCTCAGAGTCACGAAGCTGCAGCCCTCTGAGCTCCGTTGTAGCCTTCTCAAGGCTAGTCTCAAGAATCTGGTTCTTTTCATGGAGCGCGCGGGCCTTATCTTCAAGAGACTTCAGCTTACCTTTAGCGTCCTGGCTGTCACGCGTTGAAACAGAAACCTTATCTTCAAAAAAAGATCTTGCCTGGCGGTACTCTTCACGAAGTGCTTCATATTTGTCCTGAAGATTTTTAATCGCAGCCTGCTGCTCACGGGCAAGCTTGTCTTTTTCTGCAAGCTTTCCATCTTGGCCAGGCATTCCCCGATCCCCGGAATTGCCGACAGCTGTGAGCTTCGACAATGAAGCCTGAAGCTTCTCCACTTCCCCGCGCCGCAGTGAGCACTCTTTTCGCCACATCTCAAGCTCGTCAAGGAGCTGTTTCTTTTCTTTTGCTGAGTATCCGCCAGAAGAATCTTTGACTGGATCGGAAGACGGCTGAGAGGAATTCTGTCTGGGTTGTAAAGATCTTAGCTCTTGAAGAGCTTCTTCCGCAGCTAAAGCTTGTCCCGAAACGGAATCGGGTTTACTTTTTGCTTCATTCCACTGATTCAGGAAGGAAAGATTCGGGGTTTCCGGCCAAACCGTGCGATAGCATTTTCTTTTATAAAAAATATCGTTCGTAAGAACAAGCTCAGCGCCTTCATTTCGAAAGTAATCTTTAACTTCGGCAGCCAGACTGCGGGAAAGATTGTCGAGGAGAATGATGGGCGTGTTGGAAACAAGATCAAGCGCTTCTTCTAAAGAAAGATAGAAAACCTCGGAGATTTTCCGGGCGACTTTCTTTTTATCTATTTCATTTCTGAGAGGTGTCAGAACAATACACCAGTTCTGTTCTTCCTCTTGTTTCTTTCTATTTCCAAGCAACATGAAAAGCCTGAGTGATCACGCCTGTGGCGAACTTGTAAGTTTCCTGCAGCTCAATTCACATCTCGAGATTCTTAAAGATGGATACGGCTGGCTGTTTCGTAAATAACCGGCATTTCCCATCTCTCACCGGTCAAAACTTTGGTGATCCCGATAAGCGATAAAATGCCGAAGACCACAAAGGCCACGGTAAAAATCAAATCTCCCAGAACGGGTATCAGCTTTACGATGCAGGCACCAACTTCCAGAATGAAAAGCACAAGAGCCTGCTTTCCATGAAACTCTGCAAAAGGATTGCCTTTTTTCAGCACCAGCGGAACGAAGCAAAGAAAACTGAGATAGCCAACAGCCGCAAAGAATTTTGCGTCGCGGATTTCCGGGTCTTCTTTCACGTTATGAGTATCATTAACCGAACCCGACATGTGGGACTCTCCTAAGGAATTAACGCGCAGGATGGAGCTATTATATGGAACCTCCCCCCTCAGTCAAGAAGCATCAGGGAAAGATTATCAGAGTTTTCAAATTCGAAGGCTTTTAAGGCCTTTCCGGATAAAAAACAGACTCCCAGACAGGCTGACCTTTCATCACATGCTCCTGAATGATACGCTCCAAGAGAGGGAGCGTGACATGATGATACCAGACCCCTTCAGGATAGATCACAACGATGGGGCCGCCCTGGCACACCTGCAAACATTGGCATTGGCTGCGAATCAGCCTTTCATCTCCAGATTGAAGTCCGAGCTCTTTAATTCTTTTTTTTAACGCGTCATAAAGCTCTGAACTTTCGCCCGGAGCACACTTTGTTCCCGTGCAAACTAAGATATGTTTCCCATAGGCGGTGAAAGCTGGCTTTTGATTATTATTGATCGTCATGTTTATTTCTGCGGCAAAAAACCGCGCTTTTTAACTGGCCGTTTTTTTAGAGTTTTTTCAAATGCACAAACCCCGAAATTAAAATCAGCCTCGAGGCAGGTTCGTCTGCTCATTTCCAGAATCGCGGGAATTTTTCGCATTAGCGCCGCTGAAATGTCTCCGAACCTGAAAATTGAAATTTCACGAAAGCCGCCACGAATTGCCTTTTTCAGAGCCGCTTCAAAGCTCTTCCCCTGCTCGTCTAAAACAACTGTAAAAACCTCTTCGGCTGACAGTTGATCCTCAAGAGCTGAAATCCATGCTTTATGCAGAAAAGTTTGAGCTGTCATAAGCAGCAAAAAGGCTCTTTGGGAACGATTTTTTCTCTTTTTCTGTACTGAAAAAACCTTTGCTTTTCGCATGTGGGCTTAAGCTACAGACGCCGGTGGCTTTTCCTGACAAACAGGGGGAATCGTTCTGTCGGCAGGTAAAATAAATGTGCCAATTTCGGACACACCGATAAGAATCCTTCGAAGCATAAAAAAAGTCCCTTTTCCAAAACCGGTCGCCAGACCCGAAGCACCCTGCTCTTTGGTGTCCTGCGTCATCGTGCAGGGAATCTCCGCAGGACTGCTGACAACATTCACAAGCCCGCGTCCGAGCTGCGCGCCCATGCCATAAAAGTAATCTCCGGCAGTGCCTTCCCCGGAAGCAAAAACAGACGGCACTGTGCCGCTGAGCGCAATCAGAGCGGTGAGTAAAACACGGTTTATTATTTTCATCATAATAAGACTCCTTGTTTTTTAACGTTAGCACAGCTGATCAGTGTTGTAAATGCGCTAGAATCTTTGCCCCAGCTTAACGCAGAAAACGGTTCTATCATCATGCGCGGAAGTTCCTTGAAGGTGCCGCTCCATGAGGTCGAAGATTCCTTTCAACAGTTCTTCGGCCGAAAGAAAAAAAGCCTGCTCTTGCAGATAGCTCTGGATGGCCTGTGTTCCCATCCCGACACCCTTCAGATTCCGGCTTTCTTTAACGCCATCACTGATGAGAACCAGCACATCCCCTTCTTCATATTTCATCACAGTATCTTCATACTGGGCGTCAGTAAACAAACCAAGAGGGGGGCCTTTCGGAGGATCAAGAGTCTCCACTTTTTTAGAGCTGCCGTGAAAGTAAAAAAAAGGCTCGTGACCAGCAGAGCTAATATGCAAAGTCTTATCGTGACGGTCAACGACGACAGAAGTCATCGTCAGAAACATGCCTGAGTATGCCTGAGTAGCCAGCTGAAGATTCAGGGCCTTCAGGGTTTTAGCCGGATTCCTTCCGGGTTTATTTTCCCTTCGGAATTCACTGATCGCGCAGACCATGTAAATAGCGGCCGGAATCCCTTTCCCTGAAACATCACCAACAGAAAAAGCGATGCGCCCGCCGCCAAAGTCGGCCCAGTCGTAGAAATCGCCCCCGATATGTTCCGCAAAGTGGCATTTGAACGCCATGTCAAATCCGGGAATGGACGGCCTCATCTCCGGTAAAAAAGTACCCTGGATTTTGGCAGCCATGGCCAATTCCCGGCGCATTAATTCATTTTGAAACCTCATGTCCGAATTGCTATATAAAAGAAGCGCAATAAAGGTCAAAACCATTGCGGTCACGGGCATGAATGAGGGGACCAGAATCCCAAGGGAGTAAAACAATCCGAAATTAAAAAGGGAGTAAGCGCCAATACTCATCAAAACCCAGACAATCGCTTTTCTCCCAGGCAAGGTACTCGCAATAAAGGCAGTCCAAAAATTTAAAACAAGCATGATTAAAAGGCCGGTCAGAGCTCCCGATTCTCGTATAAACTTCCCATTGAGCAGCGTATGCATCGCCCCAGCCTGAATAACGAGCCCCGGCGTGTCGGGAGAATACAAGGTAGGCCGGGCATGCTGAACACCGCGAAATACCTGGCCAACAAGAACAACCTTATCTTCAAATATTTCGCGCAGTTCAGCCCGTTTATTCTGACGATCCATCTCCACGACGTTTAGAAAGGAAATTCGTTTATAAACCGCAGCAGGCCCCGGGAAATTGATCCAGAGATTTCCTTCGGAGCTCAGGGGAATCTTTTTCAGCCAGGTTCTGGCGCTTTCCTCATCACGCATTCTGGCAAGAACAGACAAAAGAGCCGTGTGATGATACTCCAAATTGTTCGAATAAAAACGGGCCTGGACTTTTCTTACGTGGCCGTCCGCGTCCGGCAGTCCATTCATGAAGCCTATCGCCCGGGCAGATTCCCGGAAGAGCTTAATAGGATAAAAGGCTTCGAGTGACTGCTCCGGATAATAAAAAAAAGGCAGGATAACGTTCGCGGATTTTTCCATGGTCTTCGCTATCCGGTCATCCACTTTGCTGTCCGGATCGGGCTCAGGAAAAAGAACATCGTAAAAAATCAGATCAGCGTTCTGGCGTGAAAGAATCTCCAGCATTTCAGCATGATATTTTCGGGGCCACGGCCAGCCGCCCAAGGCGGTCAAAGAAGCGTCATCAATTTCAACCAAAACAAGATCAGGATGCGCTTTCTGCTCACCGCGCAGAAGGATCCTCAAATCGACGGCATCGAGTTCACGAAAATTAACAAACTGATAATACCTTAGAAAAAAAAGAGAGAGAGCGATTCCCAGGGCGATGAGGAAATTTCTTTGAAAGACAGCTCTTGAACTGATGCCCATGCGGACTTCAGGAGTTCTTTCTGACAAGACGCCAGGGATGGTGCTTGAGATCCTCAGTCAGATCCCTGACATTCGCAGTAATTTGATGAATATTAGCGACTGAGCGGGCAATATCTTCTTCATGCCCCGCAAAAAACGTGCTGACTTTTTCAAGCATGGGGTTCATCATAATCATCATCTCATCAAATCTGTCTGTAAGAACATTCATTTTCGACATCATGACGTGCAGCGGCACCGGATCAACGCCCGGGATTTCGAATCCTGGTTTCGCATAGGGAGCAGCCTCGGTTCCTGGTGAAATTTCGATAAACTTTTCTCCCATAAGTCCCAGCATATCAATGAATGCCTGCGAATCTTCTCGAACCAGCACCTCCGTGGAAAGACGGATGGTAACTCTGATCGGTCGGACATCCCCGGGCATAATCTCGATTTTATCCACCTTGCCCGCTTCCCTGCCGGCAAAAAACACAGGGGCGTTTTCTTCCAGTCCGCTTATATAGCCATACCGGACTGTCCACACATTGGTTTCCCCGGCGACATAGCGGCCCACCACAAAGGTCAAAGCAAAAAGCAAAATGAAAGAAATTACGATAAACAGGCCTGATTTGACTTCAGCTGAAGAGTATTTCATTTCGTCCTCCGGAAAGAAGAAACCCGATCAAGTCAGGTTTCCAGCAGTCCTTTTAGGTAAGCTTCGCTCGTTTGCTTAAAAGGGATCGCACCTTCATGTTCCCCATTGATAAACTGCTGAACATAAGGATTCTGTGAATTTCTTATTCTGTCCGGGGATCCGATTTCCAGCACCTTCCCCTTGTGAAGCATCACAATCTGATCGGCTATTTTAAAAGCGCTCTGCATTTCGTGAGTGACAACAACAGAGGTGATTTTCAGCTTCTGGCTCAAATCGAGAATAAGCTGGTCAATCATACTCGCTGTAATAGGATCCAGTCCGGCGCCCGGTTCATCGTAAAAAACAATCTTGGGATCCAGCGCAATAGCCCGGGCAAGTGCGACACGTTTTTTCATCCCGCCAGAAATCTCAAACGGCATAAAATCTTCAAACCCTGTAAGCCCCACAAGTTCGAGCTTAACCTTTACAATGATTTTTATGATCTCTTCTGACAGGTCGGTATGTTCCTGCAGGGGCAGAGCAACGTTTTCAAATACTGTCATCGAATTAAAGAGAGCGGATCCCTGAAAAAGCATCCCGAATTTTCTTCTGACTTCATTCATCTGATTGAACGATAAATCAACAATGTTTTCGTTATCAATTAAAATCAGTCCCTCATCGGGCTTGTTCAAGCCGATGAGGTGGCGAAGCAGTGTGCTTTTCCCCCCTCCGGAGCCGCCCATGATAACCGTAATTTTTCCCTCAGGAATCTCAAGATCAATCCCGTTCAAAACGACCCTCTCGCCAAAAGATTTCGTGAGGCCTTTAATCGTAATCATAGAGACGTCCATTGTTTCATGAGGGCAGCGCGTAGTAAAAAACGGCCGTCGCGAGACAGTCCACAACAATGATCAGCACAATAGATGTCACAACAGCCTGCGTCGTAGCACGGCCAACTTCATCAGCGCCGCCCTCAACAGAAAGGCCCTGGTGGCAGCTGACGAGACCAATCAGCGCCGCAAACAAAAAGCTTTTCGCAAGCCCCGTATAAATATCCTTGAGCACAAGCGCATCAAAACTTTTTGAGATGTAAAGATCCGGGTTGATGCCAACGCTCAAGACCCCGATAACAAAACCGCCTATCATCGCGACAACGTCCGTCACAATCACCAGACACGGCAAAGTAAAGCAAAGAGCAAGGCACCTGGGAACAACCAGAAGGCGAATGGGGTCAAGTCCCATGGTCGTCAAAGCATCGACCTCTTCCTGGACTTTCATAGTGCCGATCTCAGCGGCCATCCGGGCGCCGATTCTTCCCGCGATCACAATCGCAGCCATCAAGGGGCCAAGCTCCCGCGCGACGGAAACGCTCACGAGGCTTCCTGTGTACATGACCGCTCCAAACTGCTTCAACTGATAAGCACCCTGAAGGGCAAGCACCATCCCCATGGAACAGCCGACAAGACAGATAATGGGAAGAGAATCAACGCCGGAAAGAACCATTTGATGGAAGACGGCATTGTGGCGGGTCGGTTTTTTTGCGGCTCCGCTAAATAGCGCCGCTGAAGAAACACGTGCAAAAAGACCGAAAAGGCGTGCGACACCGGCAAAAAGAAAAGCCGCGGCCGACCCAATACTTCCAAAAAAGTCTCTCATGAGCGGAGCCCTGATTAACTCAGCAGCGAAACAGCTTCTTCCTGCGTATTTGCCAGCGAAAAAATCCCGTCAAGCTTTGCGATTTCAAAAACACTTCTTACCGCAGGCGCCAATTCGGAGAGAACAAGCCTGCCGTTGTACTTTTTAATTTTCTGAAGGGCTTCAACGAATGTTGCCAGACCTGAACTGTCTATGTAGCGAACCTTACGAAGGTTGACAAGAATGCAATCCGTCTGTTTAGAGAGAGACTCGTGCAGTTTCTCTCTTAGTTCAGGAGAGGTGTGAAAGTTGACTTCGCCGTCAATTTCATAAATTTCGATTTTGCTCTGATTCCGCTGAGTGATTTTCATGAGGCCTTATACTTGGTCAAAAGCAGTTCATTCGATTGGTTATGGCCTACATGGTACTGAACCTTATCCATTACGGTCCGAATAAAGTAAACACCAAGCCCACCAGGCTTTTTAGGCGGAAGTTCAGGAGCTGGTATCTTCGTCGGATCAAAACATTTTCCAAAATCACGTATAAGTACTTCAACACGGTCCGCATAGTTTGTAAAAAAAACCTCGATCGGACCGCAAACATCCTGGTAGCCGTGCCGAATAACGTTCGCCATGGCTTCATCGACAGCAAGAGTCACTTCATGCTTCTTCTTTTCATCAAGACCAGACAGAGCCAGAAGCTCTCCTAACTCTTTGCGGAAAGACGCAAGATTCTCGGCTTTTGCCTGCAGTTCAAACTTATGCTCATCACCCATTATCGAGTCCGCGCTTTTAGAAGTGGAACGAGACAGTACTCAGCGGATTGTACGTGATGGTCAAGTCCGCCGCAAGTATTCGATTCGCCTAAAACCCCTGAACGCGCAGGGTGCGAACCCTGTCTCTTCTGTTTTTTAAAGACTCTGTCGCGCAAACAGCCTGACTTCCATAGCGAGCCAGCAGATCGACCTCAAGATTAAGTAACTCGCCCTGTTTTTTTGAGCCCAAAAGTGTTTTTTTTAGTGTGTGGGGCACCAAAGCCACTTTGAAGAACGGCTTCCTGACTTCCTGAACGGTCAGGCTCACACCTTCCAGACAGATGGATCCTTTTAAGACAATCCAGCGAAAGAGTCTCTCAGGGGCCTTCAGCAAAAAGACGGTTTGTGATGGCTGCAGGTCTACGTGCTCAAGTTCAACAGTAGCGTCAACATGACCTGAAACAAAATGCCCCCCCATTTTGTCGCCGAAGCGAAGGGCTTTTTCCAGATGCACTCTTAAGCCGGGCTTAAGGCTACCCAACGTCGTAGCTTTCATCGTTTCCAACAACAGATCCGCCCGGAATCCTTTTCTGATTTTTTCAGCAACAGTCAAACAAACACCGTTAACAGCGATACTTTCACCCAGGCTGATCATCGGCGCTTTCCCCAGAAAGCGAAAATAAACCCGGCGGATTTGACCGCTGATTTCAATGCTTTCGACACTCCCTCTGTGAACAACAAGTCCTGTAAACATCAGACCCTTCCTTCAAAAAGCCAGTCGCTTCCCATCTGCCGGCAGGATAGAGATTTGAGGTTTAACGCGTTGTTGGGGTCTTGATAGCCGTCCCCCTCAACAGACGTCACGGCATCACGTCCGCCAATAAACTTGGGGGCAAGCAGCCAAAACACCTTATCGACCAGATGCGCGGACAAAAGGGACCAGGCTGTCTCTCCGCCGCCCTCAACGAGCAGCCTGCTAACACCAAGCGAACCTAACTGTTTCAAAAGATCACGCAAATCAAGACGGCCTTTTTTCTCTTTCACAAAAAGGATATTTCTTGTTTCTTTTAAAAACATATTTTTTGAAAGGTTTTTTCTGCATTTACAGGATACAGCCTGAATTGTGATTTGATTCCCTTCAAAAACCCGGCGCCGCGGCAGAATCTCCATCGCCGGATCAATCACCACACGCCAGGGTTTCTCTCGCAATGAGGGAGTTCCTGCGGGATCTGCGCTGAGAAGCGGGTCATCAAGCATCCATGTTTTTTTTCCAACTAACACAGCATCGTTCTGCTGCCTTAGTCCATGCACAAACCCTCGTGATTCAGGGCCTGAAATCCAACGTGAACGGCCATTGAATGAAGCTATTTTCCCATCGAGAGATTGCGCCATTTTAAGCGTCACAAACGGAAGCCCCGTTTTAATCCATTTTGAAAAAGCCTCATTCTGATGCTCTGCGGCACCGCAAAGGACCCCATCCGTAACAGCAATCCCTGAGCCACGCAGCAGTAAAGCCCCCTTTCCCCGGTTAACAGGGTTGGGATCCGTCATCGCGATGACAACCCGGGAAACACCCGAACGAAGAATCGCCTCAGTACAGGGCGGCGTCTTCCCCCAGCTCGAACAAGGCTCAAGCGTCACATAAAGAGTCGCGCCCCGGGCTTTCGCGCCTGCTTTTCGAAGGGCTTCAACCTCGGCGTGAGGTCCGCCAAATCGCGCATGAAAGCCTGATGAAACAAGCCTCCCGGCCTTGACAACACAAGCTCCGACCTGAGGGTTCGGACTGACGAAAACGCCCCCTTTAGCCGCGAGAGCAAGCGCATGAGACATCCATTTAAGGTCTTCTTCCTTAGACTTGATAGAACGAGGCCGGGAGCGGCGGATCATAACAGGACTCAGGAGGGCTGAGGCGGCAAAGGCTTTGAGGAAAGCGGCGATCTTGTTTTTTCAGAATGGCTGATTTGATCCAAAACACCGTTCACAAATTTCCCAGAATCTTCCTGAGAAAACTTTTTCGCGATATTTACAGCTTCATTGATCGTAACGTTCGGCGGAATGTCTTCACAGAAAACAAGTTCGTAAGTCGCAAAACGAAGGATATTCCGGTCAACCACAGCCATCCGGTTCATTTCCCAGTTGCGGGCATATTTCGTGACAATTTCATTAATCTCACTGACGTGCTTGAGCGTTCCCCGGACCAGCAGTTCAGAAAAGTCGCGGATTTCCTGAGTCATTTCAGGATTTTGCTCCCAAAAACTGGCGAAGTGCTCCTCAAGAGGCTTGGGGTTCAGTTCATACTGATAAAGAATCTGGAGCGCGCATTCCCGCCCCTGAGTGCGCTTCCTCATGATTTAGCAGCCCCCGACAAGGCTTTCATAAGGCCGGCGAGTTCCAATGCCGCCAGCGCTGCGTGGGCCCCTTTGTTACCGGCCTTGAGACCCGCCCGGTCAATCGCCTGGTCAAGATTGTCGGCAGTAATAATACCGCTCGCAACCGGAACATCAACCTCCAGAGCAACCTGGGCAACACCGCGGGTAATTTCGTTTGCTACGCATTCAAAGTGGTAGGTATCCCCCCTCAAAACACAGGCAAGAGCCACAACAGCTTTCATGTTTTTTCTGCATGCGAGTTTTTTACAAAGGTGGGCAACTTCCAAAGCGCCGGGAACCCAAACAATATCGAGCCTGTTTTTTTTGACACCTGCCTGTTCAAAAACAGTGACAGCGCCATCAAGAAGGCGGCGGGTAATAAACTCGTTAAAACGCGCCACCACGATACCAAACCGTCCTGAGGAATGATGAAATGTGCCGGAAATTTCCATTAGAAATTTAAAAAATGTCCCAGTTTAGATTTCTTTGACTGAAGGTATTTTTCGTTGTGTTTGTAAACAGGTGTCGGCGCTGATATCCGCTCAACCACTTCCAGACCATGCCCCTCAAGCCCCACGATTTTACGGGGATTATTGGTAATAAGCCGCAGCTTCTTCAGTCCAAGATCAGTTAAAATTTGAGCGCCGGTTCCATAATCCCGAAGATCTGGCTTAAAACCCAAAGCTTCATTTGCTTCAACGGTATCAAGGCCCTTATCCTGCAGCGCATAAGCCTTGAGTTTGTTCGCCAATCCAATACCGCGTCCTTCCTGCCGGAGATAAATGATGACACCAACACCCGCCTTCTCAATCATTTCCATCGACGTCGCCAGCTGATCTCTACAATCGCAGCGCAAAGATCCAAGAATATCTCCGGTAAAACATTCGGAATGCATTCTTACAAGACAGGGTGTGTCTCCAGGCTGCCCTTTAATTAACGCAACATGCTCAGCATCATCCACCACAGAACGGTAAACTCGAACCTTCCAGGTTCCTTGAGCTGTTGGCACATCCGCTTCGCTCACGCGCTCCACGAGAGTGTCAAAGCGACGGCGATATTCGATCAAATCACGAATTGTTCCAATTTTAAGACCGTGCTGTGCTGCAAAACGGAAAAGTTCGGGAAGGCGGGACATCGTCCCATCTTCATTTACAATTTCACAAATCACGCCAGCGGGTTCAAAACCGGCGAGTCTCGCCAAATCAACAGCTGCTTCAGTGTGCCCTGCCCGGATCAGTACACCGCCCTTTTTGGCTTTGAGCGGGAACATATGTCCAGGGCTCACAAGGTCTTCAGCGCTGCGTTTCGGATCAGCGATGATCTCCACGGTTCTCGAGCGGTCAAAAGCAGAGATACCCGTCGTAATCCCAAGTCGGGCGTCTACCGATATGGTGAACGCAGTTTTCATGGGGTCTTTGGACTGATGCGTCATGTCAAGAAGGTTCAGGACCTTCGCGCGCTCTTCTGTGACAGGAACACAGACCAGACCGCGGCCGTACTTCATCATAAAATTAATCTTCTCTGGTGTAACCGCGGAAGCGGCAAAAACGAGGTCCCCCTCATTCTCGCGATGCTCATCGTCGACAATGATGACCATGCCCCCAAGCCGGATTTCCTGAAGTATCTCTTCGATTGAATGAAAGTTCACAATTTCTCCTAAAAAAAAGAAACCCGAAACGGATTTTTCCGTCTTCGGGTTTGCATAGAAAAAGGCATTAGCGGAGGATCCCTTATCAAGCAAGGAACTCCGCCTTAATGTCTTCTTCCATCCGGACTATACCGTCGGCACCTGAATTTCACAGGTTCAGTCCTTTTAAGATTTAAAGCAAAAAGGAGTCGCGGGCTTTCGCGTCCGTTTTATAAACTGAACGCACCGCCGGTAGGGAATTTCACCCTGCCCTGAAGACAAAGGCATAATAGCAAGTCGCCTGAGGTGTGTCAAACATAAAGACGCCGATTGTTCAGCTTTAAATATAGGTAAATAATAAGCTTACGGCGTTATAGCACCTTTATGTCCGCCCTTGCCTCCCCTTTGGATTGTGATATCTTTCTAAGTAGCAGTAGGAAGTAAAATACTCTGATCTTTACGATACTGAGGATTCTGACAACGGCAAACCCGGAGTAATCCGGGGACGCAAAGTCACAGATCCGACTCCCGCTGAAAGGTGGGAAGGATGGCTGGACCGCCAAATCCGAGGGCATGGAATACGGTACTGATACTGGCAAACCCAGGGTAACCCGGGGACGCAAAGTCACAGATCCGACTCCCGCTGAAAGGCGGGAAGGATGGCTGGGCCGCCAAAACCGGAGATTTGGCCGAATCAGATCCTCCTCAATTCTTGAGGGGAGATTCGGCATGAAAAACATCATCGCGACTGTAAGGCTTTTTGCGGTAAGTGCAGCATTCGTTCTATTTGCTTTCGTTGCTGAAGCAAAGGCCCAGATTTTCAGCCAGTCTCCCCTCTCCCTTCAAACTCTTTCCGCTGAGCTTACCAGCCCCGAAAAAATCGCTCGTTATCTGTGGCGGAATTTTGCTTATGAAAAAGACCAGAACCAGTTCGGCACAGAAGAATACTGGCAGTCTGCTGATCAGTTTCTCACAAACCGCAAGGGTGATTGCGAAGATTTCGCGCTTTTGGCCAGCGAACTTCTGAAACAAAGCGGACGGACAGCTTTTATTGTCAACATTTACGGTTCAAGATACGCTCACACAATTTGCGTATACATCGAGAACGGCAAGTACAATGCCATCGACGGAAGCGATCTAAAGCGTGTCAACGCAGATGACCTCAAAAGCCTTATTTCCAAAATCAACCCCAGCTGGACCCGGGCCGCCATCACCGACATCTCAGAAGAAACGAATAAAGGAAAGATTCTGAAACTCATCACCAAAAAAACCGCATAGAAAGCCCGTCATCCAGCCGATATTAAAGCAGATAAGCTCGTAAACCTTGGATCGTGTTTATATGCTCAAAGAACACCAGAGTTTCCTTACTCGATTTCTTCTCTTCTGCGATCTCATAGCCATCGTTGCGTGCTTCTTTCTGGGCTACCTGATACGTAATCACGCCTTTGTCATTTCGTATTTAGGCGATGTGTCCAGAACTTATGCCTTAAACACTTACTATCCGCTGATTCCTTACTGGATTCTTTTCTGGTGTCTCGCCCTTTTCGTTTCTGGCGCCTACAAGCCCCTGAGGACAAGAAAAATATTTCCTCTGCTCTTTTCGATCTGCAGGGCTGCCATACTGGCAACGCTTCTTTTCGGAAGCCTTTCATACTTACTCAAAATCCACAATGTCAGCCGGTCTCTCATCTCAATCATCTGCCTGATGACCTGGATTCTTATTTCTATCCAGAGAGTGGCTGTCTTTCATATCGTGCGGGATCTCTATCGGAAGGGCGTTAACACCCGCTTTCTTCTTGTTGTAGGCACGGGGACACGCGCGTTAGGTTTTGTAAAAATGATTCAGAGTAATCCGGAGTGGGGATTGAAAATCGCAGGGCTTGTAGATGATGAAGAAAGCCGCATTGGTGCCGTCATGGAGGGCCACAAAGTCCTGGGTACACTGCGGGATATTCCATTACTCATGGAAAACATAGTTGTCGACGAAGTGGTTTACATCGTTCCCCGGGGCTGGCTTGGAAAAATTGAGGAATCGGTCCTTTACTGCGAACAGCTGGGCAAACGCGTCAGCATTGCTGTAGATCTCTTTAACATGAGATTCGCCAAGGCTGTACAAAGAGATATCCAAAACTTTCCGTTTCTCACCTTTGAGACAACTTCTAATCTTCTATGGCAGCTCTTCATCAAGCGTCTTCTGGACGTTATTCTTTCGGCAGCCGCGATCGTCTTTCTTTTTCCTTTAATGGCCGGAGTCGCATTACTGATCAAAGTGACTTCAGGAGGCCCTGTCCTGTTCAAGCAAACGCGCTGCGGACTCAGCGGACGGCTGTTTACCGTTTACAAGTTCAGAACGATGGTCGTGGACGCGGAGCAGCGGCTTGAAAGTTTGAAAAAACAAAACGAAATGACCGGTCCGGCATTTAAAATGTCCAACGATCCTCGGGTAATCAAGCACGGCAAATGGCTGAGAAAATTCAGCGTCGATGAACTCCCTCAGCTTTTCAACATTCTGGAAGGAAATATGAGTTTCGTGGGACCTCGCCCGCCCATACCGGCCGAAGTGAAAAAGTATGAGCCCTGGCAGCGCAGGCGGCTTAGCTTGAGACCGGGACTGACCTGCATCTGGCAGGTTCAGGGAAGAAACAAGATCATCAAATTTGACGAGTGGATGAAACTTGACCTTGAGTATATTGACAACTGGTCCCTCTGGCTCGACTTGAAACTTTTTATTAAAACCATCCCCATTGCACTTCTCGGCATCGGAGCGAAATAGAGATTTTTAAATAAACTTTCTCAGAACTTGAGCCAGCTTTTCTTTGATCACATTGAGGAAGAAATACGGAATGTCAAAAGCGTAACGGCCAGCAAGCCGCTTCGGGTCTTCCCAGATTCTAAAAAGCCATTCCAGATGAAAGCGCAGCATCCACTGAGGCACCTGTCCCAGCTGCCCGGCTGCGTAATCAAGCACAGCTCCTCCCGGAAGAAAAACATACACCTGTATCCGTTCCCAATACGCCTTGATCCACTTTTCCTGCAGCGGCATTCCAAATCCGATAATCAGGACATCCGCGCGGCTTTGGTTAACAATCTCAATCACCTTCTCTGTTTCCTCACCGCTTTTTTTGAAGTAACCGTGATGGGTTCCCGCGATTCGAAGGTTGGGCGACCGATCCTTTAAACGCTGCGCGGCCTGTTCGGCAACGCCCGGCGCTCCGCCAAGAAGAAACAGACTGTAATCTTCGTTCCCGCAAAATTCGGCAAGGTCCCAGATCCAGCGCGTGAATCCAACTTTAGGCGGAGGAATATGTCCTAACATTCGAATCCCCCAGCGCACGCCATCGCCGTCGCAATAAACAACCTGGGCCTGGTTTAAAAAATCCCTTAGCCAGGACTCGCGAAGAGCCAGGACAATGCAATGAATATTGACATTCAACACAAGCGACTTCATGCGTCTCGACACAGACCGACGGATAAAACGGTGAAGCTGGCGGACATCGACCCGATTTACTTTAATTCCAAAAAGTTTAAGCGACGATTTCTTTTCCGGCGCCTTTGAGTACTCTTTCACGCTTTAACTCCTTTCGAAACCCTTCAAACAATCCCACCAGTGAAAAGTAGAGAAAAGCCAGCAGCTGAGGCGCGTCAATGTCCTCGGTAATCATCCAGAGGCCCATTCCAAGAAAGACATAGCCAAAGCCGCGCCAGAATAAAAAATAAATCCGCCTGACCCGGGCATCTTCACGCAGCGAAAACCAGTTCATGAACAGCTTCGCCTGAAAAACGATGAAGAGAGCAACCCCGAGAATACCTGATTTATACAAAAGAGAAATATAAGTGGAGTGCGAGCCTATCGGAATCGAAAAAGCCGACTCCTCTCTTGCCTTGATCCCGACCCCCAGAATCCAATCAACGCCATTGAGCTGATCCAGCGTGTATCGGTACAGGTTCATACGGGTTGAGGTGCTTCCTCCACGAAGCCCCATAAGCCACTCTGAAAAAGGCAGCAGCAAAGGCAGCAGTAAGAGCAACCCCAGCAAACTAAGCGCCGTCCAAAAGAACAGGTTCCTCCTGCCGACAAACCACACGAAAAGAGTACTCATCAGCACCGCAAGCAGGGACATTCGGGACAGTGTCAAAAAAAGCGCCGCCAGATTCAGCCCCAAAAGAACCATCCAGACAACACTCCGTGTTTTTTTTTGAATAACCGCGTCAATCATGAGAAAAAAAACGACGATCATGATCAATCCTGCTGATGCGGTAGGGTAAGGCGCCAGTAAGTTTAATCGAGGTCTTGAAAATGACGCAAACCAGTCATTCATCAACGGACGGATTACGAGCGAATCTTTTACAAGATTGGTATTGCCAAGATATTTCGCCATTCCATGGAGCGGCGTGTTCATCTCAATAGGATCGGGCCTAATCACAAGCACTGCGAGCATGACAAGGGTCAGCGCAGCCAGAGTAACGCTGATACTTTTGAATGCCCCGACAATTTTTGTAATATCCTCAAGCCTGAAGGCATTTGCCAGCGCCGCTGTCAAAGCGGCCCCCATAAACCAGAAGCTCAAGTTGTACAGAGCTGCAATCACACGGCTCATTTGGCTGGCAGGCGCGTGAAGAAGAATCGAAAATCCGTAAACAGCTGAAAGAAACAGGAGCAGGACTGCCGTAGATGGAAAATAAGTTCCAGAACTGGACTTTCGCTGTTTCTGCAGCAGCTGAAAAAATAAAAAGAAAGCTGCGATATGATAGATAAAAAGGTTGAGACCTAACACCCACCAGACTGCGGCGGCGGCCGCAACAAATTTCCAGCTTTTAATATAACCAGCTCCAGCACTTAAGTTCACCGGCACCTCTTAAGAGATTCGTAAGCTGTTCGGTAGCGTTCAATCATCACATCAAAGGAGTATTCCGTTTCCCACCTTCTGTAGGCATTAGCACCGAAAGTCACCGCATTCTCAGGACGGCTTAATACACGGCGAAGCCCCTCAGCAAAAGCCTGTGAGTCTTTGGCTTTCACAAGCCACCCAGTCACCTGATCAACCATCACTTCTCTTGTCCCCGGAATGTCAGTTGCTAAAACGGCTTTGGACGCACTGAAGGCTTCAAGCACCGATAAGGGCATTCCTTCCCAGAGCGAAGAGAGCACCACAAAATCGCACAGCACAAGCCACTCGGGAACCTCATCCGTGTGGCCCAAAAAGAAGAAATTCTCTTCAACACCAAGCTCGGCAACGCGTTTTTTAAGCATCGGCTCCAGGCTGCCGTCACCCGCGAGAACAAAACGCAAGCGGTCTCTCTCCGAGCTATTAAGAGCCGCAACAGCATCCACTAAATAGATATGCCCCTTCTGCTCTTCAAGACGACCTATGAAAAGAGCCCATAACTCGCCCTTTTTTTTAGGCATCCTCTGCCGGATCGCATTCATGCGGGCAGGGCCCGGCTCAGGCTTTTTGACAGCATTTGGGATCGTTATGATTTTGCGGGGCTCAACGCGGAAATAATCCGCGAGGTTCTGAGCCACGGATTCATGGACTGCTGTCACGAGATCACCGGTGCGGAAGAGAAGTTTTTTATCAAATCGCAGAACATGCTCTGTATGAAGAACGGGCGCAGACTTTTTGAGAAACAGATCCGAGAGAAATGTCGTGTACCGGTGATGCGAATGGATAATATCCGGCTGAAAACGCGCAACAGCCTGTTTAAGTCTGTGCAGGGTATGGAATGTGCGCGGCTTTGACCAGTAAATCCGGGTCACGGGGATGCCCGCGTCCGAGAGTTTCTCTGCCAGACGGCTCTGATTGACAGCAGCCTCAACAGTTTCTCCTTTGTCCTTAAACGCCAGAGCTAGATCAAGCAGGACTTTTTCCGCTCCGCCCATGCCGAAAGAAGCGTCATAAAGGTGGGTGTACAGAATTTTCATTTCAGGCACTCCTCAAAACCCTTTCGAATAAGCCCCCGGGTTTCATTAAGCGCAGCTTCAATGCGCTGCTGATAGGACGCTCTTCTGCTCCAGACTTGGTTTAAGCCGTTCAGCACATCTTCTTTCGTAATATCGTGATAAGCGCCCAGATACAAATCATTCAATCCGAGCTTTTCAAGAATGCCCGATGCTTTATGCTGGTAACCAGCCACAAGTGCCGGACACCCCAATATGTAGCCCAAAAGAGCGGAATGCAGGCGCATGGAAACCATCACATGGCATTGTGCGTAAAGGCTGCTTATTTCACCTAAAGTAAAAAAAGGTTTTCGCGTATACAGCTCGACCTGCTCCGGAGGTAAACTTTTCAGAAGTCTTGTTTTCAGCAATAGGGAAATAGTTTCATCCCCTTCCAGCCGCTTGTCATCCTGAACCTGTACGATGATCCTGATGATTGCCTTATGCTCCTGGGCAAAAACCTCCAAGGCCTGAGCCAGAATCTCCATATAGATACCGGCATCAAGCCCCCCTTCGTGCCAGGGCCGGATTGTCACGCCAATAATTTTCGGGCTGCTGCTGACCGGCAGAACAGGAGCATCCAGGAGATCGCTCTTTTCAAGATACAAGGCGTGATCAGGCATAAAGGCAAATTTATTCTTCAGAGCAGCAAAATTTCCCCTCAGAACATCCGCAGAGACATCTTCACGGTAAAACACCTTTTTTGCACGGCCCAATGAGTACCGGAACAGTTTTTTTGAAATTTTAGATCCAAAAGGTCCGTAAGATTGCGGTAGAAAGATCACGGGACAGCTTTTTTTTGCAAGGAAAACAGGACTCACATGTGCCAAATAGGTCAGTCCAGGAAAAGCTTTTCGATAGGAATAGAAATACGCTCCGCCTGCAAGGAAAATGCAGTCAGCTTTCTTGACAGCTTCCGCCAAAGGCCACGGATTTCCCAATGCTGCGGGAATCCTTAAAATCTTGCGCAGGGAATCTTCGAGATTCAGCTTATCAACATCAGGAAAACTGGGAACAACTTCACATCCGCTTTCAAGGTAAGCTTCCTTCTGAGAGTAGGCGCGGGTTACCAGCGTTACAGCTGCGGGTTTCAAAGTTTCCCTGATAAGCTTTAAGGAGCCTTGAAGAATAGCATGGTCGCCTGGATTCGCCGGAGATGCGAGATTAGCAATCAGAACGCGATTCACAGGGACACCGTTTTCTTTTTCCAGGAATGCTCAACATACCATGTGATCCAGCAGGCTGCCATAACCGTCGCAAGAGTCGTCCCAAGCGCCAAACCTGTGATACCCATAAGAGCGCCCAGCCAAACATTCAGTCCGCCCTGAAGAACCAGCTTTATCCAGGACTGCAAACAAAAGACAACAGGCTTCCTCATAACAAACAGGACCCGCAAATACAGGCTGTTCAAAACAGCTGGCGCAAAGCCCAGGATAAGCCATCCGAAGGAATCTGCAACCTTGGGAGCGTATTGACTGTCAAAATCCCCATGACTGTAAACGAGGTAAACAATTTCATGCCGGAAGATCCATAGCAAAGCAGAAATAACAAAGGCAATCCCGAACGCCAGCCGAGTCTCGCGGATGACTCGGCTTCGAAAATCTTCCGGCTTACTCTCAAGAGCCGCCTCTGACCAATGAGAAAGAAATATTTGAGATATTCCCGCGATAAAGATCTGCGAAGGAATCATAAAGAGCCGGTCCGCGTAACTGAAGAGAGTCACTTCGCCGGAGCCAAGCCATGTGGCAAACCACTGGTTGATTAAAGGCGTCATCTGCACTGCGGCCATAGCGGCTACCTGAATACCGGTTTCTGACCAGAATAAACTCTGCTTGAAGTGGAAAGGTTCGCGGATTTTACGGGATTTTATAATGCCGCTTTGCTTCAGAATATAAAAACTGATCAGGCAGCGAAGCGCTTCGCCCGCAGCAAACCCTGCAGCCAGAGCATGAATCCCCAGAAGCTCATGAAAAAGAAAGAGGGCAGCAACGACCACAACAGAGCGGATGAGAGGCGAAATGGCCGGATACCAGAACACCTTATGGGTATTAAATAGACCGTTAATCGCGGACGCAAGAACAGCCAGCAGCAAAAAAGGAATCATCTCAAGAAAAAGTCTGACAGCAAGACCGGAAGTATCGCCGGAAAGCCCGCTCAACCAAGGAAGGAATTGGCTCATGCCCCAGGCAAGCAAAAGACTCACGATTAAAACGAACGGGATGATAATGACAGCGACATGCAGGGCCAAATCAAGATCCCGCCCCTCCCCCATCTTCCTCTGCTCAGCAAAGTAGGGAACCATCACGGACTCCAAGACCTGCTGAAAGAGCGCACCCGCAAAAAAAACAAGCGCATACGCAAAGAAGAAGGCGTCAGTTTTACTGGATACGCCGTAGAAAAAGGCAATAAAAAGAGGGATCACCATGCCCCCCGCACGCCCGAGAATGGCAAAAAATGGCGTCGAAATAAACACGCTGAGCTTTTTGCTCACGCAATCTCCTCCGTGATTGTTTTTTCTGTGTTCTGCGGAGGTAAGTGGAGAAGCCTGACCTCTCCCAGTTCAACATCCGCCTTATTCGCGGGCGAGCTCTCACCCGTTAAACGTTCGACACTGAGCCAGTATTTGCCGCCGGGGCTATCCATGACAAAACTGACGCTCTCCCACTTTTCGGAATCAACAGCCGCAGATGCCGTCAGTTTGCCCGACAGGCGGAAAAGAAGCCCGGCACCGGAAGAGTCCGGCGATTTCATTCTAGCGGCAATCCAAACGCGGGTTTTTCCAGGGAGCAGTGAAACAAGCATGCCTGACTTCTGGCCCGCTTCCAAACGGGTCCTTGCTGTGTCTGTATCCCACCAAGCGCGCGACGGGCGTGACCGGGTCAGCATGGAGTTCAAAGACTTTTCAACTTCAGCGCCTAGATCCGGCCGCAATGATAGAAGCAGTAAAAGTTCACGCACATTGGCAGTTCCATCATCTTTCTTGATTTCCAGGCGGTTGAAAGAGTCTGCGATTATCCCCGCATTGACCTTTGCACTTGCTTGGTAATAGTCGCGATATTTTTTTTCATTTTTTACTTTCTCAAAATGGCTTACAGCCTCTTTAAACTGCCCGGCCTTATAGGACAAAAGACCGCGGAGATAATCTCCGAGAAAGGGAGCTTCCGGACGCTGAAGCAGTTCGCCCAACAAGCCGATAGATTCGTTCTCTTCCAGCGCTTTCTCCAATTCATCCTCTGCGGTTTGAAAACTTTTACCCTCGAGATAAAAAAGGCACAGAGCTTGTCCGGCAAGAGCTCTGCCGGGAACAGAATCCAGCCAGAGAGCTTTATTATAATTGTCAAAAGCTTCCCGAAGCTGTCCTTCATCCAGTGCTTTTTCCGCTTGATCACAAAGAGCATCGTAGAATTTACCGCGAAAAAAGACCATCCGGCGATAAACAGGACTCCACAAGGACCACTCTTCTTTACTCTGAAAATACTGAGCCGCATAAAAATGCCCTTCGTAAGAATCGGGTATCAAATCAAATAAGACCCTGGCAGAAACATTCTGATGAATCCCGTAATCAAGAGCTGGCCCAGCATAGTTCTTCGGATCCCATTCAGCGGATTGTTTAATGAAATTCCAGGCTTTTCTAGCGTCTTCCGCTTTCAAAAATCTTTTGCGTCGAAGCATTTCGGCGCCTGTCATAAATGCAGTCCAAGCGTTTCCCGGCCGTAGCCGCTGCGCGTCGATAAGATCACGCTGAAGCAAGCTCCAGACTTCCGGCGTAAGTTTCCCTTCGGATTCCAGAGCCAGAATTTCCAGCTGAATCGTCTTCAGCTGAATTTTTCCGGAAAGAGGTCTCTTTTTAAACACCTCCCGGTATGCTTCAGAAGCCAGGCGAAGAGCAGTCGTTTCTCGCGTCTTCAAAGCCTCCCCTTCAATTCCTTCGGCCCGAGATTCAAGAAACGAGGGGTCTCTTTCTCCGCGCTCATAAGCGGTTTTGGCGAATATTCCGGCCGACGAAAAATCCCCCTTTTTTCTCTCCAAATGACTCTGATAGGCTGGAACACTGGCATAAAACATGCGTGCGCATGAAGCGGCAAGAGTCAGAGCTGCAAGCCTTATGATTAAATGACTTCCCAAAATTTTAATCATTCGATTCTCTTGGACGGGTCAGAGGCTGTTTTTGATAATCAAGCATGCGGTGACAACCACCAAGAATTAAAAAAAAGATGAGAACCTGGCCGGGTATTGCAAAATTAAAATCCGTTAATCCGTGCAGGCACAATGAAACCAACCCGACAATCGCCCCCCAGGCCAATGCGAAAGTAGAGAAATCTTTACTCCCGGTCTGACTTAAACATTTAGAAATCAAATAAGCTGTTCCGCTCACCAAAACAACAAATCCCGGAAGCCCGATCTCAATAGCTAGTTCAAGATAATCCTGATGCGCGTGAAACCAGCCGTAGTCAAGGGTCCCTGCCTGATACCATGGAAAAACCCAGCGAAAATTTCCTAGTCCCGTACCTGTCAGGGCATAATCGTTCAGCATTGGAATCATGTTCTTCCAGGCCGCTACACGGCCTTCCAGGGACAGCATCTGGTCAGCGGCGGCCTGAAAGCGCAATGAAACAGTACCCCATCCCATCAAAATCCCTGCGACACCTGAAAAAATCGCCAGGAACAGTGTTAAAAAGAGTTTTTTTTCAGCTCTTCGAATGAGAGTAAAAGACAGCAGTAAAAGGGCAAGAACAAAGAATACGAGTCCCGCGCGGGACCCGCTTTTCGCCAGCCCCGCAAACGAGGGTATAAGAAGAAGTGTCAAAAGAAGAGCCTGCCTTTTCCTCTTCTTATAAAGAGCTCTAACCAAACAGCCCAAATGGATTCCCAATACCATTTCCATAAAGCCCGCATAATGATTTCTGTTCATATAGGTGCCCGTGACGAAACCTAGATGAGTTTCTTTTTTCTGCCATAAAACGTGCTCACGCCCTGTTTCGACCTGAAAAATTCCATAAAGGGAGACAATCACGCCAAGGATCAGAAGCAGCACGAACAGACGGATAAGGGCTTCCCGCTTGAGGCATCGAGCCAGGAGAAATGCGGTAGCGCTCATAAACCAGAGCAGCAGCTTTTGCCGGCTGACATCCGGGTTAAGTGAGAGGAAAAATGTTTGATAAACAACCCACACGCCGGCAGCAAGAAAGCAGTAAAGCGAAAATGCAGGAAGAAAGCGAACTTGGAAGACTGCCTCGGGGTACAGAAAAAGCAGCCCAAATAAAAGCACCCCTGCGGAAGCGTAGCCCCAAGGATAAACGGCCCCAAAAGAACCGAGAAGAACAATTAAAAAGGCCGCGATGCCTGATTCAAGAAAGAACGCCCGCGGGCTCTTCATTTTTTTACTGCGGCGGTTTGCCCGTAACCGTAATAATAATAGTGATGGTAATAATAGTCTCGCTCTTTAACGCTAACCTGATTAATGATCACACCAAGAACCTTATGGTGCAGATCCACAAACCGCTTTTTAAGGTCTTTCAGGTGACGTTTTTCGGTGTGCTGATATTTCGCGACAACCGTCATACCATCGGCGTACTCGCTCAAAACGACAACATCCGCAACAGCAAGATAAGGCGGAGAATCAATCAGAATAATATCGTAGAGCATTTTCATATCGGATAAAAAGGTGCGCATCCGCTCTCCGCCGAGCAGCTCTGTAGGCCTGGCGGACTGCGTCCCGGAGATCAGAAAATCAAAGCCAAGCCCCTGAACGTTCGGCATAATCACTTCGGAAGGGACAACTCTCCCCTCCAGAATATCAGTTAAGCCGCGGCTGTGCGAAACGCCGAGACGAGAATGTAATTTAGGTTTTCTCAAATCAGCATCAATCAACAGCACACGAAGCTGATTTTGGTGAAATGCCGCTGCGAGGTTCAACGTAACGGTGCTTTTGCCTTCTGCTGGATTGGGACTTGTAGTCACCAGCACTCTGCAGCCGGAAATATGTCTGAGCTTGAAAAGGAGTGCCGTACGCAGAGCTCTGAAAGCTTCTGCGGCTTGAGACGGCCTTCCATTCTGCGGTAAAAAAACCTCTCCCCCCAAAGGCCCTTTTTTATCCTTCACAGCCAAAGGAACAATCCCAAACAGCTCCAGCCCCAGCCCTTTCTCAACGTCATCCGGAATTTTGACCGTATCATCGAGATACTCCAGAAAAAATGCCAGAGCAACCCCAAAAAGAACCCCAAGAAAGCCAGCGATCAAAAAATTGATAAAAGGCTGCGGCTGGTCGGGCCGTTCAGGAGGCTGCGCCGAATCCACAACCAGAATGTTGCTGGCCTGTGTTTTCGCCTCACTATGCATTTCTTTAAACCGTGAGAGAAGGGTTTCATAAATCTGGCGCGCGCTTGCCGCCTCGCGGTCAAGCTCATCATAATCAATCGCGACCCGTCCGATATCCAGCTTCTTCTTCTCTTCTTCTTCAATTTTCTGTTTCAATGCTTCCATTTCGGAACGGATATGTATCAATTTCGGGTGAGCGGGCAGGTACCGCTTGGTCAGCCGGGCTTCTTCCGCCTGAGTCTTGACGAGTTCAAGCTTGGCCTCCTGAATAAAGGTGTCCTTTTCATGCATTGAAGGGATGGAAACAAGACCGCTCTTTTCTTTATACTCCTGCAGGTTCCTGTCAGCCTGACTAACCTTTCCCTTGAGTTCTTCCAGCTGCTCAGACAGCATCTCGGTAGCCTGTTTTGAAATCAGAAATCTGTTTTCCAGATTGGTTCTTATAAAAAGCCTGACCAGACTGTTCGCTATAGAAGCCGCCTGCTTCGGATCAGGATGAAGAATACTAACCTTCACAAGACGGGAGTTTCGAACAGGATCAACTTTAAGCATGCGCTTGCTTATCAAGGATTCAAGAGATCTGTCGGTAACAAAGGGGTCCAGCCATTCGGGGAAAAACGGGTTGCTCTTAAGCCATTTTCGAAGGCCCCCTTTACGCATCCCCCGCAAGTAGGGATCCTCAGACAGATTTTCATCCTTAATGAGGTCTTCAATCAGGGTCCGACTTTCAAGCATCTGATACTGCGTCTGGTAGTAGTCGGTCGTAGAGGCATCAAAGGCCATCACTTCTTTAAAGTCGACAATATTGGGGTTTTCCCGCTCGATCAGAATCGTCGTAGTCGCTTTATAAAGAACCCGGGCGCGGTAGGTAAAAAGGATGCCGATAATCAGTACGGCGATGAAGGTTCCCCAGATCGCGAGTTTCCGCTTTTTGAGAACGTAAACATAGTCGAAGATATTCGTTTCGTGCTGGGAATAGGGAGTGTTCATCGTCAGAAGAAGCTACGAGGGACAATCACCCTGTCATTCGCCTTAAGCTCAAGGTCCTGAGAGGTGTCGCCCTTCTTGGTTAAACGCGTGATGTCGACTTCAAAGCTTTTCTCCTGTCCTCTTTCATGCCGTACCACTTTAATTTTTGCGGGATTGGCAACTTCCGTAAATCCTCCGGCCAACGTAATGGCTTCGAAAACAGTCATATTGCCATAGATGGGAAAAGTCCCTGGACTTTTGACTTCTCCAAATACAAAAACGTTGCTGAACTCCTTCACAAAGACTGTCACCTGGGGATTTACTAAATATTTCGCTGCCAGAAGCCGGGTGATTCTATCTTGAAGGTCCTTGACGGTTAAACTTTCGGCCTGCAAAGAACCCAGTAAAGGCAGGGAAATGAACCCGTCCGTCAGAACCCGGACCTCTTTGGTCAGGTCTGGCTCATCGTAAACTTCAATTTGCAGAAGATCTCCTACTCCAATATGGTAACTCTGGTGATCAGCCGACGACGGCAGCTCTTGCGTCTGGGCAAAAACGGAAGTTTCCTGGCTTGCGGCAAGAAAAAACGTAAGCACCGCTGCAATAATAGGATAGGCTATTTTTTTATACATAAATTCAGGCCCTGTTAAAAGATAGCACAACGGCAGTAAAATAAAACAGCTGCGCTCATGATTAACGGCTTCAGAAGGCAAAAAATGAACTTCGGATGATGATCTGCTTAATAGACGATGGCGGAAGAAAGGGAGAAACGGTTATCACCGTAATCGAAGGTATCAAAGTTTGAAAAGCGGCGGAAGTGTTCATAGGCAATTTCAAACTCAAGCCAATCCCGGGGTTCGTAACGAATGCCGGTTCTTACAGACATGTTAAAATCCCGGCGATAACCGCTGCGGTCGCCCAAGGTGGCTCGTTCACCGTAGCTCTGGCGATAGGCCCTGCCCACGGAAAAAAGTTCCCACTGCGGACGAATGCGGTATTCAACCCCAGTCTGGATCAAATGCTGCTTGTAAAAATTGACCGTATTAAACGTTGCCTCAACCGCTTTTCGGGTCAGCTCCATGTGGACCTTCCAGTTTTCCCTGACCTGATAGTCTGCGCGGAATTCACCAACCCAGGAGTTGTAATCTTGTTCGGATGAAAAACTATAATTCCTGAAATGAGGTCCAACACGCACTTTTAACACAAGATTCGGCAGAACTTCCCCTTCCAAGCCAACCCGAACCTGATTAAATTCCCCTTTACGGCTTGGAGAATCATCATAATCAATCTGTGCGTATTCATACTCGATAAGAGCCTTCAAATTGGCAAAGAGATCATAAAAGACAATTCCCGTCCATTCGTTAACAGAAAAATCCAGAGAATCGTCCACCTGCCGACGAAAATCCCTGACTGTGTTCCGATAGCCGGCCTCGAACGTCAAACGCTTCCAGCGATAACCAATTTTAGGGTGTATGGATTGGTCGATGCGTGGAATACGGCTCGTGAAAGTGGTTCCCGCTCGTCCTGATGTTTCTGAAAACCGCTCAAGGACGTTGACATACCAGGAGGGGAAATGGAAATTAAAGAGAGTAAAGAAGTTCTGATTTTGATCGTTTTGATTCCGGTGACGCTGTTTGGAGAAAAACTCCATATCAGCTTCGTAACCAACGGTGACACGGTGTTTGTTAATAGGGATATCGAGAATGGCGCCTGGCAGGACTTCATAAATGACATCTTCTTTCCCATCTTTGTCTTCGAGAAAGATATTGTCGTCATATTGAACTTTCGTTCGAAGAGTAGGGTGAAAATTAACAGGCCCCACCTTCATCCGGGTGGGGCCTGTTTCGACAAAGCGTTTTTCACCAAACTCTTTTACAACATCCAGAAGCTGGAAGTCCGCATGCAAGGCAGGAGGCAACAGACTTTGCCCTAAAAGACCTAGCACGACACAGGTGCTAAAAAAACGAATGAACCGCAGCACTTTTTTTAATTTTCTGGGCTGACTGGAGAATCCTGGTTATCTTGAATTTCAATGCTTCTGCTATCCGGGTCGGTGTTCGAATCATCCAAAGACAGTCCTAGCTCCTCGCCTTCTGCGGTCGGAGCAGCTTCAGAAAGAACGGGCATCTGGATATCAAACGATTCGCCGGTATTCAACGTTACGACTTTACCTTCATCATCGGTCAGTGAAACTGGTCCGGCTTCAACATCAAGCTTTCCGCTGCTTTCACCGCAAACAAGCGTAACGGAAGCCGCTCCCTTGAGAGCAGCCTCATGTTCAAGACAAGAAACACTGATCGTATCGCCCTCTGCCGTGGTGACTTTGAATTTCCCATCAAAAACTTCAATGATGGAGTCATTCACGATCGCAGGAATCGCGTCACCCGGTTCAATGAGATTTATTTCACCATCTGGAGAAGTGATCACAAGCGTTCCCTCAAACGCTGGGTCAATGCTGGCTGCCGCATATCCCGCGGAGGTAAAAACCACGCAAAGAAAAAAAAGAACCGCACCTGCTGCTAAACAACGGTAAGTTTTCATGTTTGAGTCTCCCTCTGCGAGAAGTATACGTGAGTCTAACCAGCGTTGCAAGTTAAGGATCCAGAGAAAGGCGGTCACAAATGGTTATCTTAAAATAGCTTATGGAAACAGAAGCCCGCCCAGCTCTAAGGTCAGACTGCCTGTTTCATTCCCAACCTGGATTGACTGTGCATCGACCACAAAGTTGATTCTCTTGACCTTCGTTAAGTCAATGCTCGCGCCAAGAGAAGCGGTCAGAAGCTCATAATATCCCCGGGCGGCTGCGATGCCGTCCAGATAGTAAACCGCCCTGCGCCCGTCAGCATCATCAATCTCCATTTTAATCTTCTTGGCCTTAGCCGAATCCAGACCAAAAACCAACCGGGTCAGCCCCGAAAGATTAGCCCCCTGAGTGTTGCCCTGCGGGTCAAAATTAATACTGATTCCGGCAAATCCGTTCTGAGCCACATCAAAATTTAGAGTGGACAGGCTTGAAGAGATTCGATTAAGCGAACTATTCGCCGACGAGCTGAAGAGCTGCGCGGGCGGATTACCGGGAAGGACCGTCACCTGTCCACTGGTCAATCCCGCTTTAGGACTCAGAGTTTGAGAAGACGCCAAGTGCTGAAAAACCATCGAATGAATCCGGAAATCTCCGTCCGAATCCCCCGTCGCGTTTTGATCAATCACAAGGACAACTTTCTGGACCTGTGAAAGAGAGGCCAGATTCGGGAAATCGATCACAAGCTTTTCAACGCTGAGCCCTGAGGTCATGTCCACTAGGTTTTTAGTCACTTCAAAAACCTTATTGTCAGATCCGTCCTTAAACTCGAACTTAATCTGCTTGGGTGAATTCAGCACGGAGTACTGCATAACAAGCTGTCCCGCAGTAGCATCAAAGGGCTGCTGAAGGTTAAACACCTGCCCTCCAAAACCGCTGTCAAGCGCGCCATACTGATAGTGAACACCTGCTTCAAAAGAGTTGTCCACAGGGAAATTGTTAATGGTTCCCGTCGATACCGTGTTGCGGAAAACACTTAATGAGCGGTCGGCAAACTCCGGCGGAGCGGCAATACCGGCTCCTGTCTTGGAAATTTGGAAGCTATCGTCCTTGGTATCGTACAAAAGATTATACTCAAGCTCCTTTCCGCGGTTTCTAAGATAAATTTCAAAATCCTTGGGTCCCGTTCCCATGAGACCTAACACTGTTGACGCAAGGTCAATACCAAGGAAGCGCTTAGCCGTCTCAGTTGCGGACCGTGCACTATCAACGTAGCCATAGAGACCGTTCACGTTATCAATCTGCCCAATCGCTTTGAGCCAAACCAGCGTTTCCTGCGGAGCAATGGCAAACGCACTGGCCAAAGCGTAGGTCGAGCCTACATCCGTGGTCAGCTCAGGCAAGCTCGTTTCAGATAGATCGCGGATGCCCAGATCTCCAACATAAAGATGGTTTTCAGGAATTTCCGCAGCGGAAAGGAACCCTGGAATCCGGTACTTCGCTGCGAAATCAGCCTGCGAAACAAACTGATTATAAAGAGCATTTCTAAAGCCGATGAAATCCATCTCGTTGTTGCGCAGCAACGGCCAGAAAATCTGGAACGCGGATCCATCAAAGGAAGCAAGGTTTGAAACTGTATTTCCGTTAACGTCTTTATAATCCCGCTTCGCCGTAAACAAGTTCGTCCAAACAGAATCCTGAAGAGCAGGGTAGCGGACAACTGCAAACGCAATGGCGCCGCGGAACTCAACCGCTGTGCGGTCAAGGAAACTCACGAACTGCCCGGATTGAGTGTTATAAGCGTTATGAAACAAACCAAAGGTGGGATGAACAGCAGCTGCATACCCTTCTTCCTGATTGTCCATAAACTGTTCAGACTTAGCGATAATCTGCGTGGCTTGAGTAAGGGCCGGACCCGTCAAACCCGCCCTTTCAATCGCGCCAGACATAACGGCCATGCTCTGAATGAGGTTCAGGTTGTCACCAATGCCGACATCCCCGGACGGAGACGGAAAAACAGTGGGCGCAAGGTGCATAAAAGGAAGAAGTCCCTTCCAACCGTAATCTGATTGGAAATCCAGTAAGTTATCCATCAGGAAGCTCATTTCGGTCAGAATTTCAGCCTGCGTCATATCGAGATCAAGACTGCCATTCAAAGCATCTCCAAGCATCTGCAGATAGAACCCAATCAGCGTCGGCTGGGTAAACTTTGAATTCTGCTCAATCTGACCGTCTACATTGATGGCATCGTAAGGGAAGTGAGTTGCCGGGTCGAGACCAACTCCGGACTTGAAGAACGCTGCGCCTTTTTCAACCAGCTCACTTTTTACAGCGAGAAGATCCGCGGGAATCTGAGGAGCGGAGTAAGCAACACCCTTCAAATTGATTTTCACCACATCCGCAAGGTTCTTATTCAAACTGCTGCGATCCTGAACAAAAACAATCTGTGCGATGCTGTTCCTGTCAAAACCGGCCGGAACATAAAGATCGTTAAGAGGAAGCGTGTAGTTCTGGTAAGCCGGACGGAGGTTAAGGATGAACCGGGCTTTTACACCGTTCGTATCCGTAATCTCAACACGTGTCTGACTGCCTTCGCTTCCGCGCGCGGCAACCACGAAATTCTCCGGCAAAACACCGGGAGTCCCTTGAAACTGACCATTACCGTCAAATGTTCCATGACTTACGTTTACGAAAGCAAAACTCGTCTGACTCTGCTCAAGGTTGTAGGCATACTCAAACTCGTCAGAACTGTTCTGCTTGAGGCTGATGCTTCCGGGCGTTCTATTAGGAACAGTATTAGAACCTGTCGCAGAAGCACTGGGTGACCCTGTCAAATCTGTAACGGCATCTTCGTTATACACGCCGCCATTTAAAACCGCCTCAAAATCGAGGCCTGCCGTGCGGATTTCAATGGTATCCGCAAGATCCACCTTGGCAAGATCTCTGTCCAGAACAAATGTAATGTTCAGGATTTTTGTGAGATCAAACGAAGGAGGCACGTGAGAACCTGACAAGCTCAAGGCGTAGTTCCGGAAATCTCCCTGCAGGATCAGGGTATTAAAAATTTTATTGCCGTTCTCATCCTGAATCTCAACCTTGACCTTAACACCCGCCGGACCTTTAACTCCAACGGTTACGGTTTGCGGAAGCGCAACAACTCCATTTGTAAAGCCGATCTGGCTGAAAACAAACGCTGTCTGTGAAGCTGTTAAGTTATAGTTAAATTTAAAACTCTTGGCCGACGTCTGCGTCTGTGTAATAAATCCGGGGACGCGTCCCGCAACCGTATTGCCTCCGGCAGCCAAAAGACCCGGCCTATTGGGAAGCAGCGTGTGATTAGCTTCATCAAAAGCGGCTCCACTAAGAAGCGGCGTGTACATCAAACCGGCTGTTTTCACTTCAACCGTGCTCTTAAGAACGCCTCCCGCAAGACCGCGATCCAGAACAAATGTAATGTAACGGACCTTGTTCCGGTCGAACCCTGCAGGAACATGGGAACCTGCGAGACTCAATGTGTAATTGCGCAAATCGCCTTGCAAGTTGATGATATTGAAGAACTTTTTACCATTTGCGTCTTCGATCTCAACCTTAACCTTAACGCCAGCCTGTCCTTTTAGCGCAAGAACAACGTTTTCAGGAAGAGCTTCACCATCCTGATCAAACGCAATTTGACTGAAGACAAAGGCTGTCTGGGAACCAATGAGATCGTAAACAAACTGATACTCCTTGTCTGAAGTCTGCGTCTGGGTAATGAAGCCCGGGGTCCGGTTCGGTATCGTGTTAGCACCGGTCGCCGCCAAGCCTGGGCGATTCGGCATTAAAGTGTGAAGAGATGCATCGTAAGCAGTGCCGTTCAAAACCGGCATATAAAGGAGGCCTGCTGTTTTAATTTCAATCGTGCTCTTAAGAGTACCGTTTACCAACGTCCGGTCCAAAACAAGAGTTATAAAGCGCACCTTGCTGCGATCAAAACCTGCCGGAACATCAGCGCCCGTAAGAGCGAGCGTGTAGTTCCGAAAATCTCCCTGCAAGGCCACGGTTCTTGAAAACTTGGTTCCATCGGAATCTTCAAACTCAAATTTGAGGTTGGCTCCCGCGGGGCCTTTAAGTGCGAGAATCAGGTTTTCAGGCAAAGCTTCCCCGTCCTGATCAAAAGCAATCTGGCTGAAAACAAACGCCGTCTGGGATCCTATCAAATCATAGTTAAACTTATACTCTTTGTCGGAAATCTGGGTCTGTGTTATGAAACCCGGAATGCGGTTCGGAATGGTGTTGGCGCCAGTCGCACTCAGACCTGGAAGATTCGGTAGAACAGTATGAACCAGCGGATCAAGAGGATCGCCATCATCTATAACGGTATACTTCAAGCCCAGGGTATTCACGTCAATGATGCCTGAAGAAGTGGATGTTCCAGCAGTTGAAGGATCGACCACAACAACAATGACTGCGATTTTTGTCGCGTCAAAGCCGATCACACCCGCAGATTCAAGAATGGCACGGGAAATCTTGTACCGCTTATAAGAAGTCCCAATCCCTTCAACATTCACCGTTACTTTGTTGCCATTCACGTCAACGAAATCCAGCTTCACTTTCGATGCTGTTGGGCCGCTTCCCTTAAATTCGAGAACTATATCACCGCTTGAATCTCTCGGTGAACTGCCGAAGTCGATAATGGCTCCGCCAAAGCGCCGAAATTCGACATCATCTCCGTGAGCCAGGTCAAAGTTGAAGCTGAAATGATCAGCAGAGTCTTGCGTAAGGTTAATAATTGTATTGAACGTGCCCGCCGTACAGGGATTCTGACCAATAATGGAGCAAGGTTCCAACTCACCAAGGGAAGGACTCTGAACAGAGAAGTCCGTCAACGGATCCGTTGTTTCAATGGCCGACGGTGTAAATCCGCCAAAAAGGCCCCAGCGGACGTTGAGGGTTTTCGTACCTTCACCCTCAAACACAAAAGCAATGGTCTTGATGCTCGAGAGGTCAATACCAAAGAAGTCGCTCCCCTGGATCGCGTAGTACTTGCCGAAACTTTCCAGATTCACAAGCCGCACGCTGTCACGCTTGCCGCTCTCGTCTGTAAGTTCCAACAGCACACTCGTCACATCCGGGCTATCGAGCCTCAGCACGATGCCGTTCGGGAATGCTGTGTTGAAATTAAATTCACTGCCTGTGTAGTCCAGCGCGATTCCGCCAAAGGAATCCGCCGCGGCGCCTGTGTACGTCAGCTTTGCAAAGGTATCGGTCTGATTTGAAATCTCGGCGTCAGAGCCATCGAGCTTTGAGAAACCACCAACAGCGACACGATTCCCATTCGCAAGAAGTGGCAGAAGCGTAATGTCATCTTCATCCTTCGTCGGATCGTTTGCCAGTTCCTTGGTCGCATCAAAAAGGCCCCAGCCCACATTCAGGGTCTTCACGCCAAGTCCTTCAAACACGAAGGACACCGTCTTGATCTTCGCAAGGTCAATATTGAAGAAGTCGCTTCCCTGGATCACGTAGTACTTACCGAATCCTTCCAGATTCACAAGCCGCACGCTGTCACGCTTGCCGTTCATGTCTGTAAGTTCCAACAGCACACTCGTCACATCCGGGCTATCGAGTCTAAGCACGATGCCGTTCGGGAACTGCGTGTTGAAATTAAATTCACTACCTGTGTAGTCCAGCGCGATTCCGCCAAAGGAATCTGCCGCGGCGCCCGTGTACGTCAGTTTCGCAAACGTGTCACCCACATTTGAGATCACAGCGTCAGAGCCGTCGTTCTTTGCGAAACCGCCAACGTTGATACGTTCGCCGTTCGAAAGGAGCGGAAGAAGCGTAATGTCGCTTTCGGTCTTCGTCGGATCGT